>MDSW01017700.1_pt1 | contig 17297 bp, 9 predicted proteins | sample 811171 | NCBI WGS metagenome assembly MDSW01 (sample SAMN05326641, study PRJNA326480) | marine metagenome | isolation source: seawater | place: Atlantic Ocean: North West | collected 2012
CAAGGAAGCATCAGTGCTCTCGCCCGCCGTCAGCGTCATCTTGCCGCCGGCGCCGGTGTCACCCGTGCCGATCAACACCGAGATGTCGCCTCCCGCGCCTCCTTCCGATGATCCCGTCTGCAGTTTGATCCCTCCTGTTTGTCCTCCATCGCCATCACCAGTCCTCAAGACAATCGTCCCACTTGTTCGATTTTTGCCATCTCCAGATGTGATTTGGATAGAGCCACCAGCCGCATCAGTGCTTGCACCGTTGCCACCTGAGATGATGACGTCGCCTCCTGTAGAGTTCTGGCCAGTTGATGCGCCACCCTCAATTTGAATAAGGCCACCAGAAACGTCATCTTGGGAAGCATTTCCCGCAATGAGATGAATATACCGTCCCTGGGCCTCTTCGAGCACATTTGACGAGTTATCACCATTCACCGAACGAATTCTGATGCCATATCCCTTAGGCTCAGTTACGTTGGTGGTGTTGAACATGGCATCCACAGTGCCAAGCGTCAAAGAATTAGCATAAGACTGAATGCGGTAAGAGTTCGCAGACACGGACTCATCCGCGATGTTGATGTCGCCAAAGCCGGGAATGATACGACCAGCGTTCAACCAACCAGTTTTGTTGAACGTGGTGTAGTTGAATTCGAGATGCCCTCTCACGTTGCGCTGGAAACCATGAGGATTCGACACTGTGATGACGAACGTCCCGTTAGAGTCAGGTATGTAGATCGTGTTGTTCCACGACGGTGCCCGCAAGTTGAAAGCGGTCACAAAGCCATCGTCAGCCAAGGTGGAGTTCCGACCAAAGAAAAGAGGAACTTCACCCAAAACTGGACCTTCGAAGCGAGCGCTCCCGTGCACAGTCAGCTCTTGGGTCATAAGCGCACTTTTGCCAATGTTGATGTCCCCGAACGAGTCAAGGATTGAGCCTTGTTCAAGAGCACCAACAGTGGTGATCTGCGACTGATTCAGGATCATCTCTCCTGTTTCAGACACAGTGAGCGGTACCTGCGCCGACACCACAACTCTTCCGCTGGCATCTGGCAACCTAATAGTCCGCCACGCCGACGTGGGTTCATCGACAACAAGAGAAATTTTGTTCTCGTCATCTACGGCGCCGCCAAAAGTAAGTGCCGTTTGACCCATGATCCTCCCTCGGACATCGATGGTGTCTTCCCATGACCAGCCCAGCTGGATATCGCCGTTGCCTGTGGTAAACGTCCCGTTGAAATCTGTCCGTCCTTCGTGCGCAACCCGAGGTGCGGCAATTTTTACTGTGCCGTTGACCACGCTCAGCGCTGAAAGAAGTCCTGCAGATCCCGTTGAGTCCATAGTATCACTTATACTCCCCGAAAGGTCGCTCCCTCCGAGCTCAATAGCACCATGAATACGAATCTTGCCATTCAGCGATATCAAGTTGACATCACCTTCATGCGCCCGAATCACAACGTTGTTCGGTGCTGCCACCTCTGTATCTTCGTGCTCGTCGAATCTCATGACGGTGTCATTCCCTCTCTTCATCACCACCTGCTCTCCGCCGACCAAGCTGTACACGCCGAAGCTCTTCTTATTGTAATCTGAAGAGGTCGCTGACGTGCTGCTAGCATTGCCGTCGAGCAGTCTTCGCCGACCATTCACGTCAGACCCCGCGTCAAGCATGGGACCGGGACCGAGCTGCAAGCCGACCGTCTGAGTCCCCTGGGAGTCAATCTTCACAAGTGAAGGCTGGTCGTTGCCTCCAAAACTTGCGTTACCTCGAACCACCGCCTCCCCATCCACATCGAGTGTCGCAGTCGGGGAATTGGTCCCGACTCCAACGTTACCTCCATTCGGAGCCAGCGCAAGCTTATTTCCGTTCGTCACCACTTCGAGGGTACCATCACCCTCTGAGCGCAATAGGCTCTTGGGCACAAAGATGTCCCCTCTGTACGTACCGAACTCGAGGACTTCATCCGCTCTCGTAGAACCATCCGCGTTCGTGCGACTTCCGATGCGGATGTGAGCCTGTCTCGCGGCACCACCGTCGGCATCTAACCAGTCCATGTTTTGTTCCCCAAAAACCTCCAGAGCCTCATTCACTTTGACGCTCTCAGAAGACAGGTCGACGCGATACAGGAAGCTGATTGCCAACGTGCTCGCCCAAATTATCAAGCCTGCATGGATCACGATGAGGAACACCATGCCTAGGAAATGCGCTGCGAGCTGCGCCGGGGTCTTCTGCCGCCGTCGATTCCCGATCGTCTCGCCTCCTCCTCGCATAAATTGAGGGAGGATGCCGCCCTTTCCGCTGCGGAAGTTCATCTTCATACGAGGCAGCAGAGGTATTTTGTACCCTCTCTTTGCCTGACCTGCAGCTGCACCATCGCGGTTGTTTCCCGGTGCACCTCTGACCCCGGGGGGGGCATCACGCCTGGGGTCTCTTTGCCTTTGTTTCTTGTCTCTGTGGTCATCCCTGAGGGGGCGGGGATTCCCTCTGTGACGGTGGAAGCGAAAGATGGGGTGGTCAGGACGGGAACGCGCGCGCCCTCTCCGGGGAAACTCGCAACAACGAGGTGCCTTGCGCCGGGAAAATTTCAACTTCGGAGCGTGAGAGTCGGCAGCAGCGCTCACCTCGGTGGCACCTCTCCTTGGGGCCGCATCGCGCTCGTCGCTGCTCGGCGATCGATAGCGATCGCCTATCTCGAAGCGATGCCGGCTTCTTTCACGTCAGTGGCGTCGGAGGTCCTGCTCCGAGAGTGCCTGGTACCTGGTTTGGGAGCGAATCTGTCCGGGCCGAGCGATGCTTGCTAATGAAAAAAATGGGTCGCTTTTCGGGGCCGGGTCCGTCGCCTCGCGTGTGGAAAAGTTGGGATGGATAATACGTATCGGCGCTTGGATATCGCGCAGGGAGGTGGTCAGAAGGCGGCGCGCGTCTAGACACTCCGTCACGGCGTGACGGTGTAGTGGCTGGCGGATGTCCCGGCCTCCTCGCGTGTAGCAACTTGAAAATCAGCCAACAGAATGGTCAAACGGACGATCTAATAGACCCTGATTCGATCCAAACCGTCGTCTTCCACGCGGCTCCTTCGTCCGCGGCCGATGATGATGGACGGCGTCAGCTGAGGCGGAACGCGCTGTTTGACTTTTTAACAACAGGGCGCCGCTCAGGTTATGGCAAACGCGACACGAAAGTCGGTTCGGGCGCGTCGGTAGGGAGAACCCACAGCGACATGGGCGGGGATGCCTTCGACGAAGGCCGCGTTCCTCCCGGGGAAGGACGCGAGGCTTCGGGAGCGACGGCAAGTGACGATGGGGGGGCGGAAGCTTCGTGCGACCCTCCTTGGAAGGCGAGCGTGGACGCCGCGAAGGAGGAGGCGCAGCGCCAGTTCGCCCAGATGTTCACTCGCCCCGAAGATCTCGCCAGACTCGCGGAGCTGCGTGAGGGCGTGGCGGCGAAGTTGCACAGAGCTGAGGCTGACTTAGCGGCGAAGCTGAATGCAGCAGTCGATGACGTCCGGTTCGGTATCGAGGCACTCCATTCCGCGAGAAAGGCCGTGGTGGACACGCGCGAAAACTTCGCGACCATCGACGCGCTTTGCGAGGCCGAAGGGTCGGGCCTCGCAGACCATCACGACATCATCAGAGATCTGGCGGTGATGCGCGTGAACATATCGAAGACTCTCGCGGATGCGGAGGCCATCATCGCGCTCCCGGCACAGGTAGCTGCCGCGATGGAGCTTCTCGACGACGAGCGTAACCTGTTTGCGTGCTGGGAGCGGCTCACGGAGTTGGAGAGACGCTCGAGACCGGCGCGTGCGGCACTCGAGGCCGAGGCCGCGCGTCGACAACCCCAAGGTGGAACGTCGCGTGCCGCGCCAATACCGACGGCCGCTCACTTCGTAGCCATTGACAACGCGACGAAAGAATTCGAGGATACCCTGTTGCGCTCGGTCCGGGAGTCAATCTTCGCGGGTCGTGGGTGCGGGCGTGCGCTTGTTCGCGCGCTTCGCGTGGTGGAAGAACAAGAAACGCTGGAGGCGCTTCTCGCGGCGAAGGTCCGGGAGGACGCGTCCAGATTTTTCGGCGACGACGCTAACGATGTGGAGAAGGGAAAACAATACAAGAAGCGCGTCATGCGGGAGGTGAGAAAGGCTGTGTCGGAGAGGTTCGCCGCGACCGTGGATGCTCTCGTCCCAGATGAGGACGCATCGGATGAGACGGCGACGGCGGCGGATGTACCGAAGGTGCTCGAAACCCTGGATGTGCTCATGCAGCAACTCACCGAGGCGTACGACTACGCGATTCCAGCATTTCCTCCTAAGTATCACGCGTTTGAGAGCGTGTTGGCTCCGGCTTGGCATCGGCGTATCACAGTGTTTTTAGGCAAGCTCGGTGGAAAAGCAGCTCGAGATTTTTCCAACGCGGACATTATTGCCGTGCTCAACTGGTATCAGGCATACGCGAGTCAGATGGACGCGCTCGGCGTCGACGTTGAGACAGTGCCTTCCGATATCTCGGTCGTTCCAGAGGCGTTAGCTACGCCGCCAGCGCCCGTGCCCACGGTGCCGCAGACGCCGCGCACAGTGCCCCCCCCGCTGACTACGAAGGCTTCATCGCGACGCGACACGGAAGCGACGGGCGGGTCGGGGAGTCAGGGCGGACCGGACGAACCTTCGATGATGTCTCTTGAGTCCTTCCTCGCCACCGGACGAGCGGTAGCGTCCGATGGAATCGATCTCGAGCGGACGGAACAATCGCTGGGAAACGACGGGGCAAAGACAGACAACGTCTCCACTCCTCCGCGCGTCGCGCCTCGCGAAGATCGAGCCGGCGCTATCGATTCATCTGTGGCAGACGATGAGCTTGAGGACGACGACGAGGGATTTGGGTATCCCCTCGGGTTGGTAAAGTTAGTGGACGTGTACACCTTCCGAATGTCCCAAACTGTGAGTACGTGGTCGACGAATCTACGTAAGATGACCGCGACACAGCCCCTGAGGGAGGCGGAAGACGGGACACTTTGGACCGCGAGTGACGTTGAATTTTTCCGGCTGTTGAATGAGCAGCTCGAGGTTGCCACGGACGGCGGACAACAGCTCGTATCCGCTGCGGCGGTGGTATTTTCCTCGGCGCTGTTGGATTTTGCCTCCCAACAGCACAAACGTCTGGGCGGTGATGCGTCTGCCAACCCCCCGATTGCGGCCACTGGGCTATCGGCTCTCTCGTCACCGACGCATTTCAGGAGGCCGTCGACAATCGCGGGTGGGCTCTTGGAAAGGACGCCACAAGACAGACTCGCCGTCGCCGCCGCGAAGGCGGTGGAGTATAACGTCCTTCTCGCGGGCGTTAACGACGCGACGCGGTGTCATAAGTTGGCCTCGGAGATCGAAGCGTCGCTGTCGGAAGCGCTTGGTTCTGCAGATATCATGCGCAAACTCGCGGCGCAGGTGGTCGCCGCCAACGGTGGGGGGGATAGTTCCGGTAGCGTGGTGCAGCCCGCTCTGGATGCTTTCAAGAGAAACGCCGAACACAGCGCAGCTGCCGCTGCGGCAGCGGTCAGCAGTGACCCCAGTGTCGTCACACTCTTTGGCCAACTCTTCGTCGTTGACAAAGCGGGAGGAGGTGGCTGGATCGAAGGTGAAGTCACCGAAACTTTGGTGGCGACCATTGCGGACTATCTCGGTGACGTAGAACAATACGTCACGCGCGAACTGGCGCCGATGGTGGCGGAGGCTGTACTCGCTCGCGTCGTGAAGATCACGACTGAGGTGTGCATGCGACAGCTTCACTCGATCCGGCCTGGAACGGTCGATCGTATGGAGGCGGATGAAGCTGCGCTGCGGGAGTGTTTCGCTGACCATCTGCAACACAAGCATTTAGAGCCGTGGCTGCAGCGACTCGCGGAAATCCGAGACTTGGCCGCAGCGGACGACGCGGAATCGTTCGTCCTCGCGTTTGGTTTGCTCATGCGTTCTGCCCCTGAATTGGGAATAGAGGCCGCTGAACGACTCCTTGCGGCACGGGACGATATCCCGCGCACGGTGCAGAGAGATATTCTGGAGGAGTGTCGGGAGCTTCTTAGCGCTCAACTGACAAGTGCGCTCGCCGCGGAGTGAGAGCGAAGTCTCGTCAGAGAGAATAGAACAACATAGGCAAAATCTCATTCAGTGGAAGAAGACTCGCTCAACATGTCAAGTTGAAAAAAAAAATCAAAAAAAATAAAAAAAAACACGTGAACCATGAATGACGGTCTAATTTCGTCAATTACTCGAGCGAGTCACTACGAAGTCTCCGCCTGGCGAACTTGCTGTTTTGTTAGAGCTGTTCCCCAAATCAAAAGTTGTGAAAAAGTCGCCACCACGAAAAGCAACCGGCGCCGGCCACCCTCGTCGGGCGTAGACGAACCCGCGCGGGACGACAGAAGCAAGTTCACAAGAGCTCTGCAGACTTTACGTAAGGGTATCGACTGAGCTGACGCGCGGGTCATCTCTTTGGAGCTGCGCCTGTCGCTGTGCCTCAGCTTTCAAAATCTCCCTTCGAGACGGCACTCGCCTCAGGTTGCCTGACCGATGGGGTCGACGTTCGAGTTCGATGTCATGCGCACTCATGTAAGAAGTATTTACATGCGAGCGTCACAACAATGGCACAACTTCAGACGGAATCCCGTCCCTTCCGTGCCTCCCCGTCCACAGCTCGCTGACCGCGCCTTTCGCTCGTTCCCACCCACTTCCTCTTTTCACGCGAATCAGGTGGAGGATCAAGAGAAGGGTTGGAGCTCGCAATATCGCTCGCTCTTGAGTAGCAAACTGAGGGAAGAGATTCAGCTATCGCCCGCGGCGCCCTCCATGGGCGGCAGCAGTTGGGCGAAAAGCGCTCGAAGGCCGAGTGGACGGAAGAAGTTGGACAAGTCACCAAAGCACGATCCCAGTTTTGTGGTGTCCGCCATCGCGCAGAGCAAGAATGAGACTCGGCACTTGAGAGACCAGCTGACAAAGATGGAGAAGCGGGCGCTCTTGGCCGAGGAGCGAGCCAAGGAAGCGATCATCATGGAGCGTCGAGCGCGTGCGGCTCTCGAAGCCCGGGACAAACAGATGGCAAGCATGCGAATGCGGGTGCGTTGATCCAGAGGAGACACGAAGACGTTTCCATCTCTGAGACTTGCCCAACGCTCTCTTTCGCCCTCGTTAACATCGCCCTCCTTCCTCAAATGCAGTTGGAGAAGTATTCGACCCGCTCACAGGTCTTAGAGATGCGAAACAAAGAGTTAGATGCTTACGTCACGAAGCTTGAGCGAAAGCTCGGGTCAGAGAAGGTGAAGAAAGGCGCATTTGCGGCTGTGAGCTCCACGCCAGTCAGGCGAGTGGAAAAGGAGAGTCTTCTTGATGCACTTGCCGAGTTGCAGGAGGAGAATGCGAGGCTGCACGCTGCTTTACAGGTGCGTGACGATAACGCTGCCTTTCACCGAGTTCTGGAAATGTCCATTGGGACGGGTTTTTACTAACACGCAACCATGTTGTTCGCCTGCAGGAGGTCGAGGAGGCCCTTGACATCGAGGCGAAGCGCCTTGGTCTCGCTGACGGTGGTGCACTACTAGAATCGTTGCGAACCCGAAGGATGCTTGAGACGGCGGATCTCGAACTTAAGGTAACGACAACAAAGGATCTCCGCGGAAGCTCTGGACCAATATTGACGATCAATGCGATTTTCTCTCATCACAGCGTGAAACAACCAAGCGAGTGGACGTTGAGGTAAAATTACGCAATGCAAAGATGCGCGTGCAAGTTGCTGAGGACGAACGAAATGATCGCATCAAATCGGAGGAAGCGTTGCTGGTGAGTACAATCAAGCGACGTTTGTTTGAATTTTTTAAAGCGGTCGAAAGGATTATCTGATTAGTTCCCTTCACTGAAAACAGGAACGTTGCGAGACAACAGACAGAGACAACCAGGCGCTGCTCGATTACATTCAGGAAATGTCTCAATCGGCGCCAAGTCCTTCGCCGTCAAAAAGAATGTCGCTGTCGTCCCATGCCCAATTGAAGGAGATCAAAGTGAGTACAAAATCCCCCCTCTTGGCCAGAAAAAAAGTGCACGCTTCTGACTCATCAAACAATCGCAGGCCACTGCAGGTTCCGCTGAAAAGAGCAAGAACAAGCCAAAGGCATTGGAAGCAGTTCTTCGTGCACCTATGTTCGGTACGTCGACTGCATTGTGGATTTCGCCGTTCGGAACATTCGTTTTTCTCGATGAACAAGAATCTGACAAAACACTTCTTTTCAGAAGGATCGCCGAACGGTTCAGTAGCGGATTCGTTACGGGCGATGCATGACAAAGTTGAGCATAGTCCAGGCTCGCCTGCACGCCGTGCGCTTATTGTCCGACGCGAAGATGCAATGTCTTCGCCCGCTTCGCGAACTTCTCCGAGGTGCGTTCATAATTTTCTTAATTAATTCAGTTAGGTCTCTTTCCTTTATCAGGTATTCATGCTTCTATTATTATTCCGCAGGCGTTTGAACACGCTGTCCTTATCGAGCACGAAAGGCTGCGGCGGCTCGAATGACATAATGTCTGACCGCTTGCAGCGCATCGCGAAGCTGAAGGAACGTCTTGGATTAAAGAAATCCAGCTCCAGGATGCCCGCAGAGGTGTGTGATTAACTCCATTATTTCACGGGATACGTATATTGACATTTTTTCTGTCGGTGTTGCAGAGAACGTTCAGTTCATTTGATGATGATAGCGATGAGTGATCGGAGTTTATCATTTGGGATCGACGCTACACGTCGCATAACAGACAAAGTGATATCAAAGATGTTAGTTAGATTGAATATTTAAATTGTTACCCGGACTCATCTTCTATGGCTAGCATTTTCGCAACCTGGACAATTATGAAGACGCTCGTGTATATACGCGTCGCAGGGAAAACAGAAAAACTCGTGACACTTTCCACATACGGACGCCGTTTGCTCATCGTTCGTTGCGTCCTTTCCCGTCTCGAGTTTTCTTCTGCATCCAAAACACTTGAACTCCTTTGACCCGTCAAGGCCTTCAGTCTCGATCTTGACGCTAGCTTCCGTGAAGGGTGGGACTGGAAATAAATGATGATACGACCTCGCGAGATGAGGCGATGAAACCAGGGTGAGCGAACACACGCTGCATTGTGACGGGAGCTCCTCAACTCGCGAGGAGCACCTTGGGCACACGTAATCTCCTCCACGCCCGGAGAAAAAAGCCCCGTTGTCAAGGACGCGTTTCTGTGGAAATCCCATATGCACGAGACTCGCCTGATGTTTATCAGAGTCAGGAGAAGACGGTTAGTCGGTGAGTGTGTGTGTGTCGGTCAGACAAGAGAGGCAAAAACACTTTCAAACAACGCGCTTGAACTCAGTTCTGTTTACGAACCTTAGTGGCCTCTTCGTTCAAAGGTGGAGGAGGAGCGTGAGCCATGAGAAGCTCCTCGAGATGATGTTGGGACGTAGCGACGCCGAACATTCCACCTGTTTCTTCGGTCATGCGTCGGCATAAGTGCATCTCCGCGGCAACGGAGACAACACTGACGCGTATCTTTGCACCTTTCGCGGCGGCGATTGCAGTGTGCACGTTTCCTGGATCGCACGTGGAAAGTGCAGAGACCACGAACATCACTTCTCTAGACCCATACAAGGGAAGCTGCGCGAGAGAAGAATGCACCGACTCCAACGAGTTTTGAATAGACATTTCTCCCGCAGCGTCGAGGTGTTCCTTGAGCGCCGCGATGTGTGCCTCTGGATTGCCGCTGAGCTCCGTGATGCGCTCCGCGATGCCATTTCGCGTGACAACCAGACCGAGCTGACTGAGCGGATTCTGACTGAAAAACTCCCGGAAGAATTTATACATGAGTGCAGAGATGACCGCTAGTCGTGATGGTCGCATGTCTTCTTCGTTAACTGCCTGTGAGAGGTCCAAGACGACGTACAGGAACCGAATCATTCCTTTGCAGACGTGCGAGTTGGAGGCCACTTTGGCGATCTCCCGCCGTCGCTTCTCCCGATAGCTTCTGTCCCCAGTCGTAACGCGCAATCGCCCGCTCTCGTCTTCCTCAAGGTCCTCCCATGTGTTTTCATCCTGATAGTGTTTCTCCCATGCCTGTTGGAAGACGTGGACGAAGGAGATCGGGCGGTGAGCGGAGAAAGGGTTCGGGGCGGAAAGAGGTTTGTTTGTAGGTGAAAGAGGTCGGGACTCACCCGCAGGGATCTGGCCTGCTCCTCGGCCGCGAGGTCGTCGTCATCAGGCTCATACATCGGGATACGTGCGAGCCGCGCTTTTGTGCGGCCGGGACGATGCACCGCGCGCGACCCTCTGACTTTCGGTCGATGAGAGGGTTGTCTCAAGATTTCTTTCGGACGGCACCTACATAGGACAAAAAAACTCTTTTGATTTTTTTTTTCCAAGAATGCGTCGGGCGCAGGTTCGGGAAAAGTACTTTCGAAAGTACATCTGGGAATAACAAACCAGTGTTCTCTCGTCACAAGGTGCCGCAACCAGTTTTGAAAAAGTCGTCGAGCAGAGACGGTCGCGTTGACGACAGCAACTCGCTATAAGCTAGGCGCCTGAGGAGAAGGGCGCGCGCCGAGGCGGTGACACGTATCATGAGCGGCGTTGTGCTCAGAGCGAAAGTCGCTGTGCTGGGAGATAGCGGCGTCGGGAAGACGGCACTGACGCAGATGTTCACGTCGGGGGCTTTCCCGAAGAGCCACAGGACGACTTCGGGGATGGATCTCGCGGTGGCGTCCGTACCCATCGAAGGCTCGAAAGCGACTGTGGAGCTATTTTTATGCGACATATCCGGCCACGACATGTTTACCGACATCACTCCATCTCTGCTCCACGGCGTGAACATGGTCATACTGGTGTACGATCAGTGCAGCCGGAGCACTTTCGAGGCGTGCGAGAAGCTCCTCCGGGCTATACCGACCAGCGGCGCGCGGGAGGTCCGCGGCGTCCTGGTTGGAAACAAGCACGATCTCGTCGGGCATGTGAATTACGACGCCGATGGAGACGGTGCGGTGACGGCGGAGGAGGAGGCGGTAGCGAGCGAGAAGCTCAGCAAGTTGCGCCCACGGGAGGTGAGTGTGGAGGAGGCGCGGCGATGGGCCGAGTCGAGGAATCTGACATTCTTCGAAACGTCCGCTGTTCCCCCTGGCACGAAGCTGGACGCGCCATTCAAGTGGTGCGCCGAGACGTTCCATTCTGCCTATGAGCGGCAATTGAAACAACTGACGACGGCATCATGAAACGTGTCATGCGTCGTAGAATAGGTCTACGAGTCTTCTAGGAAGTAAAACTTCGCGTGTGTGCCTTCGTGGCGGTTGTTGTCGCACTCCTCCCTCACTCGTAGTCTTCCCCTCTCGATCCCGGCGTGATGATCCCGATTTGCGAGTCAACGTCGCCCCCCCGCGTTCACCGGCCCTGCGAGAACACCCAAAAGTGCACCGATGACCCTGTTCTCTTGCGCGGATACATCCTGGAGACCTTGGACGTTACTCGGCGAGCATAGCTCGTTTTGCCACGCCTTGAGGCATTCGATGTTCGGATGGTAGTACGCAGCAATAGAGCCGCGCTTGCGCTGCATGCGAAGAAATCTCGGAGGAATCTTCTTTCCACAGTGGGCACACGGCGTTTCGATTTCCAAGCAGGAGCTCATGGCAGTCCAGCGGACTCCCTCGGTGAGAGGAATTGAAGCCACGGGCTGCGAGGAGTGGCGTGGTGGAGAGGGGCGTGCGGCTGCGGAAGCGGAGCGGTCACCGGCGGTGTTTCCCTGCTCTCCGCGCTCGACCGTCCTTTGCGTCGCCGACGCTTGTCTGCCTTCCCTGCGCCGCCTTGCCTCTGTGAGGTTACGCAGCGCCTCTACCATCACGGCTCCATGCGGCATCGCATATCCGACGCCTATCGTGGCGGCCGTGGGGGCATCGTCATCGGTCGTGGGAGCATCGTCGCCGTCGCCCGGCGTGGTGGTCGGGGGAGCAGCGTCGCCGCCGCCTGTGGTGGTGGTCGGGGGAGCACCGTTGCCCCCTTGTGATGTCCCAGCCCGCCTGGATCGCCGTTGTCGCGCCTGCGTCACCTCCATCATCTCTTGGAACAGTGACATGGTCGACATGTTTCCCCCTGCTGAGATTCTTATGGCATTGATGGCTCCTCCTCGGCCGCCAAAGACTTGCGCGAGAGCCGCGGTGGCGGCTGCCACGCTCCCCGCGAGGCCGCCGGGCATCGCCGCCGGCCGGCTGGCTTCCGCGGCGCGCTTCGCCGCTTTATCGCGCACCTCTCGCGCGCGTTCGCGTCGCGCTTCCACATCTTTCGCGGGAAGATACGGCAGCACGTAGTGATCCAGAAGTCCTTGCGCCATATTACACGGCGTGAGGGCCAGTGAAATGGGCAGCGACAGTCGATGGCGACAGATCGGGCACTGATTCGAGCGCGTTGTCAGCCAGTGGGACACGCACTCGTGACAGAACACGTGACCGCAGCCGCCGACGGCGTAAGGGTTGACGAAGATGTCCGTACAGATCACGCACGTCAACTCATCCGTCAGCCATTCTGGTAAGTCAGCGCTCGGACAAGAGCCCGGATCTTGGGAGAGGATCGAATCGCCGCCCTCGAGACGGTGAAGCAGGGTGTTTCGAAGCGCGTACCCGGCGCTCCAGGAGGCCTTCGAGCCGTCCGCTAGATGATCCTCCTCGAGTCGCTGATACCACTTCTCTGCCTGTGTCGCTGGAGCGTCTGGGGCAACGCGAGGGTCGTCTCGAGAAGTCGACGATTTCGGCGCCATCCACGATCGCCAGCACGATCGAGACAGCGGGCGACTCTCTGTCGCACATCCCGTGGCGACGGGCAGCACCAGTTCGTGGTCGTGTCCATCGTCGTCGAACACCCGCTCTTTCACGGCCCCTTCGCTCCCGTTGCGCTCGAAGACGACTGCGACAGCCGCCGCCGCCGACCCGGCGGATCCGTTCCTCGCGGGATCGAGCGCTTCGCGGATCCGATCGATGCCGTTTTCGAACTGATGACCACACAGGCGAAGCTCGAGAAGAGCGGTGTTGACCACGTGGCTCGGTTGTTTTTTTCCGGCGCGCTCATCCCTGGATTCGCTCGTCGTCTCTTCATCGGGCGCGCTCAGTTTGGGCATGAGCGCTTTCGCAAACACCTCCGCGACAGAGTCATCCATCCCAGTGTTGTCCGACAAGTCGAGCATCGCGAGGGAGGGGTTGAAGAACCATCTCGGGCTCCGCATCTTTTGCGTGTTCGGGTCCGGGCCGAGAATTTGAGCGACGTAGCGGCAACCCTTGGCACCCAGACGATTCCCGGAGAGATTCAGCGAGCGAAGGTTGGACGGAAATTTCCGATCGCCGTTGTCATCAGGAACCATCCTCAGGGCGTTGACGAGCGGAACGATGCCATCCACCCCGATACCACATCCCGAAAGATCCAGAGTCGTGAGTGCGGTGTTGAACATCTTCGTGAGCTGCCGTGCTCGGGACCCGTTGACGCGCTCGCGAGGTTCCAGAGCCGCGGCGATGGCCGCGCACCCGCGGTCCCCGAGTCGAGGATTGTCGCCCAGATTCAAACCGCGCAGGCACTCGTTGAACGTCCAATTGCCGTCAGAAGTCTGGCGCGGAGCGAGCGCTCCCTCGGCGAGCGCCACGCACCCGGAGGGCCCGATGTTGCACCCGTGACCGTCGATCTCGCTCACTGAGGAGGAGAAGACGCAGTCGACATTCGCGCTCCTCTCGGCTTGGGCCTCCCCGGCGCCTCGCTCCAGTCCGAGCTGCGGCAGCGGCCACAGAGCGAGCCCGACCGCTTCGGCGATCAAGTCGCCGCGGTGGAATCGCCGCTCGTGGGAGGCGGTTTCGGGTCCGGCGGCGTCAGACGCTTCCATGGCGGCGTATGCCTCCGAGTCCCAGATGCGTCTGGCGTTGAGAAGCTTGAGAGTAAAAGCGACGGCTCCTCCGGGCGACACGTGCATCTCCAGCGCGTCTCGGCACGTCTCTCTCAGAAACTGCGTCGCCGCGGGTCCGTGCTCGGCAACGTCCGTCGGTAACGGACACACGTACTCCTGCGTCGCCTGCGTCGCCTGCGTCATCTCCATCTCCCCGACGGAGTCCTCCGAGTCTCGCGCGTGTTGGATGACGACTCGACAAAGGCTGGAGAACTCTCCCCTCGTCACGGCGTCGGAGATGACGTCCCGCAGCGCGCCCTCGTCTCCAGGGAGCGAGGGCACGACGCACTCAGCCAGAACGGCACCCACCTCGTTCACGGCGTCCGAGAGGAACCGCTGCGAACGAGCTTCCATCTTCGAAGCCACGCGCCGCACGGTGATGGCGTCCCGCCTGGAGAGCTTCACGATGGCTCTCCCCGCGCCGCGATACCCATCCGGCGCCTCTCCGCGCCCCGCGGCCGCGTCCGCGGCGGGAGTATCCTCAGGGCTCGCGGCGGCCGCTTCCGACGCGCCGATTCGAGCAGAAGGCGAGTCCGACGGAGGGGACGGTCGAGCCGACCGCGGCGAGCCGGCGTCGACGCGAGCCCTCTTCGAGGGGCGCGCCTCCTTGACGTCGGAGGCTGGCGACGAGGAGGCCTCTTCCGCCGCCGCCACCACGACCTTCCAGGATTCAAAGTCTAAAGGGCGCTTGTACTCGTACCTGAACGAGTTGCGCAACGTTTGGTTGTCCCGCAGCACGTTTGCGGGGCCGCCGAAGGCGACAACGTCACCCGGCGCGAGCGCGCAAGGTCCGCTGGGGATGAGGTTGCCATTCACGTACGTCCCGTTGAGCGTGTTCTTGTCCGTGACGTAGTGCACGCCCTGGGCGTCGCAGTGAAACTCGGCGTGCTGACGCGAGAGGAGACTCGGGACGTGTGGGCAGTCGAGGTTCACGGTGTTGAGACGGTGTCGGCCGATCGTGAGGACCGCCGTGTCTCCAGGTCGCGGCAGAGGGATTTCGTCCGGAAGGGTCGGCGTCGAGGGCACGGACGACGTCAGCCGACGCAGCTCGGCGTACATGGGCGTCCGCGTCCGCTCGTCCACGCGCGCGCCGCCTTCGTTCGAGTTCGGGACGCCCGTCCGAGCGCGACCGTCAGCCTCGCGCGGGATCGAGGGAGGCGGAGGCATCGAGCCGTTCGCACGACCTCCGTCTGAGGCGACGTCGCGTCTTCCCAGATCCTCAAGATTTGTAGTTCCTGGTCGCGCGTCTTCCGCCGCCGCCCCGCTCCGCGCGTCAGACGCGCCGGTCGCATCGCCGCGAACGCGTGGGCTCGAGGCGCCCCGATCCCTGGCGCCGCCACCTGACGATCTCCTGCCTGTCATAGCCGCGCCGCGCCGCAACCCGCGCGCGTCGGTCTGCTTGTCCTTTCTGGCACCCAAACCTTGAAACAAAGGAGGAACCGAACAAGCTAAACCCGAGGGGGGGTGCCAAGTTTTCACAGACCCTCTTTTTCTCGTGATTTGAGTGCTTTTGCTCTCGTGGCGTTGACAACCGCGCAGCTGCCGTAAAGGTATACGGGCTGCGCGAACTATTTCCGTCTCTCACAGACTAAGCTACGCGTCTTCCGCTACCACCCTCTCGTCCGCTGCGCCTACCCGTCCCCGCGTCGGTCGGTCTCCAAGTCCGCGACGACGGCGGCGATTTCCTCGTCGAGCGGCGAATATCTCGACTCCGCCGCCCCCTTTCTCCCCGGCGGGAGCGGATCCCCGGCGGCGGCGAACATCACGAGCCCGGCGGCGACGGTGACGAGGGACGCGAAGAACGACAGGGACGCGATCCAGCCCCCGAACCCTCCGAAGAAGGCCACCCTCGCGGCCGCCGCCCACAGGTCGGAACTCAGCATGGCGACGTTGAACGCCGCCGCGCCGCAGCGCCGCAACACCTCCGGAACGAGCGAGTACATCGCGAACAGCGACACCGCGAACGTCGCGAGCTCGAGCACACCCCCCGGCCCCGCGGCCGCGCGGAGCTTACTGAGGTCCTCGTACTCCAGTGCGAGGCACTGCGCGCCGCTCACGATCGCGCCGAAGCCGCCGATTCGCGCCAATACCTCCGCCGTCGACGCGCCGTCCAGCAGAGCCGCCTCCTGGAGGACGTTCGACGCCGCGTACAGCAGCGCGGCGCATAAGACGAGGAAGTCGCCGAGGGGAGGGTTCGCGCCTCCCTCGCCGCTCCCGCGCGCGCCACCGACGTCCGCGAGAACTAAGATGGCGAGGCCCGAGATGGAGACGACGCCGCCCGCGACGTGGCCTCGCGCGTACGCGCCTCCGAGCGCCGCGCGGGAGAGCGCCATGGAGAAGGGAATGGCCGCGCAGTCCAACAACGTGACGGACGTCAGCGAGGTGTATCGGAACGCCTGAACGATCAAGTAGTTTGCCTGGGTGTCGATCACCGACAATGCGGCGTACCGCGCCAGCGACCGGCTCGCGGGAACCTCCGCGGCCTTCCCGCCGCCCACCGCGCCGCGCCCGTCCGGCGACCCGTCCGGCGACGGCTGCTGCGGTGCCGTCCCGAAGTCGTCCTCCTCCGGCGGGCGCCCGGGGACGTCGAGCGCCGCGACGCGCTCGCGCGCGCGCTGATGCGCGTGCGCGGGCACGTAAAAAACGGCGAGAAGGGCGTACACGAAGAAGGATTGCCACGCCGGGAGGTTGGCCCCGCGGTTCACCAGCGCCGTGCTCGCGATGGCCGACGTCGCGGTCAGCAGCGCTGCGACCTGCGCGAGGGCGAAGCCGCTCACCCACCGCGCGTCCGGGGGACCGGACGGAAACACGAGGCGGAGCACCATTGACATCGCGCACGGGTTTCGCGTGCGCTTCAAGCGCGGGGCTGCATCGTTCCCACGGCGACGGGGCGCCGCCGCCCGCGCGACGCAGCGCTTTTTGACGGAGGATTCCTCGGGAGGTCCGCCGCCCGGTCTCGAGCGCCGCGGCGAAGAACGCCCGCTTGAGGCTCGTCCTATACAAAAAAAAGAATTGAAATCCATTCCAGGTTACGACTGGGCAAATAGTCAGGAGTCGATTTTGCTCAAATTTGCGAGGCGTGCGTTCAATGTGTGTGTATCGCCGTCAAGAAGAAGATGCGCGCCTCGCCGCGCTCTTCCGCGCCGTCGCGCAGAATGGACTCTAGCCTCGCCCGGCGGAGGGTGCGTTCCAAAACTGCGCACGTGATTACTGACGTGGCGGGACGCCAAATTCGTCCGTCTCGACGACGCTCGAGGCGGCGCCGCGGTCGGCACACCTCGCCCGCGCGTCGGATCGGGGCGCGAGGCGATCGGGTGAGATGTCAACCCATCGCGAACGAACGCGCGCGCGGAG
>MDSW01036498.1_pt1 | contig 17294 bp, 15 predicted proteins | sample 811171 | NCBI WGS metagenome assembly MDSW01 (sample SAMN05326641, study PRJNA326480) | marine metagenome | isolation source: seawater | place: Atlantic Ocean: North West | collected 2012
GGCTTACAGGAGATCATGAAACTCAAAGCTTTGACACCTTTTCTTATGGAGTTAGTGACAGAGGTGCATCAATTAGAATTCCTTGGCAAGTTGAAGTAGATAAAAAAGGATATCTAGAAGATAGAAGACCTAATGCAAATGGTGACCCTTACGTAATTGCTATGTTAATGATTGATACAGTTTGTTCAGCAGCTTCTAGCTAGAAGTTGCTGATGCAACAGTCTGTTCAATACGAGAGATAAACAAATCTAGGTTACTGTTAAAAGAATCTAAAGCCGCAGACCTTCTTTCTCCAGTATCTGGTGCAGTTAGCCCTTCAAGCAATTCAACAGTATCATCAGCAATAAGGTTGACAAGCACTACAAGCTCATCGTGACTTGACATCAACGAACTGCTTGAATTTGGAGGTCCTGGGCTGGAAAATACCTCTACAAAATTTGCAAAATCATCAATAAATTCTTGAAATTCTTGTTGGGCTTCTTGGTAGCTAGTGATTTTATCATCCCATCTTTGATTGGTTTCAAGTACTTTTTTACCAAGTTCTATTGCCTGTATTTTTTCTCCAGTTATTTCTTCTAGATAGTTAACAACCCCTTCAGGAAGCGTTGTTGTAGTGCTTGTTGTAGTAGTTTCTTCAGCTTCTGCAGTTTCTACAACCGTGGTTGTAGTACCCTCACTGACAAGCTCAATTGAATTATTTGTCGCTACTCTATTGATAAAAGTGTATGTTGTGGCAATCATTCCAATCAATACAAGTGGTAAAATCAATCTACCTGGTTTGGGGTCAGAATTATAAGTTTCCATATTTATAGTTTATCAAAAATAGTATTAATCTCTTCAGAAATCGTCTCCCAATCAGAATTTTCTTTTTTTAAAATTGTTAAAAATCCTGGACCTGCAAAAACTGATTCAATTCCAACAATAGATAAAATAGAGTACTCTATACTCTCAGCACTTGTGTTGTTAATATCTAAGTACTCACCAACTTTATTATTGTGACTAATTACCAATTTTTTTGCACTTGGATTAGGTGTATCACTTAAGTTCATAGGCTATATAATAATCAAATGAATAGTAAAATACACTTATATGCAATTTTCAAGTATTAACAATCAAAGATATAGTATAAATTTAAGAAGTTTGTCTCCAATTCTCGGATTATATTTTTATACATTAGGTTCACTCATGCTTGGCTTTTCATTATATTTAATGACACTTGTAAACGATTCATCAAATAGTCTAACGTCATGGTCAGGTCAGACTATATTTTGGGCATTGATAATATTTTTTACATCTTTATTTTTATTATTTTTACCTATTGAGTTTTTTAACAATACAAAGCTAAAAAACAAAAGCTTTTCTGATTTAGTGCTAAATATTATTGTTGTGATAATTGTTTCACTTTTCTCACTTCTGTTATCTCAATTTTTAAGCCAAGATTCACAAATATTTTATGAAATCAAAGCACTTGTGAGATCAGTTTCTTTTTCAGGTTTTATTGCAATACCGTTTGTGTTATTTATTTCTCAGAATTTTCTAAATAAGTTAGGAATTTGGAATAATTATTCATACCATTTTTTATTACTGATATGGATCTTGTCTTCACAGTTTTTTCTGTAAGTTACATTTCGTTTATTAAATCAATTCCTAAGCAATCAAGTGAAATTTCTATAGTCTTGAAATATCTATATACAATCTCTAATCGACTAGCTCTCAATTCTCTTGGAATTTCCTCAGATAAAACAGGATTATTTGAGTAAAAAGAGTTGAATGCTTGTGAAACATTATATGCATATTCAGCAAGATGGTGCGGTTCATTACTATTAAGAGATAGATTAAAGTAATAGTAAAACTTTGAAATAAGAAAAAGCAATTTCTTTTCGTCAATATTTAAATTTTCTGCATCAAGTGAACGTTCAATACTTTTACTATTTTCTAGCAGTTTTTTGGCTCTTACTTGTGCATATTGAATATATGTCCCAGTTTTTCCATTTATATCAGTAAATTTATCAACATCAAAAATATAATTTTGATTTCTATTTGGGAGCAAATCTGAAAATGTTAGCACTGTGTTGACCAAGATATCAATATCCTCCAGGCTATCATTATATTCCTCGAGCTTGATTTTTATATCATCATAAAGCGTTCTTAGTTTATAGATTTCACCATCCCTTGTTTTAAACGGTTTACCATCCAATCCATTAATTGTGCCAAAACCAATATGTTTAAAATTTTTATCAGATAATCCAAAATGTTTGCATGTAGCAAATAGCTGTTCAAAGTGTTTTTGTTGTCGTTGGTCTACAACATAAATGTATGAATCAACATCAAAGTTTTCTTCTCTGTAATGAACTGTTCCAAGGTCTGTAGTTAGATATAAGTAAGATCCATCAGATTTTGTAATTAGGACTGGCGGATCAGTTTTTTCTGTAGAAATATATGCACCATCATCAACTACGATTTTTTTATCTTTTTTAGCTTGGTCTAAAACAACCTCAATATTCTCGACAACATCACTTTCACCAAGATAGTAATCAAATTTATGACCAACTTGCTCAAGTAGTTTCTTAATTTCTGGAATAACTAAGTTATAAATAATTTTCCACTTTGTAATATAAAAATCATCTTGTTCATTAAGTTTTTTTGAAATATTTTTTGATTGTTCATAAAAACTTTTATCATCTTTTGATAAGCTTGATGCTTTTGGATATATATCTTCAAAATCAGAAAATATAAGCTCACCAATATCAAGATTGTTTTTCTCCGTGTAAGCAATAATTAAGGCAATTGGCATGCCCCAGTCACCAAAATGAATATCTGAAACTACTCTGTTTCCAGCAATCTTATTTATGTTGTATAAAGATCTTCCTATATTTAAAGTTCTAATATGGCCAACATGAAGATCTTTTCCGATGTTTGGACCACCATAATCAAACAAAATTGAAACAGGTGAATCTTCTAAAAGCAAGCTTTTGTCAAAAAGCGCAAATTCTTCAAAATATTTATTTGAAAAATTAATATTTATAAAATTATTATCTAAGATTTCAACATCCTTAACTATTTTAAGAGAATTTATTGACTTTAAGATTGAATCCTTAAGATCATCTGTAATATCAGACTTAACTAATCTCAATAAGTTATTACATTGAACATCAACACCCTTTAGATTAGAGTATCTTAACTCGATTTCATCAGCGATATTAAATTGTTCAAAGACATTAGATAGTGAATCAGCTAATTCATTAGTGCCATTTATCATGATTATATATTAGTAGAGGGAAACAAATCTAATCATCAAAAATACCACTAGCTCAGCAGACTAGTTGTTAAAATTTATTGCAATTAGCAACTCATTATTTCCAAATTTTTCTATGTTTATATTATTTTTTGAAACCCCCATCTTCTTTATAGTATTTTCAATATTTTGAGTCTTTGATTCATGACCTATTATTAAAATCTTTTTTTCATTCGATATTTCATTTTCTATGTTTGAAAAATTAAATTGAGGATTACACTTCTCAGACCTATCACTTTGCATAAAAACCACTTTTGTATTAATTGAATTATAGAAACATTTACTCCCGACTCTTTTAGGTTGACCATATTCAGAATCAAATAAAATAGTTTGTGGTATTGAATAATAACTTACGTAAAGTAAGTCAAAATCATACAAATAAGCACTGTTGATAAGTTCTTGAGTATTATCTTCTCGCACTTTATTATTTTCGACAAAAAAGAATATTGGCAACAACACAATTAGTAGATAAATAATTGAAATCTTTGAACTTAAGTACTTGAGTAGATAATAAATGCTATAAACAAAAATAGGAAAAAGAATTAGATCAGTTCTCCCAGCACCTATAGGATATAAATTTATTAAGTTAAGTATATTTAAAAGAACAACTGGCGTGACTACCGTCCAAAAAATATTTTTATTATCTTTATATAATCTAAACAAACCAAATGAGACTATAAACATCATCAGTGGCAAAAAGCCTAAATCATTAAAACTTCTGATAAACATAAGATTATTAAAAAATAGTTTTAAAAAACTTTGTGTACTACTTTCATAAAAACTAGACCAATACTCTCTAAAACTTTCACTAAAAAATTTATTATATGCTCTAAGGAAAAAAGGCATTGTGAATAATAGACTTGAGTAAACCATTAGTCGGTTTTTGGTTTTATTGACAAGTTTTAACAATGGTATGAGAAAGTAAATTACTAAGATATTTGAAAAAAATGCAGACAAAAACAATAAAGGAAATACTTTATTTATTTTGACATTATGGTCGTATGAAAAATATTTGACCAAAAAAAGTGCAATACATAAGTCAAGAAAGTATTGCTTTGGTTTATAAATGTAGTCAATCACAACGGGAGAAATTAGAATTAAAATTTGTACAGTAGAAACTTCTAGTGAAAAATTATCTTTCTTAGATAGAAAATAGCAAACTAGTATAAAAACTCCCAAATTTAAACAACCAATTATTGTGTATATGTTTTCAAAACTAAAGAGTTGTATGAGCAGTTTAAGCAACAAAGAAAACCCAATATGATGATCAGCTATTAACATAAATGACTTCAAGTCGGATATCGTTACTTTAGAAATTAATAATTCATGGGCATCATCATACCAAATGTTATGGGATTGAAATAAAGGTATATATTTATATAAAAACAGAGAAGCTATTAACACTTGAAATATGAGAAATTTATTTTTTCTGCTTGTCATTACTATTACAATAACAACATCAAATGAGTAATAATATTTATTTATTCATGATGTAGTGAGGAATAAATTGAAAAATATATTTATAGTCTGTTCATCTTTAAATTTAGGCGGTGCAGAAGTTCAGTCTGTTTGGTTAGCAAATCAATTTGCTAAAAAAGGTTATAAAGTTTCTTATGTTGTATTGAAAAATACTACATTTATTGAGTCATACTTAAATAAAGATATAGAACTAATCCGATACAAAATGTATGCAAAAGATTCAAAGAAAAATCTAGTTAAAGTTCGAAAATTATACAATTTTGTTTCTGGTGTAATTTTATTTAGAAGAAGAATCAAAAGAGAAAATGCTATTATTTTTTCTTTTTTATTTCATTCAAATGTATTTGGATTTCTTGCAACAATCTTTACCAACAAAAAACATATAATTTGCATTAGAAATGACAGATTTAACTCTAGAAATAGTACTAGAAATTTAAAAGTAAGAAATTTTCTAATATATATAGCTGCAATATTCAGTTTCAAAGTAGTTTTTAATTCAAAAAAAGCTAAAAGCATTATTGGTAAAAAACTACCAAAAAGGCATAGTCAAGAAGTTATTTTAAATTCTGTAACTGATTTTGATCAGACAATAGAAGAAGAAATATATTCGAAGATAAATATTTTTTTAGGTGAGGTTGAAAATAAATTTGTTTCTGTAGGAAGGCTGGAACCATTAAAAAATTATGAAAACATACTAAAAGCTTTTAAAAAAGTTAAAGACAATGGCGTCGAATTTAAATATATAATTTTTGGACAGGGCTTCCTTGAAGAGAAATTAAAATATATAATTTCAAAATATAATCTTGAAAACAATGTTTTACTAATAGGCGGCGTAAGAGGAGCAAAAGAGTATTTGTATTTGTTTAATTATTTTTTACTCTGCTCTATTCATGAGGGTTTTCCAAATAGCCTTATTGAAGCTATGTCAAAAAAAGTACTCCCCTTGGTAACAGATGCTGGTGATTCATTCGATATTGTTTCTAATAATAGAGGGGTAAAAATTGATGGTGTTGAATCAGATGATATAGCATCTGCAATTATTAATTTTCTTCATACAAAAGATACAGATTTAATTGAAAATATTTACGCAAATATTGAAATTTACTTGAATACTGAATTGAATCAAGACAATATAATTAAAAAATGGACATTGTTAACAAAATAAAGATGCACGATTTTGACATCTAATAGAAAAACCTCTGTTGTTATTTTTCTTCCAAATTTGTTAGTAGGTGGTGCAGAAGAGACAACCTTGAGGTTAATTGATTATCTATTAAAGTTAGATTATAAAATCAATTTAGTTGTCGCTACAAATAAAATTTCCGACTTCTATAAAATTCCTACAGATATCAATTATATCAATCTTTACTCAAAGAGATTAGCTACTAGTTTCTGGAAGGCTTTGAGAACTATTAAAACTTTAGATCCTGATTTGGTTTTCTCTACACTCTGGTACTCAAACCTGCTTACGGTAATTATTTGTAAAATTCTAAACAAACGTAGTGTTATTAGAGAAGCAGGTCTCGATTATAGATCACAAGCTCGCTTCTCTAATAAATTTTTTAAATTACTTGCATCTCTTCTTTACAGGAAAGCAGATCATGTTATTGCAATTTCGAATTCACTTAATCAAAACATACAAAATGAATTAAATGTTAAAGACTCTAATATTTCCACAATTTACAATCCAGTTGAAAACTACTTTGATAGAAAACATTTGAAAAATAATGATCTTAGGCAGTATTTTAGTAAAACTTCTGTCAACACAGTTATAGCCCTATCTGCTATTAGATTTGATCATATTAAATTTTCTTATAATTTATTTCTGGCAATTAAGAATATTAAAGAAGTAGACATAAGGCTTTTGCTTGTTGGAGATGGCAATAAAAAGGATGAAATACAACAATTTTTATCTCAGAATCAAATTGAAGAAAAAGTTGTTTTATTAGATTGGACAGATAATATTTACAGCTTTATTAATTCATGTGATCTTTACATTTCATCTTCTAAATTTGAAGGTCTAGGTAATGCCTATTTGGCTGCCCAACTACTTAAAATAAAATGCCTATCTTCAAATATACCCGCATCAAATGAGATAAATGAGGTATTTAAAAATGGAGAATCCTTTAACGATGAAGTAGAAGACATAGTGTCTAAAATTATAAAAACTGTTAATCAGCCAGAATTAGTTGACGATATACCATTAAAAACTATAAATATGTTCAGTGAAGATGTATGTTTTGGTAAATATCATGAAATTTTTAGTATGGTTAATAAATAGATTATGTGTGGTTTCTTAGTACAGTTTTCTCAAAAAGATGATGATTTCAATAATTTTGAAATAGCGAATGATTTATTAGATAAAAGAGGGCCTGATAGCACAGGCTATTACAAAGACTCAGAAAATCATAAATTTGGATTTAAAAGATTATCAATCCTTGATTTAGACGCTTCAGCCAACCAACCCATGGTAGACCATCAAAACAGGTATGTTATCGTTTTCAATGGCGAAGTGTATAACTTTAAACAACTTAGAAACGAAATCGAACAATCCGGAGGCTCTTTTTTAACTAGCCATAGTGATACTGAGGCTATATTAGAGGGCTATAAAATTTGGGGATCAGACATTTTGGACAAACTAGAGGGTCAATTTAGTTTTGTCATTTTTGATAAAGTCAATAGAACCTTATTTATGGCTAGAGATAGGGTTGGACAAAAACCTTTGTTTTACAAAATTACTAAAGAAAGCATTATTATATCATCTACTCTTGAGCCAATTATTAAACTCACTAATAGCTTTGAAGTAGATTTAGAGTCGGTCTACACATTTTTACAGGTAGGAGTCATACCTGCACCTAAAACAATATTTAAAAATATAAACAAGTTAAAAAATGGTGAATTCATAACATTTGATGTCCAATCAAATCATATTTTAGAAAAACGTATTTATTGGTCTCCTGAACAATTCATAGATTATAAGAAATTTGATTATGACGAGTTTATCTCAATATTTGACGAAGCAGTCAAAAAAAGATGTGTAGCTGATGTTGAAATTTCTTCTTTTCTTTCTGGAGGTCTTGATTCAACTGCAATAATTAAAAAAGCATCTAAATATTTACCTTCAATGAATACTTTTTCAGTTGGTTTTCTTGATAAGAAATTTGATGAGTCATATTGGGCTGAAATGGCTAGTAATAAATTCGATATACCAAACACCCTAAAAAAAATTGATGAAAGTCTACTGCTCAAAATTCTTCCAGATTCTCTAGACGCTTATGATGAACCCTTTTATGACTCTTCGTCAATACCAACCTTTCTTGTATCTAAATTAATGTCAAATATATCTAAAGTTGCTTTATCTGGTGATGGTGGAGACGAACTATTAGGTGGATACCAGAGATATACATGGTCTAATTACAATAACTATATTCCTTTTCCACTTAAAACACCATTAAGTTTTATTTCAAACCAGATGGTTAAAAATAATTCGATATCCACTGGAACAAATCAATATTTATCTATGTTAAACAAAAATTCAAGTGAAAGATACGCGTCATTTTTTATAGATAAAAATTTTACTGATATTTTGGGAATTTCAGATTTTAGCTATGATTTTATTTCAAATAACTGGCTAGAAACTGAAGATGATTTTAAATCTATGCAAGCTACAGACTATAATTTTTACTTACCTGAAGTTATGATGACAAAAATTGATAGAGCCTCCATGGCAAATTCTCTCGAAATAAGGTCACCTTTTGTAGATCATAAATTGATTGAATATATTTTATCTGTTCAGTCAAAAGGATATACCGCTACTAGAAATAAAAAGAAGCCACTTAAGAAGTTCTTAAGCGACGATTTTGATGACAATTTTCTTAGTAGAAAAAAAATGGGTTTTGCTGTACCACTTGATACTTGGATAAAAAGTAGCTTGAGAGAGGAAGTATTTAACACTTTGGACAATCAACAATCTTTTGTTAAACAAGAGTTGAATTTTGATACCTCAAATCTCTTTGACAAATTAGAACAAGGGCAGAAATCATATAAAAATAGAATATGGAAACTTTTTGTGTTAGAAAAAAATATTCAAAAGTATTTAACTCTTCTGCATTAGACCCAAAAATTATTTATTAAACACTAAAAACTTCAAGCTTAAAAATCTGAAAATCCACAATGCACAAGTAACAATAAAAGCAGCTAAAGCTTGAAGTATCTCAAAGCTCTGATTGATATAAACAAAGAAAAAATAATCTAATATATTAAAGAAAATTATATGAATTACATACTTTAACAGTATTAATTTTGACGAAGATTTAAATGTGTATTTAGCATGTAGCAAATATCCAATATAAATCAATAAAGCTAAAAGTAAAGGATAATAGATCTCAATATCAATTTTTAATACATCACCTAAAATAAAAGTAAATATTACTCTTAATGCAAAATTTATTATATTTATGTTTAGTGTACTTAGTATTTGTTTAAACATTATTTTTCTCCGCTATGTTTAAAGTATTTTTTTGCTTTAAAATATTTTTTGATAGGTATCTTACTGTAATAATTCCCATCTTCATTTGAAATAGTTCTTATATTCCTATTGTCATTTATTTCAAGAACAGTATCTGCAAGCACCTTCGCGGACAAACGCAACAATTTCCTATAAGCTTTTGATATATTTTTTTCATTCTCAAAATTGACATAAGTTTTTGAAATGATGTTACCAGTATCTATCCCTTCATCTACAAAATGTACAGTCACGCCTATATTTTCAAATTCTTTGTGGTACGAAGCCCAGTAGATACTATCCAAGCCTTTGTACTGTGGAAGAATACCAGGGTGAGCATTGAGAGTGCCTATAGATGGTATTGTTAAAATATTATTTTTTATAATTCCTGTATTTCCAAGAACCAGCAAATCTACTTGTAAAGATTCTAAAAGATTCTGCATTTGTACTGAATTAGCACCTTTCACCGTAAGCTTCTCTATATTATTTGATTCAAAATCAATTTGTTTTTCCAAGGAATTAAAACTTTGTTGGAGCATTTGATTTTTAAACCTTATAAAAGTAGAAATTACTGTGCCGTAAAAGCCTATATTTTTTAAAACAGTTTTAAACAAATAAAAATTATATTTGTATCCTTGGTCAATAGATATATAGGCTTTTACATTTATATTTGATTTTAAAAACTCTCTTAAGATAGTTAATGTAAATTTGTTTTTAGAATTTCCAATCAGAACAATGTTCATTACATAGATAATTATAGGTGCGATAGTTCATAAGATTATGAACAATTATTAAGATTTAAAGTCTATTCCTAATATAACTTTCAACATTAGAAATAGACTTTAAAATTACGCCAGTGAATAGCAGTTGAAGCCCTACTAGACCTGTACCTAGTACTAAATTAACTTTCATTATTGGCTTAGGGGCTAATCCAGAAAAATAATTTATTAGATCATAAACGGTAGTGCCTATCGAGATAGTGAGAAATATTGCTGACAAGAACCCGAATGTTTTCATTGGATTTTTTGTAATCATTAATAATATTATTTGAAATATTGCTTTAAAAGGATAGCTTAATTTAACAAAGCTGCTTCCAAATTTCCTCTCATTAAAATTTATAGGTACCTGACTAAACCTTAATCCTGCAATGTAACTTGAATATAAAACTTGTTGAGTATAGTTAAAATCAGAAAAGACAGATACACTTTTTAAAAACTTTGCATTACCGGCAAATATTCCAGGTTGAGAGTCTTTAACATTATATTCAGTTACAAATGACATTAGTTTTGTAAAAAAACTGTTTCCTAGTCTTCTAATTTTTGGCATTTTATAGTTTATACTTCCGCTAAATCTATCTCCAAAAACTATATCTGATTCACCTGAAAGAATTGGTTCTAAAACTGCATCTAAATCAGTAACATCATGTTGTAAGTCTGCATCAATTTTGAGAACTAAGTCATAATTATTATTTTCTGCAAACTGAAGGCCCGTCCTTACTGCTGCACCAATTCCTCTATTAAACCCATGAGTTAAGAGTATTGTATTATTTAAATCTTTAACTTTTTTTTCTGTTTCATCAATACTTCCATCATCAATTACGATAATGTCAAAGTTGTTAATTTTGACAAAGGACTCTAAGTGCTTATTAATATTCTCAACTACTGTACAAATCGTCTTTTCTTCGTTATATGAAGGAATAATTATTGCTAGATTTATTAGTTTTTCCACAGAAATAATTTTAGTAAGATTAAATCAAAAAAAATGAACTAAATTAGAGATTAGTAAAAAATTCAAAAAATGAGAATGACTAAAAAAATTTTGATAATAGGGTCTGGACCATCTGCGCTTTCAGCTTGTATAAGATTATTAAGAGAAGAAAATATACAAATCTATTTACTAGACGGAAAAGATTTACTGAATATTGAAAATAGTGGATGTATTTATTCCTTAATTCATGAAGGAAGTCAAAGCAGATATAAGAAATTATTTAAAAACAATTTAGACAATTCTTTTAAAACAACTTATAAGAACGCGCCCAAACCTTCTTTACAGTTTGGAGGTTACAGCACTGTATGGGGAGGAGCAATAAATATACTTGAAAAAGAATATGAAGAATATTGGAGTGTACTCAAAAAAGATATTAATTCGTTAATTCCAAATTTTGAAAATATTATGGAGATTAGCAGTAACTCAGACAAGTATTTACATTATCAAACTCAAGAGCTTCCAATAGTTGAAAGAGAAAAAAAATTATTAGGAAGACTAAAAAAAATTAATAATCAAAAATTGAGCTCCGATTTTTCTTCCATTGCAATGAGCACAAGAATTGATACAAATATTTGTCAGGAATGTGGGGAATATATATGGTCTTGTAGGCCTTATTCAGCGTGGTCTAGTAACAGCTTGATAAAAAAATTAATAGAAACAGAAAAAATTATATATTTAAAAAATACTTCCATTTATAAAATTGAAGAAAACTTCACCGATGGTACTTGTATAGTTTATACAGGTAAACATAAAAAATATGAATTAGAATTTAACAAAGTATTTGTTGGTGCCGGAGCTATTGGCAGTTCTAAAATTGTTTTAAATTCTTTTGAAGATATATCTAAAATTGAAATTCAAACTAATGATTTAATTTCTATACCTTTAATTAATTTATCAAAAAAAGACAAGAAGTTGCACACTTTTACAGATCTATATATTAAATACAAAGATAACAAATCAAATTTATTTTCACAATATTATGGATATTCCGAAAATTTGTTAAAACTTTCAGAAAATGCAATTCCACTAGTTAAATATATCAAAAATTTATTGAAACCAATACTTAGATATTCTGGTGGTATTTTTCTTTACTTAGATCAAAATAATTCTTCTTCATTTGTAATTGAAAAAGAAATGGGAAATCTTGTAATTAAAGGAGGTCGTAATCCAAAAAAACGAAACCTACTCCCATCAATATTTTCTTTTTTCTTAATTCTTCTTAGAGCTCGAATTATTTGTCTTCCTTTTGGTAAATGGCGAAAGTATGGAACTTCTAATCATTTTGGTGCTCAATTTAGTTTTTCAAATGAAAAAATAAAACATAATAAACTTAATATAGCTTCTGATAGTCAGGGAAGAATAAAAAAAATGAAGAATGTTCATTTTATTGACAGCTCTGTTTTACCAGTTTTAGCTCCTGGTCCAATAACTTTTATTGTAATGTTAAACGCGTATAGAATTACTGAAGAGGCTATTAATGAAACCAAGATATAAGTTATATTTATATTTTCATGATTTTGTAAGTATTTTTGTTAATTTATTTTCTTTTAGTAAACAAAAGATAAATAATGTAGAAAATGGATTAGCAACATATTTAAATTCAAGTAATTTTTTATTAGTTAATCAAGCCCGTATTGGTGTTTATCTTGCAGTAAAAACTATAGTAAAAAAAACTAAAAGAAATGAAATTTTACTTTCTCCATACACAATTGCTGATGTAATAAATATGGTTATTCTTGCTGGAGGAAATCCTATTTTTGTTGATATAAATATTGAAACTTTTAATATCGATGAAAAACTGATTGAAGAAAAAATATCCTCTAATACTGCAGCAATAATGGTTACTCATCTTCATGGTTTAATGTGTGAAATGGAAGAAATCTTGCTCTTATCTAAAAAGCACAACATATACTTGATTGAAGATTCTGCTCAAAGTTTTGGCGCAAAAGATTTAAATCTCTTAGCAGGAACTATAGGCGATATAGGTATTTATAGCTTTGGGATGTACAAGAACATAAGCTCTGTTTATGGTGGCGGTTTGGTATGCAAAGATAAAGAGTTATTCAATCTTATAAAATCTGAACACGAATTATTTGATAACTTCAGTATTTTTTGGTTCTTAAAAAAAGTCTTCAAAGCATTAATCACAAATCTTGCTACTTCGAAATTATTATTTAGATATTTAGTTCTTCCAATTATTAAGTTTGGTTATTTTAAGAATATTAAATCGGTAAACCAATTTGTTGAAACAGAGCTTGATGTTTCACGTAAAGAGTTTTTACCAAAAATTTACAAAACAAAACCATCACCAATTCAGGCAGCATTATTATCTAATAAAATTGATAATGTTATTAAAGATAATGAAATTAGAATAAAATTTGCAAATCTTTATTATGAAAATTTAAAAAATATTGAAGATATCAAACTTTCTCACAACAATAAATTATCTAGAAATATTTATACATACTTTCCCATATTCATAAAAGATCTAGAAAGTCTTAGAAGTTTTTTAATTAAAAACAATATTGATATAGGACCACAGCATTATAAGAATACAGCCTCATTAGATTCATTCAAAGATTTTATGTTAGACTGCCCTGTTGCAGAAGAAGTTTCTGGATCAGTTTTGTTGCTTCCAACCTATCCAAGATATGGGAAAAAAAATGTATATAAACTTGTTAATCTAATTAATGAATATTACGAAGTTTAGCTCAAGAATCACTTTGATTAAGTTTAAATTCTTTGTAAAAATCTAAAATTAATATAGGTACAATCATATAAAATAATCTATTTGCAGAGGAAGTTAGACCGTATCTCCATCCTAAAGTAGTGTTACCAAAAAAGGTTATAAGCTGCAATCCCAAGATTATCATTATGCTTATATTTTCAGAAAATAAATTTTCTTTTCGAATGTTTTTTATAAAAAATTTATAAGTTAAATAAATGATAAAAATTAAAAACAATGGACCAGTAGACCCCCAGCCACCATAAAAATTTAAAATATTATAAAAAGTAAATATTATTTCTCTAAATTGCGAAGAAAAAATTAAAAGTAAGAACACAACAAGAAGTTGAATATTAAATAAATTTTTAAAAGATAAATATTTTTTAATTAATAAAAAAAACATTATTGACATATAGGGAATGATTGAGATAACTAAAAATATAAACTCTGAAGATGATTTATGCACAATGCCTAAATTTATTAAGTTAATATACCATAATGCGTTAACAGAAAATAGACCTAAATAAATCTTAAAGTTCAGTATCTTCTTGTCTATTAGAAAAAATTTATATAAAAATGGCAACGCTAATAAAAAACCCTCAAACCTTGCAAGACTTAGAGTGCTACAAAGCAAAACAACAACAATAGATATAAAAAGATGATTGCCGCCTTTGTAATTATAAATTTGTGAGAAATACCAAAGCAATATAATTAATAATGATCCAAAAGAATGTATTTCAAAATATATTGATAGTGCGATAAATGCTGGAGCAGAAACCAGACACAGTAAAAGAAGTGCAAAAGCAATATTTTCATACCTTGAATTTGATTTATCTAAAATGATTGATACCAAAATCAATAAAGTAATTAGAGCACTTATATGTTGGAAGTTTATTAAAAAATAATTTGATGTCATTAAAGAGTTTGTTTCTAAAATAATCCAAAGAGGAGCTCTATGGCCTGCACCAGCAAAATCGCCCACATCCACAGTGCCATCAGATAAGCTAATTGCAATTTGGGCCAACCAAAATCCATCTCCGCCTCGCATTCTTGGGAGTTGAAAATAAGATGTCAAGTATGCTGTTAAACAAGTTAATGAAAAAACAATTACGTCTTTGAAGCTCAACGAACCTTTTGCTGACTTATTTAGGAAAAAACAAGATAAAAATACTATTGAGTAAATAAAAATAGAGTTATAGATGTTGATGGAAAAATAAGTATCAATAATCAAACAAAGGATAAATACCATTGATGAGAATCCCCAGAAAAAAGAAAAAGAAGTTCCATAAATTATGATTTTATTTTTAACTTTTAAATTTTCAAGCAAAGGCCTAATACAAATAAATGAGTAACCAATTAATAAGCTTTGAATAAAAATTCCATTATTCATAATTTGTAAAACAGTAATTGTAGGTATTTGAGTTATCAGTAATTTTAATATTAAAATATTCGGCATTTTCTTTATTTAATTCACATGTAAAACTATTAAAGCTTTTTAAGAAATTAGATAGTGAGTTAACAAAATTTGGATGTGGAAAATTCCAATCACTTTTGTTATTACTATATTCCCGAATAGTTTCTTCATCAATGTAAATATAATTTACACCTTTCTCATTGATACTTTCATAACCTATTGGAGTAGTGATGTATTTTATTCCTACGAAATCATTATGAGAAAAAAAACCAACACCACTTAAATCTGTCGTCTGAATATTGTAAAATTCTGAAAAATCTTCCATTACTGGATTAAATCTGACAATGTTTATTAACAAAGTAAAAGAAAATAACATTAGAAAGAATAAATTTTTACTATTTTTAAATTTTAGAAAGAACAAAACCAAGCAAATGATTGAAACAACAAACAACACTCTATTAGTCCATAAAATATTTTCATCTAAGTATTGAAACAATCTTAAATAAAGCCCAAATATCTCACTCATTTAAACCCTTCATCGACTTAGTCAAACCCTGATGGTTTTTTCCATAGAACTTAGTATACGTCATAAACGGTATTGAAAAAATAGCACATTTTAATTATGTATACATGGACAACAATCAACTGTATAATTCAAAAAAAAGAGGAAATCTTGAACAATGTTATAAATAAAATTCAAAATCAATTAGAAGAATTAAAAATCGATAGTTCAGAAATTGTAGTTTTTGGTTCATCAGTTTGGGAATATTTTGGTATTAGAGAAGCTCGAGATATTGACATACTCATAAGTGATACCATCAAAAAATCAGTAATAGGAAAAAAGAAAAACATAGCAAGTAGAGAAATAATGATAAGCAATATTGTTGGCGTTGGAATTGATAAATTTATCAACATTGGTATAAATGATGAAGACTTTTTTTTGAACAGTGATTTAACTTTTGAAGATAAGGGAATAAAGTTTGTTAAACCAGAGATAGAGTTTTCGAGATTAATTCATAGAGAGGGCTTTAAAAGAGATTTTGATGTAAAAAGAGTTATGGAAAGTCTTATAAAAGAATCTTCATATCCATGGGACTGGAACCTTGTTGTTAATACTCCAAGAAATGATTCTATATCTGGATTTAACTTATTTATTCTTAGGCTTGGATTAATCTTTCAAAACCCTTCAAAATTATATACTGGTTTCATCAAGAGAATTAAAAAACTGAAAACAAAAACACCAAAACTATCACATGATTTTCAAGACATTGGTTTGTTTCTTTTGAATCAATATAAAGGAAACATTTTTAATAGATATGATATTTTAATAAGACACAAATTAATTCAATCAAATTTTGAGAATAGTGAATATATAGATGCTTACAAATTAATGCAAAAAAAGAGAATGAATTTGTCAGAAGATGATGCAAATAAAAAACTTGAAATATTCAAGAATTTGCATAAAAGTTTTTTAAATTACTACAGAGAAGATCAATCACCCATTGAAATAAATAAAGACTATAAATTGATAGATGGAAGTCATAGGGTAGCAATTCATTTAACACAAGGATCATCAAACATTCCTATAAAATACATAAACGAAAAAACTCCAGAATTCCCTAAAGAATGGTTTATAAATCACAGTTTTAATTCAGAACTGCTCTCTGACCTTGACAAGGATTTAGACAATTTATTAATTGAAAAAGGAACAACCTTTAATTGCGTTATATGGCAGGGTGGGAATAATTATATAGAAAAAATTATGGAATTAATTAATAAACAACACACAATTAAGTTATTTGTATCAAACGTTGTTATAAATAACTTTGATAAGTTTTTATTTGATATTTATAAAACAGACAATTTAGAGGAATGGAAAATACATTATAAATTAAATGAATTAAATAAAATAAATTCAAAAACTGTGTCACTAATAAGCTTTTTAGTATTGAATCCTGATTGGAGAATAAGAGAAAATTCTGAATCTTTAATTTCAAAAAAAATTGAACTTTTAAAAGCTAACCTCAGAACCTCAGTAAGCGAAAGCATTGATTCTCATATTGATACAATTTTGCATATCGGCGATAATACAAAACAAAACAGACATATA
>MDSW01146024.1_pt1 | contig 17294 bp, 10 predicted proteins | sample 811171 | NCBI WGS metagenome assembly MDSW01 (sample SAMN05326641, study PRJNA326480) | marine metagenome | isolation source: seawater | place: Atlantic Ocean: North West | collected 2012
TCATTTCTTAAATCCATTTCACATTTTATACCCTCTTTAAATAGATCTTCAAATAACTTTTTTACATATTCATTATGTTCTTCAGCTATGGAGCACACAACTGCTTGTGTTGGTGAAAGCCAAAAAGGTAATTTACCTGCATAATTTTCAATTAAAATTCCAATAAATCTTTCCAGTGAACCAAATAATGCTCGATGTAACATCACTGGAACCTTTTTGCTGCCATCTTTAGAAATATACGAAGCCCCTAATCTTTCTGGTAAATTTAAATCCACTTGAAGAGTTCCACATTGCCAATCTCTCCCAATAGCATCTCGTAAAACAAATTCAATTTTAGGACCGTAAAAAGCTCCCTCACCTTTATTAATTATATACTCAAGTTTAGATTGTTTTATTGCAGACAAAAGTGCAGCCTCTGACTTATCCCACACACTATCATCACCAACTCTCTTCTCTGGTCTGTCAGAATATTTTAAAATTACTTGATCAAAACCAAGATTCTTATAAATTTCTAAAATTAAATTCGTCACTGATAAAGACTCTTGAGTTATTTGATCTTCAGTACAAAATATATGTGCGTCGTCTTGTGTAAACGCTCTTACTCTTAATAACCCATGTAAAGCTCCAGAAGGCTCGTATCTATGTACTTTACCAAATTCAGATAATTTTAGTGGCAAATCTCTATAACTTTTTAAACCTTGATTAAAAACTTGAACACAACCTGGACAGTTCATTGGCTTTACAGCAAAAGTTTTTTCATCTGGTGTCTCAGATGTAAACATATGCTCTCCAAATTTATCCCAATGGCCAGATTTTTCCCAAAGTGTTTTATCTAATAATTCAGGTGTATTAATTTCTTTATATCCCGCAAGCCTTTGTTTTGCTCGCATATATTCTACTAATCTTTGAAATAAGAGCCAACCTTTTTCATGCCAAAATACAGATCCCGGACTCTCTTCTCTAAAATGAAATAAATCCATTTCTTTTCCAAGTTTTCTGTGATCTCTCTTTTCTGCTTCCTCTAGTCTATTTATGTAATCATCGAGCTCTTTTTTTGAACTCCAACAAGTCCCGTAAATTCTTTGAAGCATTTCATTATTTGAGTCACCTCTCCAATAAGCTCCTGATACTTTAGTCAATTTAAAAGCTTTCCCTATTTTTCCAGAAGATGATAAATGTGGGCCGCGACACAAATCATACCAAGTATCCCCATGATGATAAATAGATAATTCTTCGTTTTTAGGTATACTTTCTATTATTTCGGCTTTGTACTTTTCTCCAATATTTTTAAAGTGTTTAATTGCTTTATCTCTTTTCCAAACTTCTCGTTTTGTTTTTACATCTCTATCAATTATTTCTGCCATTCTCTTTTCAATTTTGTTTAAATCATCACTAGTAAAAGGTTCTTTTCTTGCAAAATCATAATAGAATCCATTTTCTATAACTGGTCCTATTGTTACTTGTGTGCCCGGAAATAACTCTTGAACAGCCATTGCCATAATATGAGCGGCATCATGTCTTATAACTTCTAAACCTTCTTTATCTTTTGAAGTAATAATTCTTACTTTTGAATCTTTATCGATTTCATGACTTAAATCTTTTAATTCACCATCAACTTCCATTATTAATGCAGACTTTTCTAGTGACTTACTAATTTTTTTGGTTAAATCAAATCCACTGATTGACTTTGTGAAAGAAATTTTTTTACCATCTAATAATTGAATTTGAGGCATTAATTTTTTATTAATCTTTTATACTCTTTTAAATTAGATTGGCACATTGTTTCAACATCAAATTTTTTAGTAATATTTTTTCTACCTTCATTTCCCATCGATTTCAATTCATCTTGAGATAATTGAATAACAGTATTTAAACTTTTCGCAAGTTCTCTTGGGTCATCATGCTTATATAATAGTCCAGTTTTTTTATTTATTATTGTCTCTTTTGATCCTCCTATATTACTTGCTACAATAGGCTTACCCATTGCTTGTGCTTCTACAGATACTCTACCAAAAGCTTCGGGCTCTATGGAGGCCGAAACTACTACATCAGCTAAAGAGTAAGCTAGTGGCATTTCTTTGCAATTTTGAATAAATTTTACTTTTTTATTCAGGTTATATCTTTCAACTAAATTTATTAATTTTTTTGAATAAACTTTTCTTCCTTGATCTGATCCAAGTATGACAGCTTGAAAGTTTGTTATATTGTAATCCTCAATTAAAATATTCAAAGATTCTATAAACTTCTCTTGACCCTTCCAATAAGTAAGTCTACCTGGCAAAAGTATGGTAATTTTATCTGAAGCTAAACTCCATTCCTTTTTAAGTTTTTCTTGCTTTAAAATTGAAATATTTTTTGAGTTAAAATAATCCACATTGATACCTCTAAAAATAACTCTAAGTTTTTTTTCTTTACTTAAATATTCATTATAATTTTCGTTTATATGACTAAAGATAAAATTAGATCCAGCAATCGTTAACTTTGCTCTTAACATTACACTGTTGTAAAATTTTTTTATATTATTTTTAAAATTATAAGTTCCATGAAAAGTTGTTACAAAAACTCTCCCAGTCAATAAACAAGCTAAATAACTTGCCCAAGCAGGTGCGCGACTTCTTGCATGAACGATATTTATCTTAAAAAAAATTATATATAAAACAAGTGCTAGAGTATTAAAGAATATAATTAAAGGATTTTTTGAGTGAACGGGTAACCTCAATATTTTCACTTTATCTTTTTTGACAAATTTTAATAATTCTCCACCTGAAGTTGCTACGAATGACCCACATTCATTCTCTGATAAAAAATGTGCAATATCGTAACAGCCTGTTTCTGCCCCGCCGTAACCAAGCTTTGGAATAACTTGAAGAACATTTATTTTAGTAGCCATGATATTTGTTATATATTAGCACTAAAATAAACTTATATGAAAAAATTCAAATATTTTAAAATTTCAAAGACTAGAAAGCTTAGATTTATCGACAATTATTATAGAAAAAAACTTTATATTGTTTTTCTTCATGGGTTTATGTCGGATCTTGAAGGGAAAAAACCTAAGACTCTTTTAAATTATGCAAAAAAAAAACGATTGGGGTTTTTTGCATTAGAATATTCAGGTCACGGAAAATCATCTGGGGAATTTACTAAAGGCAATATCAGCTCCTGGACTAAAGATACAAGAATTATGATCAGAAAAATTGTAAGAAAGAATAATTTTATACTAGTTGGTTCTAGCATGGGTTCATGGATTGGACTTAATCAATTTAAATTTTTTAAAAAACAAATTCAAGGTTTTGTTGGTATAGGCTCTGCGCCTGAATTCTTGACAAGATTAATGTGGGAAAAATTTTCTAAAAAAATTAAATTTGAAATTATAAATAAAGGAAAAGCAATTATTAAGAATGGAAATTACGAGTATCCTATTTCATATCAGCTCATAAAAGATGGTAGAAAAAATAAAATTTTAAATAAAAAAAATTATTCAAAAATTAAAGTTTCAATGGTACATGGGAAAAAAGACGAAGTAGTACCAGTTTATTTTTCAAAATTAGTATTATCTATATTTAAAAATGCTAAAAAAAATTAGTAATTGTCGAGAATGGTGATCATAGTTTATCTAGCACTAATCATCTAAAAATTATTTTGAAAGAATTAAATAATTTGGTTGAAAATCTTAATTAATCCTTCTTTAAAAGTTGGATACAGCAATTTATAATTAAAAAATCTTTTCATTTTTTTATTGTCTACTTTTTTTGAATCTCTATAAAAATCTTTTAGCATCCCTTCCTCTAAATCATCTATATCTAATAATTTTGGGGTATCTATTTTTAGTAATTTTGAACCGAATATTGCAAGTTCTTCCTGAGAAGCCGGTTTATCATCAGAAATATTGAAAATTTCATTTCTTTTAAATTTATTTAAAGAAAGAAACAAAATATTAGCTATATCTTCAATGTGAATTCTTGAAAAAAAATGATCCTTTTTTTTTACAATTCTCGCTTCCCCACTTAATAATCTTTTTAAAATATTATTATCATTTGAATAAATCCCAGATAATCTTAAAATTTGTGTTGGCAGATTATATTCTTTTGAAAATGCAAGCCATTCTCTCTCTGCTGACAGTCTACTTTTACCGTTCATTGAGATTGGATTAGTTTCACTATTTTCATCTACCCAAGCACCGTTATGATTACCGTAAACACTAGTTGCCGACAAGTAAGTAATCCATTTGGTTTTTGTTTCTCTAATTACTTCTTTAAAATTTTCAATTACAATGTCCTGTTCTTCTACCGGTGGAACCGAAATTAAAATATGGCTTGCCTCAAATATTTTTTTTATAACGTTTTTATCTTTTCTTTCTTTACTAAATTGAAAAGCATTATATTCAATTTTATCAAATTTTAGTGAAGCTGATTTATTACGTGTAGTAATATTTAATTCAAATTTTACATTTTCTTTAACAAGTTTTTTTACAAAATGTCTTGCTACCTGGCCAAATCCAAAACAAAAAATTTTCATTTTATATCCTATTTCTTTTTAAAAATTTCCCAATGACTAAATTTCTCAAAAAAAGTGTATTCATTGATTATAAAAGTATTGAGCAATTTTAACCTGCTACCTGCATGCCCATACGCATCAATATCAGACCTGTAAATTAAATAAGATGGTGAATTTTCTTTTAAATCTTTTATTATATTATTTTGAATGTTTAACGGGGTAGCCGAGTACATCAAAAAGAATTTACTACATGTTGGTTTTTTTAAAAAATAAGGAACAGCTACTTCATTAGTAAATATCATTACACATTCATCTTTTGATGATAATTTTTTATAATAAGAAATTAAATCTTTATAGTCTTCATTTAAAAAAACATCGTCTGAAAAATTTATAAGTTTGTGAATACTACTTTTTGACATTTTCATGTTACTAAAGCTTTTGTTTTCTAATTTCTTATCTACAAAAATTGAAGCTACAAAAACTAATAATAAAAAATAACTCACAAAATTCAAATTTATTGAAAGAAATATTTTTTGTTTAAGTGCTGTATTAATAATTTTGTAATATAATAAAGTTATTAAAGGAATATAAAGAAAACTAGATGCTTCTCTTATATGTGGACTATCTGATCTACTTAAACCGTACTTGAAGTAAAAAATACTTATTATAAAAAAAACACATACAACTAGCAAAAATTTGAGATCCATTTTTTTGTTATTATTAATTTCTGTAATTATTAAAAAGCCTGTAATTAAAAATAATATCAAAGCCTTTGTTGCCCTTGTATCTAGGGATAAAAAGGGCGTAGGGAATATTAAACCTTGAATTTGGTCAATTGTAGAAATTGCTAATTTTACATTGATAAAAAATTGCTCAAATTCATAATTAGGAATGTAGTAATATAAAGTTGTCCATCCCCCTACTATGGATATCAGCAGAATAATTGAAAATTTAAATTTTCTTTTAATAAGCAAAAAAATTAAGAATAAAAATAGTACTGAATTTATATAAATACCTATATCAATATACCAGAACATACTCGCAGAGGATAAAAGTCCAATTAAAATAAGATTTAAATTTTTTTTATTTTTTAATATTAGAAAATTCATAATTAAAAACATAAATAAAAGAAGAAGAATACTTCTTTGTAAGAATATTGGACTCATATAACTTGTAAAAGTTAAAAAAGTTAATGAAAGTATTAAATAAAAAATTATTTTTAAATTAGTATTAAAATTAACACTTGATGAAATTCTATAAGCAATTAACAGAAGGAAAATCTTATTGAGAAGAGTAGCAAAAAAAGAAAAAAATCTAGTTATTCCGATGGTTTCAATATTAAAAAAATTCCATAGTAAATATGGAAAGAAATTTCCAACATAACCTCTTAAAATGTAAGAAGATTGCCAAAATTCATTTTTAATATTTGCATTGTTAGAGGGTGTTAACCATAATCCCTCATGAAAAATATCTAGTTGATAATTTAAGTCTTTAAAATCAATAAAAAAAAACTCAATAATAATTAAATTAAGGCTTATAAATAAAAAAACTTTTAACCTAAATGGACTTTCAGAAACAATATTCTCATATTTAAAAATAATATTTTTAATATTGTTGTAGAAAATCTTTTCATAAATTTGATAATAAAAAATCAAAACAATAAAAGGTATTGAAAGATATACAATAAAACGCAAAGTATCGTTTTGTGAGTGATGTTTATTTTGAAGGTAACTATCACCTACATGAGCACTCTCAAGATCAAATGGAATTGAAATTTTATCCCAAATTAAAGTAACAAAAATTATTGAGATTAAAAATAAAAAATAAGGTTTTGTTTTTTTCAAATTAGCTTGCTTTTTTTTTATAAACCTTATTAGTAATTGGATTTTCCAGTTTATCAAGCATTTCTATAGGGCAAACTTGTTTGAAGTTTTTAATCTCTGACTCGAAATTATCTAAAATTTGTTTTCCTATAAAAGAATTTGTTTCATTGGTAAAATTTTTTAATTGTTCTTTTAAAAATGATTTCCAATAATCTGTTTCAATTTTTTGCCAGATAATTGAAGATGGATTTGCATAATTTTCAAAAGTATTTTTTTCGTCGTAAATAAAAGCCATTCCTCCAGTCATACCTGCTCCAAAGTTGTCACCAACTTCCCCTAATATAATTGCCGTTCCTCCAGTCATATACTCACAACCATGGGCTCCACAACCTTCAACGACTGATAAGCTTCCTGAATTTCTTACTGCAAATCTTTCGCCCGCTTGACCTGAAGCAAATAATTTTCCTGAAGTAGCTCCGTAAAGAACTGTATTACCAATTATAATATTTTTGCTAGAAACAAGTTGATTTTTTGATGAAGGATAAACGACTATGGTTCCGCCAGATAAACCTTTGCCTACATAATCGTTACAATCTCCTTCAACTATAAGTTTGATGCCTTTTGTTAAAAAAGCGCCAAGCGATTGACCGGCCGATCCATTCAACTTAATTTTTATCGTCTCGTCATTAAGTTCATTATTTCCAAATTTTTTATAAACGTAATGAGATAATCTTGTTCCAACAGATCTATATGTATTTTCAATTTCATATTCAAAGACATTTCCTGAGCTTCTGTCGATCTTATTATTTATTTGAGACCAAATTTTTTCATCAAGTGTGTCTGGAACTTGATTAATATTTTTATCTTTACAATATCTTTGGTTTTCTCCAGGGTCAGCTTGAACTAATAGGGGATTTAAGTCTAAATCATCTAAATTTGAGGCACCTTTGTTAACTTGTGATAATAGATCTGTTCTTCCAATAATTTCATTTACGGACTTAAAGCCTAATGATGCAAGAATTTCTCTCACTTCTGTCGCTACAAATCTAAATAAATTTACTACTTTCTCGGGTGTTCCTGTAAATTTCTCACGCAAAGATATATCTTGACTGCAAACTCCAACTGGACATGTGTTTGAGTGGCATTGTCTTACCATAATGCAACCCATTGCAACTAAAGATGATGTGCCCATACCGTATTCTTCAGCACCCATCATTGCTGCCATCACGACATCTCTCCCAGTTTTTAAACCACCATCAGTTCTTAAAGTAACATTGTGCCTTAAATTATTTAAAGTTAAAATTTGATTAGCTTCAGTTAAACCCATCTCCCATGGTATTCCTGCATATTTAATACTTGTTTGCGGACTCGCACCAGTTCCTCCTGAATGACCAGATATCAAAATGATGTCTGCTTTCGCCTTTGCAACACCTGCAGCGATTGTGCCAATTCCAGTCGATGCTACTAATTTTACCCCGACCCTTGCTCCAGGGTTTATCTGTTTTAAATCATAGATCAGTTGAGCAAGATCCTCAATTGAATAAATATCGTGGTGTGGCGGAGGTGAAATTAAAGTCACTCCTGGTGTTGAATGTCTTAATCTTGCTATTTCTTCAGTAACCTTAAATCCTGGAAGTTGTCCGCCTTCTCCAGGTTTAGCTCCTTGGGCAATTTTAATCTCTATTTCATTAGCGTTGTTTAAATAATCAACGGTAACACCAAACCTGGCAGATGCTATTTGCTTAACTCTTGAGTTTGAACTATCTCCGTTTGGTAAACTTTTAAATCTTTTGGCATCTTCACCTCCCTCTCCACTACAAGAAGCTCCTTTTATTCTATTCATTCCAACAGCTAAAGTTTCATGGGCTTCTGCAGATAAAGCTCCATGGGACATACTCCCGCTTCCAAAGCGTTTCAATATTTCATCTATGGGCTCTACCTCATTTATATCTATTTGATTACTCAAGTCTTTAAATTCTAACAAATCTCTTAGATTAATAGGTGGTAAATTATGTATTCCTGCTGAATATTTTTTATACTGTTCGTATGAACCACTACTTACTGCGCTTTGCAGCAAATGTATCAACTTTCCTTGATACTGATGATCTTCTCCACTTTTTCTATATCTGTATAGGCCACCAATAGGTAAGCTAAATACATTTTTTGAATTGAATTTTTCGTGAAGCTCTTTAATTTTTTTTTCTATTCCGATGATACCTATGCCAGAAATTCTTGAGGACATGCCAGGAAAATAGTCAGAAACAATAGCTCTACTTAGTCCTACTGCCTCGAAATTACATCCTCCTCTATAAGAGCTTATTACCGAAATTCCCATTTTAGACATTATTTTTAGTAATCCAGCATCTATAGAGTTTTTGAATTTTTTTACACAAGTTTCAAAATCAGATTTACCAAATAATTTTTTTTCAAATCTTTGATGGATACTGTCAATCGCTAAATATGGATTAACTGTAGTCGCACCCACTCCAATTAATATAGCAAATGAATGGGTATCCATTGCGTCAGAGCATTCAACATTTAAAGAACAATAACCTCGTAAACCGTGTTTGACTAAATGTGAATGAACTGCTCCAACAGTTAATATACTTGGTATGCTTGCTTTTTGATTGGAGATATTTTTATCAGACAAAATCAGACATGTGCTGCCTTCTCTTACTGCTGTTTCTGCCTCTTCGCGAATTGACTCTATTCTGTTTTTTAGTGAATCGTTAATATCGAAAGTGCAATCAATTTCTTTTACTTTTTTTGAAAAAAACTTTTTAAATTTTTTTAATTGAGAATTTGTAAGAATAGGGCTATCTAGGACATAAATATCCTCTTCAGTAAGATTGTCAAAATCCAAAATGTTTCCCAGATTTCCAAATCTTGTTTTCAAACTCATTACTTTGTTTTCACGAAGTGAGTCTATCGGTGGATTTGTTACTTGACTAAAATTTTGTCTAAAATAATGTGATACTGGTCTGAAATGACTTGAAAGTACTGCTACAGGGGTATCATCTCCCATTGAGCCAGATGCTTCTTTTCCTTCTTCGGCCATTGGATGAAGTATTAATTCTAAATCCTCAATACTTAAACCTGACAAATACTGTCTCCTTCTTAAATCGTCACTTAAAAAATTTGGCCTTTCATTCTCAGAGGATATTTTTTTTTCAAGATCAATAATTTGTTTATTATACTTTTTATAGTCTTTAGCTAAAAAATCTTTTATTTGCTTATCTTTAAATAGTTTTCCTTTTTTTAAATCTATTGCAATAATCTGACCTGGGCCAAGTTTTCCTTTTTCAACAATTTTTTCCTCTGGAATTTTTATCATTCCAGTTTCTGATCCTGCAAAAAATAAGTTGTCAGAAGTAATTGTGTATCTTAATGGTCTAAGTCCGTTTCTATCTGAGGAAGCTAAAACCCATTTGGCATCTGTAGCGCAAATTGCAGCTGGACCGTCCCATGGCTCAATCGTACTATTTAAAAAATTAAATAAATCTTGATGATTTTTTGGAACAGTTTTACTCCTCTTAGACCAAGCATCAGGGATCATCATTAATTTAATTAAAGGAGCTAATTTTCCAGAGTGTGTAAGTAACTCAAATACATTATCTAAAGCTCCTGAGTCTGATGTGCTTCTTATGACTGGTTTTAAATCTTTTACATTATTAAATAATGAACTAGACATATCTTGCTCGTGTATCTTCATCCAATTTATATTTCCTTTTAGAGTGTTTATTTCCCCATTATGCGCAAGAGTTCTGAAAGGTTGGGCTAAATCCCAGCTAGGAAATGTATTTGTGGAGTATCTTTGGTGAAAGATAGCAAATCTAGAAGTTAATTTTTTATCATTAAGATCAGGATAAAACTCTGACAACATTTCTGCCAAAAACATTCCTTTATATACAATTGATCTCGAACTGAAAGAGCAGATATAAAAGTCTTTTAATTGTTTTTCTCGAGCAATCTTTTCAATTTTTTTTCTCGTTTCAAATAAATTTCTCTCTAAATCATTAGTTTCCAAATTTTCATTTTTTTTAAACATGACTTGAGCAATTTCTGGACGGTTTTGGTCTGCCGTTTTTCCAAGCACACTTGGATTGATTGGAACTTGTCTCCAGCCATAAATGTAATAGTTTTCAGATAATAATGAGGACTCAATTATTTCCCTACATTTTTCTTGTTCCGAATAATCTGTTCGAGGTAGGAAAACCATACCAACACAAATTCTTTTATTGTCATCGGGTGTATGCCCAGTAGATAAAATTTTTTCTTTAAAAAATTCAGGAGCGATTTCTATTTGTATTCCAGCACCATCGCCAGATTTTCCATCTGCATCAACTGCCCCTCTATGCCAAATTGCTTTTAAAGCTTTAATTCCATATTCAACTATTTTTCTAGACTTTTTTCCATCAGTAGTAGCAATTAAACCTACTCCACATGCATCATGTTCCATATCTTTGTTGTAATTAAAACTTTGTTCTAAAATTTTTCTATTTTTTATATATCGACTCATACTAGTTAAGCTGCCTCAATTGTTTTATTTTTTTTCAATTTAAACTGTAAATATCTTTCAATCTGGGCTGCTGCGTCTCTGCCATCTCTTATAGCCCAAACAACTAATGATGCACCTCTTACAATATCTCCTGCAGCAAAAACTCCGTTTAAATTTGTCTGCATTGTTTGAAGATCAATTTTTACTGTCCCCCATTGCGATACGACTAATTCTTCAGCATTAAATAATTTTGGAAGGTTTTCTGGATCAAATCCTAAGGACTTAATTACTAGATCTGCTGGAATTTTATATTCTGATCCAAGATCAATCTCTGGCCTTCTTCTACCAGATGAGTCAGGTTCTCCGAGTGTCATCTTATTAACCTCGACTGCTTCTACTTCTGCGCTCCCTACAAAGCTTTTGGGGCTAGTCAGCCAAATAAATTGCACTCCTTCTTCAATAGCATTCTCTACTTCTCTTGCAGATCCTGGCATGTTTTCTCTATCTCTCCTATACAGACACTTAACAGATTTTGCATTTTGTCTTACAGATGTTCTTACACAATCCATTGCTGTATCACCACCGCCTATGACAACAACGTTTTTTCCTTCAGCATTTAAAGTTCCATTGTCAAATAGTTTTACTTTATCACCAAGACCTTTTCTATTTGAAGCTGTTAAAAAGTCCATTGCAGGAAATATATTTTTTAAATTTACTCCTGGTATTTCTATTTCTCGTGCTTTGTAAACCCCTGTTGCAATTAAAATTGCATCGTGTTTTTCTTTTAATTCATATAAAGATTTATCTTTTCCTACTTCAAAATTCTGAATAAATTTTATTCCACTCTCTTTTAAAAGTTTTGTTCTTCTTTCAACCACAAATTTTTCTAATTTGAAATTTGGAATACCATAAATTAAGAGCCCACCTGGTCTATCGTATCTATCATATATTGTGACTTGATATCCGGATTTTCTCAATTCTTCTGCGCATGCCATGCCTGCAGGCCCAGCTCCAATAATTCCAACCGATTGTTTTAACTCTTGTTTTACCTTTATTGGTTTTACCCAACCTTTATCCCAAGCTGTGTCCGTAATATATTTTTCAATGGATCCAATAGTTACTGTTCCATGTCCGGATTTTTCTATTACACAATTTCCTTCGCATAACCTATCCTGTGGACATATTCTTCCACAAACCTCGGGCATATTATTTGTACTTTGAGAAACTTCGTAAGCTTCTTTTAATCTTCCTTCAGCTGTCAGTTTGAGCCAATCTGGAATATTATTATTTAAAGGGCAATGTACTTGGCAAAAGGGTACCCCGCATTGAGAACATCTGCTAGATTGTTCTTTAGCTTTATCTGTTATAAATTCATTGTAAATTTCATTAAAATCACCCTTCCTGATAGATGTACTTCTTTTTTTAGGGGTCTCTTGATTTAAATCTACAAATCGTAACATTTTTTTTTTCATAAGTTCGTCAAAATAATTAAGAAATTATAATATTAATAGATTTTAAAGGTCAATAACTATTACCTATAATTTAAGATTCCTTTATTTTTAATGTAATTTTATGCATACCTGATATGCATTTTATAATGTCATTAAAAAAACAACCTTCATATTTAATTTTTATCTGATGATAGAAATTCTGATTCTTTCATTCGTACAAGGTATCACAGAGTTCTTACCAATTAGCTCTTCGTCACATTTAATCTTAACAAATGAGTTTTTAAACTTTAAACACTCGAATTTAGCTATTGATGTAAGCATGCACATTGGATCATTTTTTGCGGTTATAACTTATTTTTACAAAGACATATTTAATTTTATTAAAAATAAAGAGCTTTTTTTAAAAGTTTTTATTGCATCAGTACCAGTTATGATTATTGGTTTTTTTTTAGCTGAAACTAAATTAATTGAGTCGTTAAGAAGCATGAAAGTTATTGGGTGGACGACTTTAATATTTGGAATTTTACTTTTTTTAAGTGATAATTTTAAATTAGATAAAAAGATTGACACAGATTTTAGTTATAAATCTGCAGTAATAATTGGAATTTATCAAATTTTTTCTTTAATACCAGGTGTAAGTAGATCTGGAATAGCTATTACTGCAGCAAGATTTTTAAGTTTTGATAGATTTGACTCCGCAAAAATAGCATTTTTACTGTCAATACCTACATTGGGAGCAGTTTCAATTTATGGTATAAAAAATTTAGCTATTTCTGAAGATTTTAATTTTTCTATTTTAAATATAATTTGTATATTGTTATCTTTTTTATTTTCTTTAATTACTATAAAATTTTTTCTCAAATATATAAAGAGATTTAGTCTGAAAATTTTTGTTATCTATAGAATAATCTTAGGAGTCATAGTTCTTTTTTTTGCTTACTTATAATAATACAGATAAACTCAGCAAAATTATTAAAACTAATACGAAGAAAATTATTACAGAATTTCGTAGAGACATTATCAATTAATTTTATAAAATAATTATTGAGATAAAACAATATTTTAAAATTTAAATTCTCTATCTTTTCGTAAATAATCAATACACTTTAAGCAAAGAATGAGTTGTATTGGCAAAAGAATTAGGTTGTATCGAGGTAAAATAAAGAAAATGGAAAACAAAAGGACACTTAAAATAAAGTATAGGGCAAGAAATTGATAATTGCCTCTCTTTTTAATTGCTAAAACCGTGCCAAATAAGCTTACAATTGATAAAGTTATCTTTGGTGCTAAATGCATTAAATTGTAATAGTTTGGATATGTAGAATTAAAATCTATGAAAAAAAAAGAAAAAATTTTTTTAAAATATAATTTTATATAACTCAAAGGCTCTTCCTTTATAAATTCTAAAGCTTTTTCTTTAAAAAGATTATCTAAGTTAATTTCATAATTATTATCTGTTTTAATATTTTTTTCTGAGATTTGTATTTTTTTTATAATTTCGTAATCACCTTCAACTTTGAAAGAAGGATTGTTGCCCTTTAATAAATTGTAGCCAAATGACTTTGTCAAAACCAATTTATCAAAATTTTGATAATTTCGAAAAATATAAGGTGTAACTAACATAGAAACTACAATAAAAGATATCATGATAAATCTAATATTTTTTTCTATAAAAAGAAAAAAATATATAATAGTAAAAAAATAAAAAAGAAAAAATTCACCACGAATTAAAATTAATAATCCTGAGAAAAAGGAAAAAAGTAAAAGATTTTTAATATTTTTATTATAATTAAACAAAAATAAAAAATAAAAAAAATTTAGGATAAGAAAAATTTGAAGTGTAATGGATGAAATTTGAGATGCAGCAAAAACATTCATTGGAAAAAAGGAGAAAATTGACAACAAAATTATATTTATTGAATTTTTTTTAGAAAATAACTTAATTATTTTATCAAAAACTAGTATTGAGAATAAGCTTAAAAAAATTTGAATGGAAATTACAATATCAGCAATATTTGAAGGGTTGTTAAAAATTAATTTTACTAAGTAAATTAAATACAAATAAAGAGGCGGAATTATTACTGTAGGTAAAACTTTATCTCCTATCTCTGCTAATTTCGGAAGTGCTAAAAATTCATTGATTACAACATTTAACCCAAAAACACCGGAAATTTCATGGTTGTGCAAAATCATGTTCCATTCATTTCTGAGAATATTGTCAGCGTAAAAATTAGCTAAAACTATTCTTAAGATTAAAGCTGTAAATAAAATTACCAATAACTCTTTGTGAATTATTATTTTTTTCATAATTGGTGCGCCTGCTAGGATTTGAACCCAGAACCTCCTGGTCCGTAGCCAAGCGCTCTATCCAGTTGAGCTACAGGCGCATTATAATATTTATTTTTTAAATTTATTTTTAATATTCAATTCATATGATAAATAATTAATACAGTTTTTAAAAGATGTATTTATTTTCTAAATTAAGGATATCTAAAACAAATTATTTTAACTTATTAATTTTTCTATTTCCTTTGAGCTTTATAGCTGGAAACATGATAATTAATATAAATATCCTCTTGGTTATTTTATCCTCTTTATTATTATTTGGTAAAGATATTTTTAAAGTAAAATTTTATGTTTTAGATAAATTAATTTTTACATATTTTTTTTTTATTTTATTTACTGGCATAGTTAACGATATTCAATTTTTTTTAGAAGGACTAGCATGGGAGCAATATTTTCCTACAATAGTAAAATCTCTTTACTTTTTTAAATATCTACTCCTCTACATCGTTTTAAGATATTTGGTTGAAAAAAATTTTTTTCAAATTAAATTTTTTTTTCTTTCTTGTACTTTAGGCGCTGTATTTGTAAGCCTTGACATTTTCTTTCAGTTTTTTAATGGTAAAGATATTTTTGGTTTTGCTGGCTCAAAAAATCATTTAAGTGGTCCTTTTGGTGATGAGTTAATAGCAGGAGGTTATATTCAAAGATTTTCTATTTTTTCTTTTTTTTTGATACCTTTCTTTTATTCTAAAAATTTGACTAAATATCTCAAATACATAATTCCAATTCTTTTTATAATTTTTTTTACAGCAATAATTTTATCTGGAAATAGAATGCCTCTTTTATTGTTTTTATTTTCTACTTTTCTAATTATTGTTTTTCAAAAAGAAACGAGAAAATTTTTTCTACCAGCTATAATTGCATCTACAATTATATTTTATATTTTTATTAATTTTAATTTGAAAACTAAAGAAATCTTTTTTGCATTTTATAATCAGATTTCGCAAATGACAGTCATTGTAATAAAAAAAGATTTCGAAAATCCAAAAATACCTCCATATCTTAGAGAGTTTTCCTCTTTTTATGAAACTTGGTTATTAAATAAATATATAGGCGGTGGTATCAAAAATTTTAGATACTATTGCCACCATAGAAATAATATAGATCGAAGTTCTGATTTTATATGTAATATGCATCCTCATAATTATTATTTAGAAATTTTGACTGAAACTGGCATTATAGGTTTTTCGATAGTTATAGTAATTTTTTCATTAATAATATACTTAACTTTGATAAAAAAATATTTTTTAAGATCAATATTGAATCAAAATAAATTAATAATTCCATTTATCTTTTTATTTTTTGTTGAAATATTTCCAATAAAAAGTACTGGTAGTTTTTTTACTACTGGAAATTCAACATATTTATTTATTTTAATTGGAATTTTAATAGGATTAATAAGAAAAGATTATTCAATTGAAAACAAATCCTAAAGGTATAAATTATTCAAATGACAAATATTTGTATTACATCTGCTAAAAGAACTGCGGTGGGTTCCTTAGGAAAATCCTTAAAAAATGTAAAGGCTGAAGAATTAGGCTCAGCTGTAATATCAAGCGTAGTTAAAGACTCTAAGATAACAAATGAGAGCGTAGATGAAATTATTATGGGCCAAGTACTTACTGGAGGATCAGGACAAAATCCAGCTAGACAAGCTGGAATAAAATCTGGAGTCCCAAAGGAAAAACCGGCATATATTGTTAATCAAGTTTGTGGATCCGGTATCAGATCAATTGCATCAGGTTTTCAAAGTATAAGGTCTGGTGACTCAAAAATAGTAGTCGCTGGTGGTCAAGAAAATATGTCATTAGCCCCTCATGCAATTTTTTTACGAGAGGGAAAAAAATTAGGTGATGCCGAATTAATTGATACTATGATAAAGGATGGTTTATGGGATGCTTTTCATGGTTATCATATGGGAGTTACTGCAGAAAATGTTGCGGAAAAATTTCAAATAACAAGGGACCAACAAGATAAATTTGCTTTTAAATCTCAAGAAAAAGCGCTCGAGGCTCAAAAAAAAAATAGATTTAAAGATGAAATTATAAACTTTAAAATTAAATCAAAAAAAGCAGAATTGGATTTTAAAAAAGATGAACATCCAAGAGAGGGTATAAATTTAGACACTCTATCTAGACTTAAACCAGTTTTTAAAAAAGATGGAACTGTAACTGCTGGTAACGCATCTGGAATTAATGATGGTGCTGCTGCGGTAATACTGATGACTGATGCAGAAGCAAGAAAAAAAGGTCTAAGTAAATTAGTATCTATTAAATCTTGGGCTAGTTGTGGTGTTGAACCAGCCTTAATGGGAACTGGGCCTATTCCTTCATCAAAAAAAGCTTTGGATTTAGCAGGGTGGGATGTAAAAGACGTGGATCTTTTTGAAATTAATGAAGCTTTTGCCGCTCAAAGTCTTGCTGTTTTAAAAACACTTTCTATACCTGAAGAAAAAGTAAATGTTAATGGTGGTGCTATTGCATTAGGACATCCTATCGGTGCATCAGGAACAAGAATACTAGTTACACTTATACATGAAATGATTAAGCGTGACGTAAAAAAAGGTTTAGCAACTCTTTGTATCGGTGGTGGTATGGGCATTGCAATGTGTATTGAAAGATAAATTGTTTCAATGGAGCTTCCTGTTGTTAATCATCCTGATTACGTAGCTAAAATTAA
>MDSW01155725.1_pt1 | contig 17294 bp, 14 predicted proteins | sample 811171 | NCBI WGS metagenome assembly MDSW01 (sample SAMN05326641, study PRJNA326480) | marine metagenome | isolation source: seawater | place: Atlantic Ocean: North West | collected 2012
CCCCATCGACACGAAGGCATTCGATGAGACGGCGGAGATGCTGCAGAACAGTGTCGACAAATCGAAAATGGGGGATGAGGACAAATCCTCTGCACTCAAACGCCTCCACAAAATGGCCGTGACCGGTGAGACGAAAGGCACGCCCATCGAGTTTCTGCAGGATCTGATCGATCACGAGTGGAACCATGCGGAGTCCAGTGGTGGCAAAACGTTCATGGGTAACGTGGTAAAGGGACTCACCCGTAAAATCATGGATACGCAGAACCCCGTCCTCTACGGAAAGTCCAATGACTAATCGGGGCTATGACCCCATCGCTCTCGCGGCGGCCACCGAACAGGTGGTCGTCGACGGGGCGCGCCGGAAGTACGTCCAGCTGGGACGGCCTCTGAGGTTCTATGGCGGGACGACCAGTGCTACGGAGGTCGGCTGTAATCTCCGCTGCAAGTTCTGTTTCAGTGACAAACCCGTGTGGAAACCGAAGCAGACAGGGAAGTTCTACACGGCCCAGGAGGTCTTCGACGGGCTTGCCAAAACAGCACGAAAGCATGGTCACACCATCATCTCTGCATCGGCGTCCGAGGGAACCATAGGCAGAGAGCATCTGATGGAACTCCTCGATCTCGTGGAGCAAAGTGAGTTCGTCTATGTGCTGGAAACAAATGGCATGACGCTCGGCGATGATGAGGAATACGCACGAGCGCTGGCGAAGTACAAACGTCTGCACGTCAGGGTCTCCATAAAAGGAGATTGCCCTGAGCAGTATCATGAGCTGACGGGTGCGTTACCTGGAACCTATGAACTGTCCTACCAGGCTCTGGGCTACCTCATCGAAGCTGGTGTCTCATGCAACGCATGTCTCATGGCTTCGTTCTCTGATGACGACGGTATCGAAAGAGTGAAACGCAAGCTGGCTGAAGTTCACCCAGGCATTCTGAAGTCGCTGGAAATAGAGCGGATCACGATGTTTCCGAAGGTGAAGCAGAGGCTGAATGACAATGATCTCAAGCCGATCAAGGCAAAACGCATCCGCTAGAGGAGACGCACCGTTCGCCATAAGGGAGTATTGAAATGACCATAGAACAAAAAGCATGGGACAGGGTTGAGGAGTTTCTCAGTGCAACCTCGTTCAAAGGATTCACCAGCGACGACCTATTCATCAAACGTTTTATCCCGAAAGGTTGGGGACAAGACATCGCGGCTTTATCCAACATGGCTGAGGCAATTCAGCTGCGCAATAAGGCAAAGCTTTTAGAAACTGAAGCAGCACAGAGGTTGATCAGAGAAACCATTCAACGAGCAACTCACAGGAGGGTCTCGCCATATCGGACCCGTATTGAAGTGGCAAATGACCTCGGCAGACATGGCTACTACCTAGAGCACCTTAACATCATTCTAGGAACGGCCTATCGGCTAGGCGTCACTGACCACAAAGATCTGAACTTGAGGGTGTCTGAGCACCTTCATCACCAATCGCTCACTCAAAAGACGGCACACGCGCCACTGATGCCCAACGTGAGGATGCGATGGTCGGCTGATCAGGCTGCCATCCTCCACTCCCTTTGGCTTTGCGATCAAAACTACCAAACTAACTTTCACAGCGAGCCAGCAGAGAGGTGGCTCGAGCACATGAAAACCAAGATGACGAACAAAGGCACAGGCCTGTTTGAGACTGAGGCCATGAGAGTGAAGAAATACTCTAGGCAACCTCGTGGATGCTCGTTAGCCTACCTCATTCACTATTGTTCTAGTTTCGCTCCTGAAGTCGCCAGTGACCAATGGTTTCACTTCAAGGAACACATGTTGATAGATGGTTGGTTCCTGAATGGGTTCCGAGAATACCTACCCACCTATGAGGGGAAATGGACTCCTGACACGGGCCCAATTGTCGGAGGAATAGGCGTTGCTGCGACGGGTCTAGGGCTGAAGGCATCCAGTTCCGTGCGTGACGCTGAGGTTCACCGTGTCTTGAAACGAAGCGTCGATAGGGTGCTCGGGTTTTGTCAGCACACGAGGAATTTTCCGGGTCTGAACATGATCACCGCAATAGGCTCTGATGTCCTAGCCAGTGCAATCTACTCAAATTCAATTCCTCAGATGCAGGCAGTTCGGTGAAAAAGGTTTTTAGTGCGAAACAAATAGGTTCAAATGTTGGATTTGATAATAGTTTTTCTCAAAATAATCCTATAGGCCCTGCAACCGCTCTTGCACACGATGCGATGTGCTTGTTAGCGTCATCTATTGGGGTGTCCTACCTCAAATTATCGACGATACGTCGTTATAAACTTTATTCCTAGGATCAGGCACTTAGGGCTGTTAGATCACCAATTTTACGATTTGACTATGTCTAGGGCGCTCAACAGCTAGATTGATTCCTGGAACAGATTGAATATATGACAATAAATTTGCTAACAGATCTTTGACCGTGCTGCGATAAGGTGTTGGATCATCGGCTAATGTGTCATGTAGCCTTTTTGAGAGCGCCCCAAATCGCGCCTCTCCACCTTCGCTCTCAACCGATGAAAGAAGCCAAGAGTAAGCTTGTGTATTTTGGATGGCGGAAGCCGAACGTTCCGGATCGTCTTCACGCAGACATTGATCTATTCCGGACCAAACGCTTTCTTCTAGTTTTTCTTTTCCACAAATGTTTTGAGGAAAATCATTACAGAATAATGCGCGTGTTACATCAGGCAGAATCGCTTTTGGCCACCAATCGTCAACTGTTAGAAGTTTAGGGCTGCCTCGCAAGTACTCGTCCATTTTTTCAAGGATATTTTCGTCGAATAATGAAGCCTCTTCGAATACTGAACGAATCAGTGCAGTGTCGCTCTCCGTTGCGTCGATTATTGAATTGAACTCCAAATTCCCGCTGCCCAGGAGATGCATGCCATTTCCGGTTAGATTTCCGCTACCAACCACAATCTGTCGTCCTAGCATGTAAACTTTGGCATGAAGAATTGATACGAAGCGAATATCCCAACCACATTCGACGGCAGTTCTTATTGCGCTAAGATCAGTCGCCCCAGATAGAAAATCGTTTGGTCTAGCCCTCACGACAATCTTTAGAGCCTCCTTGCCGGCAAGGGTGCGTAGCCATTCAAAGGCATTAGTCGTAAAGAAAGCGGACAGAAAAATTTGGTTATTTTGTGCGTTGAATAATTCTTCGATTGCCAGTTTTGTTTTCTCAGCGTCAAGAAGGGAACTCTCGCCTATCATTTTTAGCGCGTCCAATATTCAGAGAAATGCTCGTATAATACGTCTTGGGTCCCTTGCCCTTCAAAATTATCTTTAACTTCGATAATTCGACACTCTGCTGTGCCGCCAACAGCAGGGCCACGAAGTCCCCGTCCAATCATTTGACTATACAAGACCGGAGATTTGGTTGGTCGGGCAATGACTAAAACATCTGTTTTGGGGGCGTCGAAACCTGTAGCCAAAACGCCAAAGTTGCAGAGTATTTGCAAATCTCCTTTCACATAAGTTGCAATGATTTCTGAGCGAGTTGCACTATGAGTGTCGCCATCTATGTGAGCTGCGGAAAATCCTAAGAAGATAAATAGTGACGTTAAAAACCTACTATTTTCAATGCTGGGCGCGAACAGAAGAATTTTGGCGCCATTTTTCAACAACGGTTTTAACCTCGCTGCGATCTCAGCGCTTCTAATGTGAGACGCCCCAATTTTTTTCAGAAGGGATGTTGAGAAATCTAATTCTGAACGCAGTGTTTTGAGGTCATTGTCCGATAAAGAAATTTCATTATCAACAATGAGAGGATCATATTCGACGTGAGATAGGACATCGATTGAACGCAAATAAGCAATAGCGTTGTCCAATTGTTGGCTTGGGTCCCTCAGGGAAACAATTTCTCCATGGAAAAGGTCTGAGAGCTCCGTTGTTTCCTCTTGAATAGTGCGTCCTGGTGTAGCTGTCAGCCCCACTATACGGCAATGAGATAAATGAGAAATCTTTTTGACCACTTGGGAGTAGGTATGAGCCACCGCAATATGTGCCTCATCGATGACAAGCAATGTTGTCTTTGAAAATACGCTGTTAAAATTCTCATCATTAGAAGAAACTAATTTCCATAGGCTTTGCATGCTGGCGACAATAAATTGTCGATTTGTAGAATATCGCAACTCTTGAGGTCTTGGGTTTCCTCCCCATACGCGCTGAACGTCAACGTTATAATGAGCAACGTGCTTCCATACATCTGTAAAACATGCCACGGCTTGCTCACACAATTCTTCGGAATTTGCTAACCATAAAACTCTGCAGTTCTCTTCCGTCCTGCGGTTGAGATGGTTTGCGATTATCTCCATTGCCGTGCGTGTTTTTCCAGCACCTGTCGGCATTTGCAAAATCATTCGTGCCATAGGAGGCGATAGCTTAGACTGGGATCTATTAAAAACGTCGTGTTGATAGTCCTTCAAAACCTTGTAAGAGGATGTTATATGTACGGGGGCTTCAGGACTTGGCGGAGACAAAACAAAGATAGGGGGCTTTGTTTCACTTATTTTAGGATAAAATCTCTGGGGAAGCTCAAAAAAATCAAGGAATTGTTGTTTAATTGAATTATCATTACTGATGAGCGTGGAGATACGATCAATTGCTTCTGGGCTAGTTTTAGATTGCTCCAGACCTAAAGCACCTAGCAAAGGCGAAAGCTGCTCGGGAGTAAAATAATTCAGGCATTTATGGATGTTGGATTTTTTAGAAAAATATTTTTCATCCACAAATGATGCCATTAACTTCACAAGGCTTTTACGATCAGTTTGGAAAAAAAAGGCGCTCCCTTCTTGATCAATAAGGGGCAAAATTTGTCCTACATCCTCAAGGACTTTATCGCCAAGTTCTCTTTGTAATTCGGCAATGGGCCAGTTCGTCCAAATCATTTTTTTTGCCTAGAAAGGCGGGCTGCAGATGTTGTGAACTCATAATCAATTTGGTCGGCAACAATGGATGGAGAAGTAACACCTCCTCCACGGGCATTCATGAGAGATAAATCCATCGATACGACCAGTTTTCCAATCGCGTCTAACTGTGCTTTTAATTCATCTTCAACATCAGATAAAGAGGTGACAAAAGGGTGGGAGCTATTCAATAATATTTTTGCCAACGGACCGTTATACTGAATTTCATATAATTTACTTGATGGTTTTAAGGAAACAATTTCAAACTCAAATGTATTAACTAACTTGTGATTCTGTGAAATTTCCTGCGAAACTAGGGCGTTATCACCCTGATGAGTGGCAGCGAGTGAACCGATATCGAGATAACCCATTACAGCATCATGATGGTCCACGGCTATCGATCTAAGGCCCAAGTAATTGGCTCGGGTGAGAGAAATTCCTTTTCCCGTTGGTTTGAATTCTTGCGCTTTTTTGTCTAGGTACCAATAGCGAACGTCTAATAGCGGAGTGCCCTTAAACTTCCGCAACGCTATGCGAAGTCGTTTATTATCCGGACCATCCTCTATCAACACCTCTCCGTTATCGTCTGTCATGAATCTTGCTCTCGTATCCACTGTCGAACGTAGTTAGTTAGCATCATGCCCCATTGGTTATTATAGTCTTCGATGAAATCGCCAGCTCGGTCGACCTGGGCTTCCGCATCATGTAATGACTGAGCCTTTGCCGCAGAAATGAGCAAAAGGTCAATAAGGGTCCGCACATTTTTTGCCACTTCTATGGGCTCGAACTCTGCGTCTTCCAGACCGTACTCGTCTTCCAGACAGTCCATGAGACGGTATATCTCACTAAAGAATTCGTGGTTCCTGTTGTAGTTGAGTAGAGAGTGCCCACCTGCGTGGTGGACTTCCCAAAAAGTGTTCCCCTTCCAGCTGTCGTCATTGATTGTGAATGGCTGGGATGCAAAAAGTGCCTCAAAAGCCGCTCGCTTATCTTCGTCTTGGCCAGCGAGAGCTTTTTCCATAATCCCGGTAGCAGCTTCTTGTGCAGAAATCGAAGCATTATACTTACTTTGTATAGTCCGAGTATTTTTGGCGACGTCCTCAGCGGGTCTATGTGGTCCTCGACCTAGTCTTTCGTCTTCTTCGTTTTCCGCGGTTTCAGCTGCGGCTCTAGCTTTACGCCAGACTTCATCGACCGCCTCTCTTGCTGACGTTCTGGTTGGCGTAATATGTCTCTTGATTGCGGCTTTTAGGTCAGGGAGTGGGTTGGCCCCCCTTTTGATGTTCTTCACTTCAAAGGCTGTGTCCAGTTCAGCGTTAAAAAGAACTTCACACCCCCACCATCTGTCCTTTTCGTCAAAAGCCCAAGTTCTATTAGCGTTAGATTGCCATCGTACGGCCGACCAATAAGGAATTGTCCCATAAAAGACTTCCCGACGGTTTCTTAAGATCGAAATCCCTTCATTTTCTGGGATCAATCTCTTTACCGCTTCAGCGTTGCCGCCCGAACCCTGCATCGGCCGAAATTCCTCAGGTAGCAAACTTAATTTGATCGCGATCTCCGAGGTGGGACCAGTAGTTGTGAGAGTGCTCTCTGCAGGGATCGGCCATGGGAGTCGGATCGGTTTGAACTCAGTACCTACCGGGTCTTCGGGGAAACGGGTCTTATCCGTTCTTACGTAAAGCGGGTCATGGGCTTTCACCAATTCATTATCGAGATATATCTCGATGCCGTCCCAGATAAAATACCTGAAGGTTCGACCTATCCAGTGATTGGCTTCTTCGGCTAACAAATGGCCAGATTTTTTTTGCTTATCGTATTTTGACCAGATTACGAGAGTGCCATGTTCCTCGCCGACCAAGTTTTTGTATTGGTCGGGAATATTCTCCTCGATTGGCTCCGGGATCGACGTTATTTCTTCTGCTTTGATTTCATCAAGATCCATGTATGTTTTACGCCAAACATCACCTTTTTCTTTTGAATAGACCTCAATTCTACGAACTTCATGTATTCCTCCGAGCACCATTCCTACGCCAAAACGGCCGATCCCTGAGCGATCATTGAATCTTGATGAATATCCGAGCTTTAAACAGGAGTGAAGAATTTCCTTCGACATTCCCTTGCCATCATCACCGAATACAAGCTCACTTATTTGATGATACTTTTGCCTTGGTGGGTTGCAATTCATTTGAATCGAGATTTTTTTAGCTTCAGCCTGAATAGAGTTGTCTATCACCTCACCGTAGGCACTTAATGAGTCGAAGTCTGAATGCCGTAAGGAATCTAATGCGTTGGAGTCTTCGAAAAAAGGTACGGTCATGATGCCTCCAAAAGCTTCAAAATGTTACTGATTGTCCAGGCTGAAGTCGTCCGCATTCAACCCAGAACCCTACCACAGGGTGAGCCCTCTGGAGAAACAAACAAATTTATTTTTTTAATTCTATTTGTGGCAGGTAACACAAACGGACACATCGAGCGAGGTGTCGTACAATTCGTCTACGCCATCAAGGGTGCACTGTTCAGCCTCTAAACCAGTGTGTAACGCATTTGGCAACCTTTTGCGCTGCCGGGCGAGGCGTTTCTGATAATCTTCCTTGATAGCCTTGATCCGGTCAGGATGCGCGAGTTCTTCGAGTGTCTCTCCTTTTGACCATGTAAAAGCCGACTTGCCACTCCGGCGTGAGGTGTCGATTGAGTGTTTCTCGAAGTCTACCGCTTCTTGATACTTTTCAGGATGGCGCTCAAGCAGACCCACCCACTCGATTTTCTGTTGATAAAAACAGAATGTACATCCGCTTCTCGACCTCCAATCATAGTAAGCGGGTTTACCAATCCCTGAGGCCTCTAAAATTTCATTTACTCCGAAGATATCCACACCATCTTCAACAAACGGAAATCTAGGAATAATTGCGGGGTTGTGAGATCTATAGCCCATTCGATCTTCATCAGCTCTAATCGCGATGTATGAGACGATAGAGCCACCCGCTTCCAGAGTAGGTGCAATCCACTTCTCCAACGGCTTAAGCTTCATTTGAATAGTACACCAGCGCTGCTGAGGAGATGGTAAGAAACCACCATAGACATTTTTGAATAGCTCTCCAAAAATGCTTTCACCATTGGCATTCGGGAGACCTACTTCAGATTTATGAACTTCTTTGGCTTGAAGACGTGCAATAGGCTTTCCTAATTCGGCCTCCAGCATATCGAGATAGGTTTCAACCTCGGGGAGCTCACTCCCGGTGTCTGTAAAGAAATATTCGATATCCAAATTCGGGTAATTCTCTCGCATGTACAGTGCCAGTGCCGCGCTATCTTTGCCGCCGGATAATCCCAAAATATGGCGTTCGTCTTGCGTCAAGGTTGCTGTCCTTTTTTGGTTTTATGACTTGAGCCTGTTATTGGCTCTTGCTCTTTAACCAAGTCCTGAAGGGCCTTGGTTAGCGCTGCGATTTGCTCGTCGGAGGACAAGCCTTGCTCAGAGATATATTTCCGCAGCTTCTTACTTGCCGTTTTAATTTCGGAGCTATTTCGATCTGCCAATATCATTCGATGGCTAGTCCGCACGGAACCGCTGCCTGTGCGAGTGCCAACTGACACGACATTCCCGCCAGCATCATGCTCAAGTTCGAGTATAGCCCGAAAACGATTGGCCAAATTCACCAGTTGCACTTTGGCCTCGGTAATATCTGAATCAAGCCACCTGTTCACCGGTTTATGGATGGCTCGACCAGAGATGCTCTCAACCCATTTTTCGACGTCTGCGTCGCTAGCCAAAGCTGAAATGAAGCGGTCATATGAGGGATCAAATGTTTTGGCCTGAAGCCCCTTAGCCAAAGTCCTTATTGAACCAATTCGGTCCTTAATGTCGTTTGCTGGAAACTCGATCTCGATGTGACGACGCAAATCTGAGATCAAAGCGGGATAAACTGCCTGCAGTTCGTCTATGGCGGTAGAGATTTTATCGAGGTATGCGGCGATTGATTTTTTCGCTTTTAGATCAAGTCCAAAAACTTTTGGTAGCTTCTCAAAAAGCAGTTTTAAAGGATCATCTGCAAGCAACAGTTCAGCCCTAAAGGCTAAAGTCTCATCGCTTAGTTGGATCAAGTAGTTTCCTCCCCGATAGGATTTAGAAAACTCAGGAAGTTTAAATGCAAAATGAACCAGTTGCCGGGCGACATCCAACGCCGTTCCAGAGGTTTCAACGCTGAGCTTATCAGAAATTAACTGATTTAGCGCTTTGACAAGGCCCCGTTTTGGCCCGTCCAAAGCTGCCCAACGCAAGGATATCGTTTTTGGCACGCGAGAGAGCCGTTCAATAAACAAGTCATCAAACTCAACCACGAAGCGTCCATCGACATATGGGGCAATATGATCGCTCTTCTCCAGTAAAAAGCTCATGAGAAGTAAGGGGGCGACCCCCATGCGGACGCCAAATGGTGGCAAGGCCCAAGCGGAGAGGATTTCATCAACTCTCACGATCTGGTTACCGTCAGACGCCTTTAAAAGGCCTTCGGCTCTCTCAAACAGGGCATTATAGTGAGGAGAACGGCCACCACCTTTGGGATCATTCTCACGAACCGCCGGGTAAAGGTTATTTCTTTGAATGATGCTGAGATAGATACCCAACTCGGGGGGTGATTTTTCGATGCCTAAATTTGGTTTTTCGCCATCGCTTGCCATCAAATTCATAAGAATTCTACGAGCTTTGATTGCAGCTGCAGATGGTTTGTGTCGATTAACTAGTTCGTTGAAGATGGGCGGGCACTGATAAAACGACGTGTCTGCTATGCTCGAAGCTGCCGCAGACAAGTTATGGGTGTTGATAGACTCGTATTGACGAACCAACCAGTTTTGCTGCTGAACGACCAGTATGACACGGTTAATCAATTCTGTTTCAGCATCCTGTGCCATGCTCGCGAGGCGACGACGCGCCACCTTATCGTTCTGCAGCTCGACCAACTCCTTCGATAAACGCTTTATGGCGGACAACTCAAGAGCTTGTTCATAGAGCCTTTGTGTCTCTTCCACGACAGAGATTAGGATTGGGCGTTCTTCAGCTTCCCAGCCAACGAGCCCTTTTGCATCTTCTTCAGAAATGAGCCCAGATACTGCGCGCCCATCGTCATTGAGAAAAAGCAAGAAAGCTCCATCAAAGAACGGATCGAGCGGAGATAGCTTCTCTTCGTTTAAGCGAGACAAGGATGTGATGCGTGTGTCGAAGTATCTCTGGGTCCCGGTTTTATGATAATGCTGCTTAGCGACAACGGGCTTCAAGTTTGCGAATGAGCCAAAGTCGATATCGATATCGTTTACCGACATATTGGCGCGCAGCTTTGCAAGCTCAGCATCTAGATCAATATCACTTCCGAGGGTTAATCCATAGCCTCCCTTAAACTGTCGGTATTCAACAATAGATTTTTCTTGAGATAGTCTCAGAGCCGACACAACCTCATGTTCAGAAAAATGGGGCAGTGACGTTATCAACAATTGCTGCGTTGCCACGAGATTGATCGAACGCCCAAAAATCTCAACAATCGAAATTACCTTAACGACGGCCTCAGCTATATGATCAATTTGCTCAGCTCTGATCACACATTCTTCTGCATCACTCCAACGCTGACCAAGGCCTTCAACGGCAGCAATACTACGTCCTAAATTAATTTGCAGATAATCGAAGAGCATATTTGCGGTGTAGTATTTTGGTAAATCATCATTTTCATTGCGCGCATACTCCTGCAAGCCTGCAGGTTCATTAGACGCAAGAAAGCTGAATAAGCTTCTCTCATTTTGCCCAAAACGCTGGCGTGAAATGAGGCACAGGAGCGTAGACGTGTAGGGGTGGAGCGGTAACGCCCCTTCCAAATGACGCGGCATTTTTTTATTGAGTGCTAGGCGTCCTGTTCCGAGGGAGCCGCAGCATAGAGAAATGAGGTCACGGTCTTCATCAGTTGGTTGACGGCCAGAAATGGCAGAAGAAACCAGCAAAATTGACTCTTCGATCGACAAGCCGAAAAGCAAGTCTGTGAAACGCCCGTTTATTTTTTCCCACTCTTGACGCTGAAGCCTGTCGGTCCGTGGTAAGTAGTCGTGGATCGCCTGATGCAAAAGTCCAACGAAGCCCGCCGGAAACGCACTCCGGCCAAATATCTCAGCAATCTCTTGCAAAGCATGAAGGGATTTACTCCCCTCTGATGCGTGCTCTAGGTGCCGACCCATCTCATCAATTATGACGAGTAGGCCCGCATATTTCTTTGAGGCGAAATCTAACGTAGCGTTAATCGTTTCGATGATCGATGTGTCTGGACTGAAATCAAGGCCTGTAACTCTGGAAAACTCAACGCGAAGTGTATCCTCCACATTATTTTTCTCACCAACGATCGTAATGACCAACCATGGTTTCTTATCGCCGCTAAGCTTGGATACAAGACGCTTGAACGCGTACGCACCTCCCTTAGTGCGCGGCCGGAGTCCGTCTCTATATTTTGGTTTCGTTGAGAGAAGTTTCGTCAGATAAAGTGCAAAGGTTGATTTTCCAGAACCGTAAGCCCCTGTCCAAGTAAACGCTCTCTGAGCCCCGCTCTGAATATCATCTATAACCCTTGCAAGGATTTTCTCTCCTGTTTCGTGGAGGACAAAACCATCCAGTAGTTCTTCTTCATCGAGAGTATCAAGGCGAGTAGAACGCAAAAATCGCGAGCGGACTTTTACGGCTCGCATCTTGGTGCTCATGCCGCGATCTCAGAAGTCGCAGTGTAAGCTTCACGCAACAACTCTATTGGCTCCTGCAAGTTTTCATTAAGTTTAAGTTGCCGCAGGGGGCCTGTTTCTTGCCATTCAAGCGCGCCAGCCGTTATGTCGGCTGCCATTTCGAGAAGCGAGCACATCGAGTTTTCATCAAGCTTGAATACACGCCCCGGTGCACCAGGTTCGTAGAAAATATCATCGAGGCTAAGCAATTTCGTCTTCCGACCCGCTGCATAAGAGGCAATAGCGTAATACAAAACCTGAGGATCAAGGCTCGGCTTCGGTCCCATTTCAAATCTATAGCCCCCATTCGCCACGTCTTTCCAAATTAAGCCAAGTTCTGCTAACGGGCTTTCCAGGCCTTCCTCCCGAAAAGCACCTTTTGAGGTCTTAGGGTCAGGGCAATACATGTGGAGAATACATGTGATATCCTTCTCAACTGACCCAGCTGCAACCTTCCATTTCCGATCGTCAGCCTCGACAACTAGACCTAATACCAGAGCCTCCTTGGTGAACATGGTGCGAGCGAAGGTCGAAAATGCAAAATCCCAAGCCGTACACAGGCGGTTATTTGTCGCAATTTCCCAGTGACTTACCCAAAGCGTAGCGGGGTTTTGGAAATATGGGTCTAAGCCGCAGCCCTCTCGTTTCGAGCTATCTCCTAATATCAGATGTCCAAGCTTTGTGGCGTTAACATTTTCCTCTTCGGTTATTGTGAAAAAATTTGTGGCTTGGGCCCAGTAGCGCATGGCGCGCACCATATTTTTCCCAACACCAAACTCTGACATTGCCCGCTCCGGCTCAAAAAGCACGGACGCAGGGATTGATGCGGTACCTTCTCCTTGCCCGAGCTCAAATTTCAGCTCACGAAGTCGATCATAGATTTTCTTCAACCAGCCATGCCGAAGAACAAAAGTATCATGACCGGAAAATTTGTATTGTTTCATGGAACCTTGCATTGAGAACGACTGTAAAAACGGTAACATTGCCATCAAACATAATTAAACGAGCTTACCATATGATCGCAATGAAGTCCGCCGGAAATCGATATATTGTGTGGAAATTTACGAGATAGCACCAAATAATGGGAATTTCATGTATTCTAAGTGACTAATTGTGGCATACTGGAAGGTAAGAGGGCGTAAATAAATGGAAATCCCCATTTATCTCGACACCCAATCTTCAGCGCGAATCGCACCGGAAGTCCGCGAAGCTATCCACGCGTATTGGCTTGAGGAAAACGGGAACCCCCACTCGACGCACGAGCAAGGCAGGAAAGCCAGGGAGTTCATGAGCAATGCCATCGGGGGAATTGCTGACTTTATCGGCTGCCTTCCGCGTGAGTTGACGCTGCTGTCTGGTGCGACGGCCGCGAATAACCTAGCCATAAAAGGCGTAGAGACCTTATTTGAGGATGGGCGGAACAGGATTTTGGTTTCGGCGATTGAACATCCATGTGTTCTCGAAGCAGCAAGATTTATGAGCACCCATAGAAATTTTGAAGTTCATATAATTCCCGTCAAAGAAACAGGAACTATTGATCTTAATATTCTTAAAAACATGTTAGATGAGCAGGTTGCCCTGGTGTCCGTCATGCTCGGAAATAACGAAATAGGCACAATTCAAGACATTCCAGATATTGCCAAACTTACGCACGAAGTAGGGGCTTTCCTGCATACTGACGCCACTCAAGCCTGCGGACGTATCCCAATAGATGTTCTAGACCTTGATTGCGATATGTTATCATTCTCAGCTCACAAAATTTCTGGACCGATTGGTACAGGCGCCCTTTTTGTCCGTTCTGGATTGAAGCTCACACCCTTAATCCATGGTGGTAACCAACAAGATTTTGCATCTGGAACAATGAGCCCTGAACTCGCTGTTGGATTTGCTGCGGCTTGTAAGCGTGCAGCAGATCAACGCACCGTAATTGAGAAACGGCGACAGACCTCTTTGATATCAAGCTTTGAGGAGGGGTTGAGGAAAGCGGGATATATATTCAAGAAAAACGGACCGCTTGATGATAACAGTAGGTTACCCGGAACCACCCATCTGACCTTTCAGAATATTGATATGCAGGAATTGCAAGCTTGGATTTCCCCATACGTTTCCTTTTCGACCAAATCGGCTTGCGCTACGGAAAGTAGTAAAATTAGCCATGTTTTGGAAGCTATTGGCATGAGTGCCGAAGATGCCAGTAATTCCGCTCGTTTTTCTGTTTCCAGCCGAACGCAAGAGGACGAAATCGCTGCTGCGGTAGGCTATTTCAAAGAATTTAAGAACTCCTTCCTGTCTCTTGGAGCAGCTGAGTGAGAGAGATATTTCTCATAGGAAAAACGAATGTCCACAGTTCCTTTATTAGATGAAGACTGCGGAGCTAATTTTTCATATAGAGATTTTGTAGAGTGTGGTGAAACATTTGCCACATTAGAACCAAATAACGTTCCCAAGCAGCAGAGGACCTACGCAGCGTTACAAGAGCTAGCCCGAGAGATCCTTGACCCTGTATGGAATGAATTTGGAAAAATTGAGCTGACTTATGGGATCTCTTGTCAGGCATTGTATCGACATATCAAAGCGAGGATCAGTCCAAATTTAGATCAGCATGCATCCTATGAGCTTAACGCGGCAGGCAATCAAATATGCAATAGAGGAGGGGCCGCGGTTGACTTTTATTGCCCTGCAGCCGACGCGTTGAATGTTGCACAGTGGATCGTCATTCATTGCCCGTTTGATCGTCTTTATTTTTACGGTCTAAAACGACCAATACATATTAGCATTGGGCCTGATGAAAGTCGTCGCGTAGTTTTGATGCGAGAATCCAATAAAATGCACCGCCGTATTCCTCGTAACACCTCCATCGAGGAATTCATTGGATTAAAGCAAGACGACGATCTGGTGAGAAGCTGTACAGTCAAGCCGGGTGAGAGCTTATGATTGGCAAACGCGTTGCGGGCGACCTTTATCTTCACAAGACGAGTATTCGCTATGCGATTGCAGAGGATAAAAGCCTAATTCAAGACATCGCTAGAGGTCTTAGCTCCTCGGAGAGGTCTTGGAATGTTGTTAGAATAAGCAATGATAACGTTGCCTATTTGACTTATCGAAATTTTGAGGACGACCCGTTCCCCTCTCTCAATAAGAGCGTTCGGTTTGATCTTCTTGATGGTAGGAAAAGTGTCCGGGATTTCTCGAGGCACTCCAACCCACCCATTCTCCATCGCAAGGAGTTACTTGTTCACGAAGACTTTCCTGGCAGAAGAGCCTTCCTCGACCTGACCAATGCCCTCGAGGAGTTAGGCGTTTTCTATGACGCGCACAAGATAGGCTTCAAACAACAATGGGATAATCGCCTTAAAAGCCACGGTGTAATTATTGATGGTTATGAAGTTGTTAAAACAGCGGCGTCGGTGGGCGTTGTTGTCGAAAGGCACAAAACCGCTTTAGCGAGATATCAACTTTCGCAGCCTGTGCAACTTCTGGCGAGGCATGGTGTTTTGTCTCCATCCCTCACATTTTTTGATTACGGTTGTGGTCGAGGAGATGATATAGAGACCCTCAACGCCGGCGGTATTCAAGCTTCAGGATGGGACCCACACTTCGCTCCGGACAACCAAAAAAACAAGAGTGACATCGTAAACATTGGTTTTGTCCTTAACGTCATTGAAGATTTGAATGAGAGACGAGAAGCTCTCCTGGGAGCCTGGAGGCTTACTCAGAAGGTATTGTCCGTTGCGGTTATGGCTCCGAGTTCCGCATCTATTGAAAATGCCAAGCCCTATAAAGATGGATTTCTAACATCACGAAATACCTTCCAGAAATATTACACACAAGAGCAGCTGCGAGATTTTATTGCCGAGACGACAGGCAATGACCCAGTTGCTGTAGCTCCGGGGATTTTCTTTGCCTTTGCCGATGATATTGCGCTTCAAGAGTATCAAATCCATCGATACGAACGATCCCATTTCAAATCCGTTAGTCTTACCGGACAGCGAACCCGTCCCGCCCCAAAACAATCAATAGATAGGCTAGAAAAAGTTCTACCTATTCTTGAAAATTTAAGTCAGGAAATCCTAGAGCTAGGAAGGCCTATTCATTCTGATGAGATGCCGCCTGAACTCTCCGAAGCATTGACGGCTGAGCGCGTAGCATTCAGGTCAGCTCAGCACTACTGCATCGAAAATCTATGCGCTCCAGAAGATTTAGAGGAGATTGCTCGTCAACGGAGAGAGGACCTCATTCTTTACTTTGCGATTGAACTATTTTCGCAACATAAACCTTATCGACAACTACCACGAAGGCTTCAGCAAGATTTAAAGTATTTCTGGGGCAACTACGCGAATGCGCAAATCGAGGCTCGGCAATTATTGTTCTCAATTGGCGATAAAGAAAAAATCCAGGAAGCCGCTGAAGATGCTGCGGATGACGATCTTGGTTACATTTTAGCCGACAACCAACTTCAGTTTCATAATTCTATCCTGAAACGTTTGCCGCTTATTCTTAGATGCTATGTAGCCTGTGGCTCTATTCTCTATGGCGATGTTGAAAGCGCGGATATGGTCAAGATTCATATGAATTCAGGTAAGCTAACGCTTCAGTTTTATGATAACTTTGACGATCCGCTCCCTGTTCTACAACGCAGAATCAAAATAGATATGCGGTCTCAAAAAGTCCGCATTTTTGATTATGATGACGATGATCGGCAGTACCTCTTTATGAAGTCTCTTTTCGTTCCTGAGGGTTTTAGTGGCTACGAGCAACAATCAAAATTCGATCAACAAGTTAGCAAATTAGGGAAGTTTGATTTTTCTGGGTATGGCCCGAGAGCTGCAGCGTTTGATGATTATTTGAGAGAGAATCACATTCATATCGGAGACTTTGAAATCGTATTTGGTGGTTAGTCTCGTTACTAAACAGCTTATTAGACCACTTTTTAAGTGGTTATAGAGACCATTGGAGAGAGCTTTCTGTATCAACTTGAATTTTGAGAAAATCCGGGTATATAAGGTAGTAGAGAGTGATGAGATTAAGGTAGCTCTCTATAAGCGCCGATTTGATTACAGCTTGCGGGCGCAAAACAAATACAGCTAAAGCGTGGGGCCGTCCCAGCTGCAGCTGCGGGCGGTTTTTTTATGGTTTTATCCACCTCACGGATTGGGGATTTGAACTTCAGCTTGTGCCCCCGGACATGATGTCCAAAGCACTAAAGAGGAGACGAAGCTAATGCCTAACTATGATCCTACTGATTTAAGAACGCTGCTGGTCCGTTGTAAGGAATACCTCGGCAACGAAACACTTAAACGTATTGCTGACTCACCGCCACGACGGTCGAGTTTTTCGACGGCACTGTCAGCATCTATTAAGCACAATGACGGTGATCCCTCCAAAGTCACGGATAGTCAGATCAAGGGCGCGCTAGAGATTGCCCTTGAAGTCTGGCCTTATGAGGCAGAACGGATCGCCAATGCTGTTTATGGAGGTGACGCATCATGAGCAATGAACCAACGATCCCCATGTCGCCAAGCCAACTGCCTCAGCAACGTCTGTATGAAGTAGTGGGCTTGCCTGAGCGTCCTGATCCCTTCGATTTCGATGTTGGCTTTGGGTGTTCGCCACGCGGCGGCGCACCTAAAAGCGGCCTC
>MDSW01019189.1_pt1 | contig 17293 bp, 22 predicted proteins | sample 811171 | NCBI WGS metagenome assembly MDSW01 (sample SAMN05326641, study PRJNA326480) | marine metagenome | isolation source: seawater | place: Atlantic Ocean: North West | collected 2012
AAAGAATAGAATACGAAAAACGTGATACAGTAAACAATAAATTAGTAGGTATCACAAGAGGAACAAAAGGAACATCACCTAATACAGTTTTAACAGCAGGGGAAGGCATATTCAACGGAGAAGAAACTGAGAATATAAGATTAAGAGATGCCAATGGTAACATATTAAGAGACCCTGAAGACTTTAACTGGATTAAACCAGTAGCAATATTTGATGATACAGTTCCTTTTGATGATGATTGGGACGGCACAGGAAGTCTAACAGGATTCCAAAACAATGTTATGACCACAGCAGGCACAGTTGGTGATTTACCATATGATGTTGATGCAGGAAACGTTACATTTGGATTTGACTCCAGTTGGGACGATTCAGGGTCGTTTAAGCCAACATCAAACGGTGTAGAAAATTACACACTCCCATCATTTGATATAGATGAAGATACAGGTTGGGATTCGGGTGATCAAACCCTTAAAGAAGCAAGAAGTATTACAGATAAAGGTACTGTATTTAAAGCAAATACAAGTATTATAGACTTCTTGCACAATTTTGATTAAGAATTAAAACAATATATAATGAAAAGTGATAAATAAGAATATGAACGTTAGCAATGACAAAGCAGAAAAGGAAATGAAGCAGGCTAGTAAACCAGTCGATGAAAATGCAGGCATCAAAATGTCAGGACATATCTTGATTAGAGATGCAGATACAAAAGAAGAATTTGTAAACAAAAGAAATGCAATTCATTATGGTAACATGGCAAATATGATAGCAAATGCATTGACCAACCAGTCAGGTGCATATATCCATTATATGGCTTTTGGTAACGGAGCAACAAGTGTAGACTCAGCAGGCAAGGTGATTTATAAAGCACCACGTGTCAGTGAGTCTTTCGAAAATAGTGCAACTCTGTATAGTAGAACTTATGAGAAAGTTATAAGTAACAACACTACTACAGACAAGATTGAAATAATCACAGGAACTAGTTTTACAGATTTAAAAATGACTTGTACATTAGGTTATAATCAACCTGCAGGACAAGACGATTTTGATAGCAGTACAACTAATGAAGGCACATACGTTTTTGATGAACTTGGCTTGCTAAGTTATGCAACCGATCCTGCAGATAGTAAATTGCTAACACATGTGATATTTCACCCAGTTCAAAAAAGTGCAAACAGAACAATTGAAATTATATATACTGTCAGGGTACAGTTAAATTAATAGAGGATAGAAAATGACTTATTCAGTACAAAATACAGATGGTTCTAGAACCATTAACGTAGCCGCAAGTCAGGTAAACTCTTCTTTCAGTGTTGCACTGGTCGGTAGAAATGTTAGTGGTTATGGACAATACTTTGTTCAAAACTCTATAAGACATTTAGAAAACTTTGCCAGTAGCTCAGCACCAGCAGATGACATTTTATTAACAGGTCAAGCATGGTACGACAAGAATGAAGATGTAATGAGAGTTTACGATGGCAGTGGCTGGCAAAGAATGAGTATTACAGTAAGTGCGGCGGCACCAAGCGGCGGTGTTAATTCAGGTACTGCTTACTATGATACAAAAGATGATAAATTAAAAGTGCATAACGGAACAGCATTTGTTGATGCCAGTTATGCAGGTAAAGTAACAAACCAATTCAGTGGAATTTCCGACGTTGGTAGTCCAAGTTTATACGGAACAAGAATTAGAACTATGTATGTTCCGGGTAATGATGGTATCAAACGTGCCGTATTAGCATTGATGTATGTAAACAATGGTACAAATTCGTTCCAAGGTGCTACAAGCGGCGAAAGTGTAATGGCAATATTCAGTGACCATGCAGAGTTTACCATTGATACAACAGCGACTTGGGAAATTGAAGGATTAGCAGATGTAAGTTTATACACAGAATTTACAGACTCCGATGGTATTGGTAACAAAATTAAACCAGGTATGAACCTGAGACAAAAATACTCAGGTACTGCTATTGCATTAGCAAACGTGGCATTAGAAGCCAATATTGCAAATGCTATTCAAACAGGTAGTGGTAACATAGATGCTAACAACATTATTCATGTAGGACGTAGTTATGTACCAACAACCACAGACAACGAAACATTAGGTGCGGCAGGTTCAAGATTTTCTGAACTACACATTGACACAATTTTTGTTGGTGATCCAGCATCTAGTTCAGCACAATATATTAAGAAAGCAAAAACAGGTGGTAACACCAGTGTTGTTTTAGATATTGGTGAAAGTGATGCTCCAATTGATAATCTATATGTTACAAACGTAACATTAGCAAATGGCGGCGGCATCAGTGGTCTTAATGTTGAAAGTTTTGGTTCTAATACAGCACCAATTGACGAAGTTTGGTCTTCTAACGTAATAGTTAATGAGGGCAATGTTTGGGTAAACAACTTAGGTTTCTATGGAGATTTAAGAAATCCTGTAACAGGTAACATTGTTGTTGATGTAAGTGGTGATGCAGTTATAACCACTACAGGTACTGCAACAATGACTAACAAAACATTTGGCAGTGATATACTTGCATCAGACAATAGTGTAAACATTGGTAATACTGGTACTAAATTTGGTACTGTTTACAGTTCAACATTTAATGGTGTTGATGCAGTATTATCAGGACAAGCAAATGCAACAACATTCAATGGTAATGTATCAGGTGCTTCAGCAACTTTAAGTGGTACAGTATCAGGTGGTACATTAACTGATGGAACATTGAGTTCTACAGCAGGTACTATTACTGGTGGTGTTGCGGCAACATTTAGTGGTAACGTAACAGGTAACTATTTTGTTGGTACAGCAACAGCGGCTCAATATGCTGACTTGGCTGAGGTTTATTCAGCAGATTCAGATTATGAAGCAGGCACAGTTGTTAAAATTGGTGGTGATGCAGAAGTAACACAAACAGAATCACATGCAGATGTAGATGTGTTTGGTGTTGTTTCAAGTACGCCAGCATACTTGATGAACAGTGAAGCAGAAGGTTTACCAATTGCACTAGCAGGAAGGGTTCCTGTAAAAGTCATTGGTAAAGTTGCCAAAGGCGAAAGGCTTGTAAGTTCAGATGTTCCGGGTGTTGCTTGGGCATTAGGCGAAGATGAATACGATGCTAGAGCAGTAATTGGTAGAGCATTACAAAGTAAAGAAGATGGCGATGCAGGTATTATAGAAGCAGTCATTGGAGTAAAATAAGGTAAATAGTAGTAACATTTAGTAGGAGAAGATTATGGCAAGTGGTTCAACTTTAACAGTAACAGGCGGAACTAATATGGTGCAAGTCGTAGCAGGTGATACAATTGGTCCTGCAGACTATGACAATATGGTTGCTAATGTTTACAGACAGTTAGGCACACCAAATGATATAACATTAGGTACTTATTCATCAAGTAGTACATATGGGTATAATCAATCAACAGGTAGTTTAGATGCCGCGGCTGGCGAAACCATCAATGCAAGTAGCACAGATAACGGTTACAAAAACCTACAAGACGAAGTTCAAACTCTTGCAACTTTCTTAGGGCATTCGTTAAACAGTTCAAGTAGTTCAGATTCATCAGCAGGTGATTCAATCACAGCAACTGATTGGAGTAACTTAATGGATGATGTCAAAGATGTATTTGACGCCAGGCATGCTATTCCAGCCAGTAGTTTAACTACAGATGCCGCAGTAACAAGCACAAGAACAACAGGTTGGGGTAGTGCAAGTGAACCAGCAATTTTACATCAGTTCACACTAACATTTGCCAACGAAGCGGCTTGTAGAGGTTTCTTTAACAGTGGTGGTGAAGTATTGTTTACCGCTTCAAGAAGTGGTGGAACATCAGGTAGTAGTGCAGGAACAATTGGTTCTCAAAATACTAACTGGACAGACTTGTTAAGTGCAATGGGTACATTAAGATTTAATCTTGACGATTTAGTAAGTTCAGGATCAACAGGAACAAGTGCTAACAAAGGTTTTTATGAGCTCACAACAAACAACCAACAATTATATATTAAATACGGTTCAGGTGCTTATGCAAGTAACTTTTATAAAATTGAAGGTAGTGTAAACAGCACAACTAATCCAACAGTTTTAACTTTTAATGTAACAATGAGAGATGACCACGAATTAGGTGATGGTATCGGCCCTGACGGTATTGACGGTAACAGTGATGATAGCGACGGATACGTTGATGCTGTAGACGGCACAATTCAGAGTGTTATACAAACTAACAGAGCGAACAATGGTATTGTCCATGCCGCTCCAAGTAGTGCTACAACAAGTAATTTATAATTAAAATACAATTTTTAAAGCCAGTTCATCGTAACTGGCTTTTTTTTGACTGGTAAATACAGTTATGTCGTCTAAACTAGAAAAAGCACTCGAATTCGCTAATTATCGTACAACTTTAAATGTACAGCACAATGCCTTAAAAGCAAAAGTGCAAACATTATTAAGTTATAGCATAAACGGTGGAACATTTGAAATATCGCAAGAATTGATTTCTTTTATCAAATTACTATTAGATAAAGAGTATACTGATGCAGTACTTTTAGATACTTATAATAATCCTATACAAATAGAAAATCTAGACGACTTCTTAGAGGAGATTTTATCAAGATACTTTGAAGCAGTAAATGAATATCATGCTGAATATCAAAAAATAAGAAAAGCAAGAAAAGTACACAAATTGATAGATTTAAATTTAGATGACTCATAATTATATATTTGATGTAGACGGCACACTTACACCTAGCAGAGGTTCAATAGACCCAACATTCTATAAACAATTTTTACAGTTTGCAAAAACACACAGAGTATTTCTAGTTACAGGCAGTGACAAAATGAAAACTGTAGAACAAATAGGATTAGAGATTTATAATACTTGTATGCAAGTATTTAATTGCAGTGGTAATGATATCTATTATGGAGATAAACAATTATATAAAAATAATTGGAAACTGCCCCAGGCGGCTAAAGACTGGCTAACAGTAAAATTAAATGAAAGCGAATATCCTATTAGAACAGGTTTACATTTTGAAAACAGAACAGGCATGTGTAACTTTAGTGTAGTAGGCAGACATGCAGACCAAGAACAACGCAAAGACTATTATGCATACGATTGTATCGAAAAAGAACGAGAGAAAATATCACAGGAATTTAATTTAATGTTTCCAAAACTACAAGCAGATGTAGGTGGTGAAACAGGCATAGATGTTTTTCAAAAAGGTAAAAACAAAGCACAGGTATTGCAATATTTTAGTAATCCAGAAACAATAAAATTTTATGGTGATAGAACAGATCCTGCAGGAAACGATTATTCTATTGCTTGTCTATTAGAACCTCATCAAGTCTATGCTGTCTCAGATTGGAAACATACATCGGAGTTATTAAAAAATGAGTAAAGGTTTTTTGATGTTTGCTCATAACAACAATGAGATTGATTACCTAAAACTTGCTGTAGTAAATGCTTTACTTATAAAACAAAATTGTGATATACATGATATCACAGTGGTAACAAATCAGCACAGTTATGATTATACTGTAGAACAATTAGGAAAAGATTTTGTACATAATGCAATATCTAATATTGTAATTACAGAAAAAGATAAAGACTTTAAACGTGCAAATCAAAGACTGTATAAAGATACCAGTCATACAAGCAAAGCATTGCCCTTCTACAACGTGGATAGATGCGATGCATACAACATATCACCTTATGACGAAACGTTGCTTATTGATGCTGATTATTTGATTTTGAGCAACAGTTTAAACAGTTGTTGGGGGCATGAAAATGAATTAATGATGAATTGGTCATATCAAGATATCATGTCAGAAAGAGATGACCCGACATTAAAAAGATTAAGTCCTACAGGAATAACAATGTATTGGGCAACAGTAGTGTATTTTCGAAAAACAGATTTTGCAAAACAATTTTTTAAAACAGTTGCACATGTAAGAGATCATAGAGAATTTTACCAAGATGTTTACAAATGGCCAGGCAATTTATACAGGAATGATTACAGTTTCAGTGTTGCCGCACATATGATGAGTGGTTTTGTAGACAGAGGTATACCACAACTTCCAGTCCCCTATCTGTATAAAACTTTTGATACAGATGATATTCATAGTGCTCCGGCACCAAATGAACTCATTTTTTATCTTGAGAAACCCAAAAGTTTAGGCGACTTTATGTTATGCAGATGGAGTGGACTGGATATCCATGTAATGAATAAATGGGCAATAAATAGAACTAGTAATGTATTAATGGAGTATGCAAATGTATAAATTATTACAACCATGGACGCCCGACTTTAATGCTAAGTATAGAGATATTTTTTATCTAGGTGAAAATCGACATAAGATAAGCATGAACAGTATGGACCACAGTCCTATAACAGATTTGAAACAACTTGGCTTTGATATAAAATATAGAAATAAAATTCAAGGTGAACATTTTTTAAAATTTCTAATTGAACAAAATGCACAAAAAAATAGTATAACTTATGTAATGAATTTTGCATTAAGTGTGTACCCGTGGTATGACTCAGGGCCTGAGTTAAAAGATATTATAGAAAGTTTTTCTAGTGTTCAAGGCTTTGATAATTTAAAATGGCGGTTTGCAAACACATGGGATTTATATTGCATGGAAGAAGAACAAGATAGATTAAATTGGTTTTTAGAATCAACTAGTAAACTTAAACAAGAAAATATTATTATGGATTTAGTAAATTTTGATATAGTTGATTTATATAAAGAACATTTACCCAAAGCAGATATTAATTACAAAAGTGTGTATTTTTCAAACTTAGTACTTTGTAATATGAGAGGCAGAGATGTTTATAAACCAACTTTAGACAAACGGGAAAAGCATGTTTTAACTTTTAATAATATTGTAAAGACACACAGAAATGCAATAGTCGATTTATGTGCTGAGCATGATGATAAGACACTTTATAGTTATATAGGTAGAGATATTTTGTTGGACTCTGAAGAATGGGAATTGTGGGATAAAAATTATACTGCTGGTCCTCATATGGGTTTACTATGGAGACCTCCATACAAATTAATAAATTCTGCTTACACACTTATTAGTACTGAGACATTTTTTGAAGACGACAAAACTTACAATTTCGACGACACACATCGAAGGTCAGCATTCGATAGAAGTCAGAATTGGGAATTAGCAGATGATTTCGAAGGCAAATACAGAGAAAGTGTTGTATTAAACAAAAACGTTAAATATGCATACATAACAGAAAAAAGTTTAAAATCTGCATTTTTTAAATTGCCTATGATTATTTGTGGTTTGCAAGGAAGTTTAAAAACTTGGCACAGGTTAGGCTTTGAAAGTTTTCCTGAGTTTTTTGATGAACATTATGATACTATTACAAATGCAGACGAAAGATTAGAAAAAGTTAAAAGTGAAATTTTAAAAATAATCAATATGGACACAAACGACTTACATGAGTTATACCATAGTAAAATTGTTCAAGAAAAATTAGAACACAATCAACAACAATTTTTTAAACATTATTTAAACGATTTTAAATATCACACATTTAACTATAAACAGAATGTTCATCCGTTAATGGATAAAATTATGGAACAATCTGATGCGTAAGAAAAAACCACCTAAGTTAGGAGATTACATTGAGCATACTTGTAGACTTAACGGCACTTTTCAAGGCACAGTAGTACAACTATTAGGTATGCAATTTGTTTACGAAACAGGGGACGGCAACACACGTTTTTGTTTATATAGAGAAGAGTGGAAACACATAGAGGAATAACAATGGAAGATTTTATTATTACAATAATTGCTTTAGGTCTATTGGCTGGCGCAATATATCTTAATGTAGTATTACAAGATACTAAAGCAATGGATATAATGAAAAAAATATTTTGGCCTTTGATTAAATTAAAAGAATGGGTAGACCCAAATCATTGGGCAAATAAAATAGGCGAAGAAAGTGGTGCTTATGAAAAAGTAAGAAACAGCAAAATAAGAAAATGGGGCGACAGTTTAGAAGGCTGGCGATGGTGGACATGGCAAATTGTAGGTGGAGGTATTACACTTATTGTAATTGAATTTTTACTTAACATCACAATTGGCTACTCAATGCTACCTTGGAGATGGTAATTGAGCAAAGGTTATATAGTAATAGCACAAAACAATGATACTGTGGATTATCTAGAACAGGCGTATGCTCTTGCTTTAAATTTAAAACTTACACAGAGTACTGTAAGTAATCTAACAGTATGTGTAGATCCTAAGACTAAGTCGATGATTACACAAAAACATAAAAACGTTTTTGATAAAATTGTTGATATACCATGGACTGACAATGCCGCAGATGCAGAATGGAAAATTAATAACAAATGGAAATACTATTATATGACACCATATGATGAGACTGTTATATTAGACACTGATATGATATTTCCGTTTGATGTAAGCAATTGGTGGGAACATCTAAGTACTAAAGATGTTTGGGCATGTACTAATGTAAAAACATATCGTAATGAGTTAGTAGATGATATGTATTATAGATTAGATATGAAAAGAAATAAAATGCCAAATGTTTATACAGCATTTTTCTATTTTAAGAAAAGTGATACAGCAACAGAATTATTTAAAATGATACAAATTATTTTTGAGAATTGGGAGAGGTTTTATTTTAAATATATGCCTAAAGGTAAACCTGACTGGCTAAGTGCAGATGTGGCATACAGTCTAGCAATACAATTATTGGGTATAGAAGATAAATGTACTATGGATCATATAAAAGATTTACCTACGTTTGTACATATGAAAAGTTTTGTGCAAAATATAGCAACAAGCGAAATAGAAGAAGATTGGACTAAGAGTATACCAACATATTATAAAAGTTATAAAGATTTTAAAATAGGAAATTTTCAAATTACATATCCTTTTCACTATGTACAAAAGGATTGGATGACAAAAGATAAAATACAGCAGATGGAAATAGAGGTCAATAAATGAGAAATAAAATAGCATTAAGTATGGCAAAGTTTTTTAGATTTTTTGCTGATACATTTTTTGCACAAAGATATGGACATAGAGCAGTAGTATTAGAAACTGTAGCAGGTGTGCCTGGTATGGTTGCAGGCATGTGGTTACATTTCAAAAGTCTGCGTAAAATGAAAACAGGCTATGGGCCTGACATAAGAGAAATGTTAGCAGAAGCAGAAAATGAAAGAATGCATTTGATGTTCTTTATAGAAATAGCACAACCAAATTGGTTTGAAAGAGCATTAGTGTTAATTGCACAGATAACATTCATGATTTATTATTTTTTACTTTACATACTAAGTTATAGATTAGCACACAAAATGATTGCATACTTTGAAGAAGAGGCAGTAAAAAGTTATACAGATTATCTTGCTCTTGTAGAAAGTGGACAAGTAGAAAATGTTCCTGCTCCACAGTTAGCAATAGATTATTATAAAATGAAAAAGAATGCAAAACTATCTGACTTAATAAAAAAAGTTAGAGCAGATGAAGAACATCATAGTAAAGTAAATCACAGGTACGCAGATGGATAATTTAACACCAGGTGAACGTCTTGCCCTATTAAAAGAAGAAAAAGGCAACCTAGTAGAAGCTCAAAAAGAGATGATTGCTTTTACCTATATTGTATATGACGAAGACGGTAATATACATTATAAAGGTATTACAAAACCAGATATGTCTACATATGATGACAGTTTTAAATTCTATAAGTTTAATACATCAGATGTAAGAATTATAGATTCTCAAGGAAAAAGTATAGCACAATTTTTAATAGAAGAAGATGAACATGATGTATGCCATATAAAATTAAAAACAATAGAGTCAACAAAAATACGAGCAAACAGAGATTTCTTAACAGAAATAACTAGCACAGATGACGATTATGATGTGATGTTTGGGTATACTGCAGATGACTGGGTGATATCTATACGTGAAAATTTAAAACTCAAACAGCAATTAAGTTTTTATATAACACCTATAAAAGAACCTCATATACTTTTAGAACGTGTTGCAGTACCGTTAGAACTATTTGCCGATGATAATATTGTATTAATAAAACGAAAAAATAAAATATCAGAAAACTTCAGTATTTACACTCACAAGAATTTTGACAAGTACTCTAGAATTTAAGATAAATATGTGCGTAGTTAACACAACAGGACGCACATATGGCAAAACTAGACGTTACAGAACTAGACATATTTTATATTTCATACGATGAACCAAACTGTGAAGAACATTGGTCAGATTTACTTAACAAAGTACCTTGGGCTAAACGTGTTCATGGAGTAAAAGGTTTCGACGCCGCACATAAAGAATGTGCAAATCAATCAGAAACAGATAGATTTATCACCGTAGACGGTGACAACATTGTCATGCCTGATTTTTTTGAACAAGTACTAGACATTCCTGATACTGACCACGATGGTAATAACATTGCAGAAAGTATTTTTAGTTGGAACGGCAAAAACATTTTAAACGGTTTAGTGTATGGAAATGGCGGACTAAAGTGTTGGCCTACAGAATACACAAAAACAATACACACTCACGAAGCCGCCACTGACGGTGAAGGTATGGAGTTTTGTTGGAAACTTAACTACATACAACTGAATGATACATTTAGCGAAGTACATCAAACAGCCAGTCCATTCCAAGCCTTTAGAGCCGGCTTTCGTGAAGGTGTTAAAATGAGTTTGGATGAAGGCGCAAGAATAAAACCAGATGAGTTTAAAGAAAGAGTCTGGTGGCAGAACTATAATAGATTGCAAACATGGTGCAACATAGGAAGTGATGTTGAAAATGGATTATGGGCAATTTATGGTGCTAGACTAGGTTGCAAAATGACAGTACTAAGTGATTGGGATACCAACTTGATATCAGATTATGATTGGTTTAAAGATTTTTTTAATAATGATGTTCTTCCACGTTTCCCAGGAGATGAGGTTTGTCGATACACAAAAGTTAATTGGAACAAGGAAATGTTGTACATAGGAATACAAGATTTAGGCGTAGAACTTAATGATAACATAAACGAAATGATGTTGTTTGATCCTAATGAGCAAATGTGTAAATTCTTTAAAAAGACTTATGTGAATCCAAGACGTTGGGGTGTAATGATTAGAGAAAAACAAATCCAAGATTTATTGGAGAAAGGATTAATTCAATGAAAACAGGTTGGACAATATGGAAATATGCCATAGGTTCATTCAGTGATGAGAAAACAAAAGACTATGACAATTACGTTGCAGTAATAAGAACATTTGTAGTTTTAGTAAACGTTGTTTGTGCATTTTTTATTATGGCAAACATCATACATAATTGGTAATGAGTATATACGATCAAGCCGCTGATAAGGCTAAAGAACAATTAGATAATATAAGCCCAACAATGTGCTATGCAAAATGGAGCCAAGTGTCTATGCATTTGACTAATGGCATGACGCATAGTTGCTACCATCCGCCTACACACAAAATACCGTTAGAAGAATTAGATAAAAATATTACAGCATTACACAATACAGAAGAAAAGAAAGAACAACGTAGGCAGATGCTTAAAGGGGAAAGGCCCGAAGGTTGTAGTTATTGTTGGAATATAGAAGATACAGGTTCGAGGAGCGATAGAGTTTATCGTAGTGGAGAATATTGGGCACAGGAAAGCAGAGAAGATATAATGGATGCTGGTGCTAGTGGTAATATTAATCCTCGGTATGTGGAAGTAAATTTTAATCAAGCATGTAATTTTAAATGTAGTTATTGTAGTCCACATTTAAGCACAAGTTGGCAAGAAGAAATAGAAGAATTTGGAGAATATCCAACGACTGCTCCACATAACAACATTACTAGTCTAACTAACAAAGGTCTTATGCCACTTAAAATAAGCCAAGAAGATAATCCATACGTTACAGCATTTTGGAAATGGTGGCCCGAGATGTATAAAACATTACGAGTGTTTCGTATGACAGGCGGTGAACCTTTAATGGATAAGAACACATTCAAAGTATTAGATTATGTATATGAGCAACCAAACAAAGACTTAGAATTAAGTATAACATCAAATATGTGTCCAGTCAATGATGCATTGTTTGAAAAGTTTTTATCAAGTGTTAAAAAACTAGATAATGTACAACATGGTGCGGAAGTATATGTTAAGGATCCTTTAGACGGAACAGACTGGCAAACATGGCAACATTTTATAATAGGTGAAGAAGCAAAACGATATCACGACAGCGACTTACCAGTAATAGAGCGACATGATATACCGCAAACGTTCTTACAAGTCGGACAATGTGAGGAACAAGACAATAACAGTTATACATACATTTATGAATACAACGATAAAGCATATCATAACTTTAGTGTGTTTGTAAGTTTAGATGGTTGGGGAGAACAGGCAGAATATATGCGTAATGGTATGGACTTTGACCAACTATGGAATAATGTACATAGGTTTTTAGATGAAACTAGATATACTAGTGTTAATTTTATTAACACATTTAATTGTTTAAGTGTAACAAGTTTTAAAGAATTTTTAGAAGGAATATTAGAATTAAGAGAAAAGTGGAGTAAAGAAAATCAATTTGCAATGGGCTGGGAAGTACCGGAACAACGTATATGGTTTGATATACCTTTACTGAGAAATCCTGCTTGGCAAAACTTACAAGTATTGCCTAGTCAATATCAGTCTTACATGGAAGAAGCAATACAGTTTATGGAACAAAATATTGCAAATGAAGATTATGTTGATTACAAAGGATTTAAAGATTTTGAAATTGCAAAAGCAAAACGTAACTTAGAAATTATGAAAAAAGAGTTGCCTCAAGAAAAATTAATTAGAGACAGAGCAGACTTTAATAAATTTTTTACAGAGCATGACTTAAGGCGTAACACAAACTTTTTATCAACATTTCCAGAAATGCATGATTTTTGGGCAATGTGCGAAGAGGCGGAGGCACTTAATGGATAGTAGAAAAATAATAGACGCTCTTAAAAAAGGAGTAGTCACAATAGTATTTGAAAAAATAGACACAAAAGAGATTCGAACAATGCCATGCACATTAAACAATGAGATATCAGAACAAACAATGAAAGTTGGTAATTACACCAGTACTGACACAATAGTTTGTTATGGTTTAGATGTTAAAGCATGGCGTGATGTTAGAATAAACACAATCATAGAATGGTACGAAGGATACCCAAAGGAGGCGTAATGCTAGACATAGACAGTATAAGAAACACACTTACAACAAACTTAAACGAAACAAAGTCTGAGGGAGTTGATATAGATATAAATGTAAATGTAATAAGTGAAGCAAATGGCAAATTTAATGTACAAGTTCACGATAGTGCAGTTACAGTTGATGATGGAAACTTGGATAAAGCAGACATCACAGTAGGGTTTGTAAACAAAGATGTAATGATAGATATGTTTACAAAGGGAGCAAATCCTATGTCATTAGTTATGAGCGGTAAGATGACTTTTAACGGTGATATGGCAAAAGGAAAAAGTATTAAGGGGTTATTCGTAAAAGAATAATAATAAAATGAAAGTTTTAATTTATGGATTACCTGGGTCTGGCAAAAGTTACTTAGCAGAAAAACTTTGCGAGTATTTAGGTGATAAAGTAAAATGGATAAATGCTGATAAGGTTAGAGAAGAAGCAAATGATTGGGACTTCTCCGAAGAAGGCAGATATCGACAAAAACACAGAATGAAAATGCTGTGTGAACAAGCAGAAGCAGAAGGCAAAATAGCATTAGCAGATTTTGTTTGTCCTTATGTAACTGCAAGAGAAGAATTCAATGCAGACTATAATATATTTGTGGATGCTATTGACGAAGGAAGGTTTGAAGATACAAACAAAATCTTTGAACGTGACAAAAATTATGATTACAGAATAAAAAATCATAATAATATGGATGCAATTAATCTTGCTTGGATATTAGGTAACTTGTATATATGGGATTGGAAAGCACCTACAACACAAATGTTAGGAAGGTTCCAACCATGGCATGACGGTCATCAAGCATTGTTTGATAGAGCATTAGCAAAACACGGGCAAGTGTTTTTAATGATTAGAAACATGGATACAGATGATAACAATCCTTATCCAGCACCAGATGTTGCATCACACTTGAAAAGAGAATTGGTACATTATGCAGGTAGATTACAAATACAAGTAGTACCAAATATCGTAAACATAACTTATGGAAGAGATGTTGGATACAAAATTGAACAAGAACATTTTGATAAAAGCATTGAAGACATAAGTGCAACAAAAATAAGAAATGAAGGAAAGCAAACTTAGAAGTTTAGGAAAAGCAATCACATGGAGAATCACTGCAACACTCACGACAATTATAATAGCATGGCTACTTATAGGAGATGTGAATGTTGCTATGGCGATTGGCAGTATAGAGTTTTTTGCTAAATTTTTAATTTACTACATTCATGAAAGAGTATGGAACAAAATATGATAGCAAAAGATCCAGGAAAAATGCATTACTATATTAGTTTAGTAAAAAGCGGAGTTAGAATAGCAGGTTGTATAGGAGCAGTGGTATTACAGAGTATAACACTTTTGGCTGTTTCTTTTTTACTTGCAGAGATACTAGGAATACTAGAAGAAGTAATTGATTAAGAGTAAATACAACAATGCCACATTTAAAAAGAATAGCAATTACAGGACACACTAAAGGTATAGGAAAACAACTTTGGAATCGTTTAGGAGACAGAGGTTTTGAGCTCAAAGGCTTTAGTAAAAGTACCGGATTTAATTTACAACGTGTGAGTACATGTAAAAAGGTTGTACAAGAGGTTGTAGATTGGAATGCTGATGTGTTTATAAATAATGCATACGTTCCTGATAATCAGGTTAGGTTGTTATATCTATTATATGAGCATTGGGAAAACAAGCCTAGGTTAATTGTAAACCTAAGTGCAACAAGTAGTGATAGTATCACTAACTTTAGTCAAATGGGTTACAATGAAAACTGGACTCCATATGTAAGTGACAAAGCAAGGTTAGACTTTGCTAGTCTACAATTGGCTAATATGTATAAAAAAGGCAAATGTAGAGTGAGTCTAGTAAAGCCTGGTTTTGTAGATACTGACAGTACTGCTATGTTTAAAAGTTTTGCTGAAGACTATATGATGACAGCAGATAGTGTAGCAGAACAACTGGAATGGTTAATAGATTTAGGCAAGGAAGTACAAGTTAGAAATTTAAGTTTTGACGTAGGAAATTTCAATGGTTAGAAAAGTAGGGGAAACACATAGAGAATTTAAAGCACGGATGATAGATCCTGTGTCAGAATCTTTTTGTGGTGCTAAGTGGCTAAATGCTACTATATGGTTAGGACATGGCGGAACTACAAGTTGCCATCACCCTCCAGCACATCAAATAGATTTAGAAGAAATAAAAACTAATCCAAGTGCTATACATAACAGTAGGCACAAAAAGAAAATGCGTGATATGATGCAACAGGGCACAAGACCTAAAGAATGTGAATACTGTTGGAAAATAGAAGACATGGGCAAAGACGCAGACGGTAATGAACCTGTAAGTGATAGAGTATATAAAACTGTTATCTATGAGGATAGCGATTTAGAAAGAATTGCCACCCTAGATCCCCAGGCTGATGTTAATTTAAAAACATTAGAGATAGCATTTGATAGAACATGTCAACTAGCATGTAGTTATTGTAATCCTGCTTTTAGTAGCACATGGGTTAAAGACATTCGAACTAACGGCGGCTATCAAGGAATAAAAAGTGATGCAAGAGGTCACTTTATAGATGATGCTCCGTATGCCGAGCCATTTCAACGAGGAGACTTTAATCCTTATGTAGATGCATTTTGGAGATGGTGGCCTGAACTATCTAAAGAACTAGAAGAGATTAGAGTTACAGGTGGCGAACCTTTAATGACACCAGACATATATAAATTGTTTGACTGGTTTAAAGAAACAGATGACCCAAACAAACACAAAATGCGATTAGCAATTAACAGTAACTTAATGGCTAAAGAAGAACTTCTTAATAAATTTATAGATGCTACACAGCACATAGACCACTTTCATGTTTATACAAGTTGTGAAGCCTTTGGCCCACAAGCAGAATATATCAGAGATGGCTTAGAGTGGGAAGTGTGGACTGAACACTTTGAACGTTTTGCCACAGAAGCAAACTATGAAGGTGTTCATATGATGATGACCATTAATGCTTTATGTTTAGATACTATTACAAAGTTTTGGGATTGGTGTTTAGATATGAAACGAAAATACGGGCATCATGTACCCGGTATAAGTGTAAACATATTGCGTTTTCCAAGTTTTCAAAGTCCGTTAACATTACCAGACAATTTGCGTAAAATGTATCATGACGAAATTAGTGAATGGCTAAACAACGTAAGAGAAAAAGCAGAAACAGATAGCAACGGTGTAGAACTTTTACAACCGTGGGAACAAGACCAAATAAGTCGACTAATAGAATATTTAGACGTTGTTAAGACCCCGCATAGAAATACAGCAGACAGAGAGTTACTAGAACACGACTTTAAAATATTTTACGAACAATACGATGCTAGAAGAAATTTTAATTTTAAAGAAACATTTCCTAGACTAGCAGAATTCTATGACAGTATAAAAGTTTTAGATATAACTGACGGTGACAATGACGTACAATCGCCTGATAGTATAGGAATAAAAAATACATTGTATGCAAAACGTATTGTAACAGAAGACGGTGAAGTCAAGGTAGTAGAAATGAAAGTTCGTGGTAGACAGACAGGGGAAAGCCAAGATGACTATGACGATGACAAATATGCTGAAGACGAAGCCAAAAACAAACGTGTAGGAAGTAGCATTGGCTGGGATACCGAAGTTGACGGTTTAGGTGGAACAGTAGATGAAGAGGATTAAACCATTATGGGCACATGGAAACATGCTACCCGAATCACCCAATAAAGTATTCTGTACAGCACCGTGGACACATACTTACATTTCACCGCAAAGTGAAAGACGTATGTGTTGTGCTAGTAGAGAAGAACACAAATTCCAAAAGCAGTACATCGACGCCAGCAACGATGAGAAGTATGGTGAAGTAAAAGAGTCTGGAACAATAGAAGACTACAAACAAAATGTTGTAAGCCTTAAAGAGCATTGGAACTCGCCTTACATGATGGACATAAGAAAGAAACTTATGGCAGGCGAACGTATTCCACAATGTGATGTGTGTAATGACAGCATACTAAGTCAAAGCACATACCGTCA
>MDSW01148827.1_pt1 | contig 17288 bp, 16 predicted proteins | sample 811171 | NCBI WGS metagenome assembly MDSW01 (sample SAMN05326641, study PRJNA326480) | marine metagenome | isolation source: seawater | place: Atlantic Ocean: North West | collected 2012
AGACTGCTAACATCTACACGACTTGAAATGAGGTATTTAAGAGTGGGTCTATGAGGCTTCATACATGCTCATGCAGGATGGAGGAGATTTGCGGACCTGTCAACGATTCGCCATTCTTGCCGTACTCCTACTTCTTTGCTCCCTCAGTACCTCGTTTTCACAACCAGTTTATGCAGTAGAAGCACCCTATGAAGCCGTAGAAATATGTGATTATGTCGACCAACTTGAGTTCAATGGTACTTTAGCCAATGAATCTGTGCACTGGCAAACCAGCCTTGGGCCGCGAGTTCCAGGCACGAATGCTTCTGAAACATTCAGGAATTCCGTAGAAGAGAACTTGACTCAATGGAATGTAAGCATGCACGAATATACGGTTGACAACTTGACTTTTACCAATATTGAAGCCGTTATGGAACCTGTAGGAGCCGATAACAACACCCCTCGCATAGTCTTAGTTGCCCACTATGACACTCGAAATGTTGCGGAACGAGACAGTGATGAGAATCGGACCAACGAACCGATCATTGGAGCAAACGATGGGGCAAGCGGAGCGGCTGCTCTGCTCGAACTTGCACGAATCATTCCCCCAATGAACCTTGAATATGGAGTTGAATTACTCTGGACAGATGCAGAAGACCAGAATTACACACCTCACCGGTTCTTTGGTGCAGAAAAATGGGCGGAAGATCAAACTCAGCAAGATATCAATCGCACTGCAGCCTTCATCGTCTTGGACATGATTGGAGATGCAGACTTGCAATTAACACACATTTGGCCCGGTAATGGTGCGTTATGGAGCACCATTCCACCTCTTGCAGAAGCTCTCGGGATGGTTGAAAATAAAACCGATTGTAATGGGGAAATCGGCGTGAAGATTTTCGACCAGAACACTTCAATCGGCGTCTTTGATGACCATGTACCCGCATTGAATATTGGTATTCGAGCAATCGACCTTATCGATATTCGATTTGGCCCAGGAGCGCAAGCATTCGGCGGCTACTGGCACACGCATGAAGATACTCCCGACAAAGTAAGTGCAGATTCTCTCGAAAAGGTCGGTCGCTTGGTTGAACTCGGTTTGAGAAGCGGGGCATGGATGACAGCAAACACCATTCAGAATGAAAGTGTAGAAGACAATAATACTATCGATGAAACGCCGGTTGTTGATGAATCACCAAAGTCCAAAATGCATCCTACATTAACGATATTTGCTGCAATTTCGGTCATTTTACTTCTTCTATTGAGAAGTTTCCTCAGATGGACAATTCGTAAGAATTCCTCATAAAGTCTTGCGCGGCTATTGAAGCAAAGGGTATTATCCGCGCATGCCTTGACCTCAAACAAGCGGAGGTGAGAAAATGGACGATGACCAGATGGATGAGAAACTTGTAGCCCTTCGTGCTCGCGTTCAATCCAAACTTGATGCCTCAGAAGCTGCCAAAGTTTCTCGGCAAAAAGCGGCTGATGAAGAATTGGTCGTCGAAGCACATGAACTCGATGAAGCGGTCGAAAAGGCAACGGTTCGTTTTCAGTCGAAACTCGATGAACTTGACCAATCTGATAAATCGAGACTTCTTACTCTTGCAGCCTCGCTGATCTTGATTGGTAGTATTCTTGGTATGGCGTCCGGCGCATTGATTCTCAACGGCAACCCCGATGATTTGTTGTCTTCAACCTTGTTTGAAAGAGCTGAACTTGTTGATGTTTCAGGCATCGCAATCGAGGCTGAAGAAGGACACGGTGTCGAGAACGTCACCATTCAATTACTCGATGTCGACACCGACGAAGTGATCGCTGAGATGGCAACGGATGAAAATGGCTATTTTAGATTCCAAAAAATCCAAAGTACGGTGATGACACTCCATGTTGAAGCAGAGGGATACATCACAGTTGAACGTGATTTCATCCCTGATGAAGCAGGAGTAAAACCAATCACAATGACACCGGGCGAAGGGCTACGAGTCGAAGAAGGCATCACAAATGACGATGGGTGGACGCTTGAATCTGCCGTTGGACTTTCCACAATTGTTGGTATATTCACAGTCTTGACCGCCTTAATCGGTTTCCAAGCAGCGGTTGAAGTTCGTCGAGCAAAGCATTATCGAAGGACTCAATACCTTGCAGGTTTCGCTTTATTCAGCCGTGGATTAATCATTTTTGGACCTTTGATGATTCTTGTTGGAATGATTCTGCTAAGTATTTCAAAGGACCATTTTGATGATATCGGTGGTGATTGAATGTACCTCATCACGGTTGAAGGCGGTGATGGTTCTGGCAAAGGTGAAGCAGCGAGAATATTGCTTGAATTGGCCGCTGAGTATCCTTTCCCTGACGTCCATGCTACTCACGAGCCAAGGCGACACAGTGAACTTGGTAAGTTGGCACTTACATCAGTAAAACTCGGTAATAAAACCCCACTCGAAGAAGCCGGCCTTTTTGCTGCTGACCGCCTTGACCATTCCCACACTTGGATTCGGCCTCTGTTGCAAAAAGGGCACGTTGTCATCTCTGACCGAAACATCCATTCCTCTTTGATCTACCAAGGAATCGTCGGTAAACTTGGCGTTGAACATGTCGCCAAGATGAACGCTGCTGCGATGATTCCAGATTTGGTCTTGTGGATAGATTGCGACCCGGATAAAGCGATGAAGCGTATTGAATCGGGCACCTTACGGATGAACAGTGAAAAACAGGAATATTTTGAGACCGCTGAAATTCAGAAAACAATTCGCAAAGGCTTCATCGATTTACTTTCAGGTGATTCCAAAGCACCGGCACCATTCGATAAGTGCTGTGTTGTCGGTCCGATTTTGAATGAAGGAGGTCTTGATGAACTGAAGAAAAAGCTCCGTTCCGAACTCCGTGCTTTCTTCAATCGCAAACCAGCACCACTCAATGTTGTAGCCGATGAAGTAGACCGGCATTTGCTTCGTACCTTAGTGGTCGATGTCAAGAAACAACAACGCCTCCCGGGCGCCCCTCAAGAACGAACTTCAATTCATACTGGGTGGCTTTCAGGTCGCTCTCCTGCACAATGGATGGCGTATGCTGAAGAAAAGTGGGATTCCGAAAAAGCAGGTGCAAACGATGTACCTGCGACACCACATGCACATTCATGTTGGTCGGTATTGGGGACATTATCCTTGATTGTCGGTTCAAGCGAAGTGCCTCGCCTCCACAGAGCGTTCGGGCCACATCGTATGGTGACGCAACGCCATACACAGAGACTCATCAAGTGGATGGAAAAAACACGCTGGGTTCACAAACAACAATCGCATGTTCCTTTTGCTGAGGCACAGGTGTTCAAACTCCGAGACAGCCGTTTAGGCTATGGCCGCCTAGCTCTTGCCATGTGGCCTCTACGTACTCAAATTGCCTCATGGCGGCGAGCAAATCCTGATGCTGAATGGGTTGATGCGTTGCGAACAATCTTGATTCCAGTGGATGGCAGGCCACCACGCCCTTCGATTCGTACGGCGGTCGGATTCATCTGTAAACGACTCGAATTATTGAGCAGCGGACATGAAATGTGCCCTGTGCCTTCAGCAATTGAAGAATTATTAGCGTGGTGGGAAACTCCACCGCCAAAGAATTGATCATTCTTCCTCTTTGACTTCCAATTCAAAACGAGCATTGCCTGGTAATTTCACATGGCTTGCATCTTTAAAGAAATGGGGGCGAGCAGAATATGCCGCAGCAGTAAGAATTGCAATACCTATGCCAAAGGGCGCTCCAGTGAGGGGCCGAGTGAAATTGTTTGACTCATAAGAAGTGAGTAATTGGGTAAAGCCATCAATCAGCAATGGGACACAAAGAACGGCACCCATTCCAATCCAAGCCATCGTTCTACGATTCGCTCTATAGATTTTTTCAAGCCATCGATCAGGCAATAATGAAAGACAAGAATCCTTGATTGTCCAGCGATTGTATCCATAGCGAGAATACACCAATCCGCCAATCGCTAAGCCGAAGAAGATTCCAACATCGCGGGTGCATACCGGCATTTGATTGCCATTGATTTCCCATGAACGTTCGTGTTTATTATGGCAATTCAAGTCTCCAAACATGTAGATGAAGCCAGTATAAGGGTCAAGTTCAGTCCAAGCAAACGGTTCGCGCGAATGCAAGGTTCCATCCTCATGCATGTAGACTAATGAATCCGGCGTATTGCCTTTTGAAAATGCACCATCTACAGTTGCATAGTCCCAAGCATTCGCTCTGCCACCAAGTTCTGGAACACTTCCTGTGGGCAACAGCAGAGGGGCAAGGAAAAAGGAGATGAAGAAGAAAAAACTAATCCCGAAGACCCAAAGTCCGACTTTACGTTCTCGACGGCGGTCGAACAAGCCGTTCTTCTCCATATCAGGGGCAGCAAGGGCCAACTGATGAAGTTTATCTCGGCAGAAGGCGAGTATTGATGTGCGGTGTCCGAGTAGAGGTGTCATGAGCCTCAAAGAAGGAGAGCCGGTTGGTCTTGGGACCGGGCTTCAGGCTGGGGCATTCATGGGTCTTTATCTTGGATTCAGTTTAGCCGTGATTTCAGTACTTACCGACCCTGGTGAACTCAAACGCTTGGTCTCCTTGATGTGTATTCCTCCAATGTTCGGTGCGGTTTTGCTTGGCCCGTTTTTGGCTAGGCGGCGGCGTCCTGTTTTTCTGGGCCAACAGCCTCTTGTTCAGGCTCGGGAGATATTGCACCGCTTCAATGAAGGACGAGGGAACTGGCGTGTCCTCAGCCATGTAAAGAGCGACGGAATGGCGATTCGTATCGACATGCACAACTTGTCCAATGTTACTGGAGTGGTCGATGCTGGTTTGGTTTTGGCTGAACAATATTCTATCAAATTCATTGTCGGTCAAGGCGCTTCCAACAGCCGTCAACCTGAATTGAGGAACAAGGTTCTTTCTCAAATCGAAGAAAAAGTAAGTCTTGCTCGTCGTAAAAGAAGCGCCAAGTCAATTGAAGTTTCACCAGAACCCACCGTCAAGTACGTCGACCAACAGAAGAAAATCAATCGTGCTATCTTGATTCTTCTTCCAATTGTCTCTTTCTTTGCATGGCTGGAAATGAGATAGAGAATCTTTCCAAAGCAAAAGAATGGGAAAGGCCCAATGTTGTGCATCATAGAGTTTTTTCAAGCCCATCCTTTACATGAGGCGGCGTTCTTGCCCTCTTCATGACGGACATGCAAGACCTGCTTCAGCGTCTTAAAAAAGGCGGAATTGAAGTCCCCGAACATGTCAAAAAGGCCATGCTTAAGGTCGAGATTGCCGATTTTACTGATTACGATGTCGAACCGTTTTTTGCCGACCGACCAATTCCATTTCTTGAAACCGATGAAGGCGGTCTCAAAACTATTTCAGCACCGCACATGATTGCTACGCTGTTACACCATCTGGAATTATCAGAAGGACAAGAAGTTGTGGTTTTGGGTGCAAAAGGTGGCTACATCGCCGCTCTTGTCGCAATGATTGTTGGCGAGAACGGACGAGTCCGTCTGCTTGACCCGTCTCAACTGGCTGTTGAACACGTCCAATCACGCTTGACCCATTGGCCGACCGTTGAATCACGAGTCTTGGAAGCCGTTGAAGTCGCACCTGTGGCGTTTCCAGGGGAATTGAACCGAGTACTCATCACAGGACAAATCCGTGAATTACCTGAATGGCTCGCCTCTCGAGTCGTTGACGGAGGGTTTGCTCTTGCCCCGCTTGGCAATACTGCAGGCCAGCATCTGATGAAACTTGAGCGTCAGGGCGAAGAGATGTTCTCTACCGATTTAGGACCGGTCTCGTTTGGTCCTATCGATGTCAAAGATACCGAAACTGGACCAATGAACCCAAATGAGTTGGCTGATTTACTCGAATTAACCCTTGAGACCTGTGAAGAACTTGAGATGGGTGAAGAAGATGAGCGGATTGCTCTACAAGACTTGATTGTCGAACTGCGTCAACTCCCTGCCGACTTACCACCGCCAGGCGAAGGTGGCATTCCAATGAGTGAACATCCAATGGTTCAGTTAATGTGGGAAGCAGCTCCTTCTTTCCTCCGCCTTTGGCCAATGTTGCAAATGATGCTGCACCCGAACCTTGCCCAACCTGGTGCTGTGGATTGGGATGAAGATGATGACGGTCAACATTTTGATGAGTTTAAGCGTTAATCTCTGAATTGAGTGGCATCTTTTGAATGAAAGCATTGATGTCTCGTATGCTAAACCTTGATGCACACCCCTATGAGGCACCGGCCTCTCGGTGCATCATGGCACGGGGTGGTCTGGACAGTGAAATCGCTCGCTTGAAGCACAAAGATGTGCGTCAGCGAAGACGCGCTATTCGTGTCTTGTTCGACACTGACATTCCAAGAGCACTCGATGGATTTGTACCATTGCTCAACGATAAGGATGCTTGGTTTCGCTCAAAAGCACTTGAAGCTCATCGAAAGTGGGCGCCAAAGCAAGGTGTAGAATCTTTACGAACTTTAGCCACCCATTCTTGGATTGATGCTCGGCGATGTGCTGCTAATTTACTGGGAGAGTTCTCTCAAGATACCAGTGAAATCGCACTGTTGTTGATTGAAGATGAAGATTTGACTTGTACACGTAAAGCAGCAGAAGCCTTACTCAAAGGCGAGGATACCAAGCGTTATGCTGAACAATTCCGAAATCACAAAGACAGCGCCCTGCGGCGGATGGCTGTTTTGAGTGAAGGGGCAGATGCAAAACATCGCTCTGTAGCCCTTCACGATGAAAAGAACAGTGTTTGTGAAGCAGCGTTACAAGCTATTATTGACAACGGTGAAACGCTGTCGGAGAAGGACATGAAAGAGATTCTTACCCGAGGACTCAACTCCATTTCTTTGCTCCCATCTGCTGTTCAGAACTCTGGCGAGGTGTTGGTTGAAATCGCTCGAAGTGCGGATGGTCAAACGATGAAAGCATTGGTCAAAGAACTCCGTTCACAATGTGAATCCTTGCAAGACGACGCTGTTCAACTGCTCCTCAAACATGAGTTATACATTGTCGCAGGACGATGGATGCAAGGAAAGAAAAGCGAAGATATCGACGCACTGCGCTGGAACATAATCCGAAATGAATCGGTTGATGTGATCGAACGCGCCCGCTTACTTGAACGACTTATTGGGCGCTGTGGCGAGGTTCAAATCGCTGAAGAAAACCGCTTATTCCTTGCCGAATGCAGTGATGATTTGCTCCGTATTACAGCAGAGAACCTTTCAACCGCCTCTACTGAACTTGGTATATGAGCCGCCCATCCTCTGGCATCCGCTTTCTTATCGACGCAACAGAAGGAGAATCTCGACGCTTGTCCGTTGGTATTGAAATTAAGGGGCCTTTCACCTCTTCAAATCTCACTGTACATTTCCCTCGTTGGGTTCCTGGCTCCTATTTCCTACGCGAACCGATTCAGCATATGACTGATTTTGTTGCTACCGACCAATCTGGAAATACTCTCTCAGCACAACGAAAAGATGTTGATGCAATGCGAATCAAAGTGTCCCCAAATACCGATAGTGTGATGCTTACCTACCGACTTCTTGCTACTGACCTTTCGGTTCGTTCCAATCATTTAGACACCACACACTTGCACATGATGCCCCCGTTCACTTGGTTCATGCCAACAGAAGGAATCGATTCCACGAGAATGAATATGGAGCATGTCGTTGAATTGCATTCACCACAAGATTGGACCGCTGCGACCCAATACACTGCTACTGGAAACCGGACTGGCAAAGGTGAACTGACATCAAATCCAGGTATTACGCACTGTTTTACATCTCCAAATCGTGATGAATTCCTCGATGCTATCATCGAATGCAATCCAAATCCAATGGATTCTTGGGTTGTTGAAGGACGTACACATCATCTCAAATTATGGGACAGTGGCGGACATCCGGTCGATGCTGGAATGCTTGAACGATTCAAACTTGATATGGACCGTGTGGTCAAAGAACATCACGCTTTGTTCGGAATACCACCTTGGGATAATTATGTCACGGTCATTCAACTGACTGAAAACATGCGAGGCGGTCTTGAACACCTCAATTCTCAAACTTCTATGCTGCCGCGTCAATGCCTCATGCCCGGGCATGATGATGAATACCGAGACTTGGTAAGCCTGTACAGCCATGAATACCTCCATCAATGGAATGTCAAGCGATTACGTCCTCGGAATTTCCTTGACTATGACTTGCAACGTGAAACACATTCCGATTTATTGTGGTGGTTTGAAGGTGGAACTTCTTGGATGGGCGACATGCTCTGCGTTCGTTCTGGCGCTTGGTCCGAAGAAGACTGGCGTAAGGATTTCATGCGCAAAATGAAGCGTCATACTGCCCGTCATGGAATGGAAAGTGAATCATTGGCAGAATCCAGTCATGATGCTTGGATCCATTTGTATCGAGGTCATGCATTTTCCCGAGAAACTCAAATTTCATACTATCTCGAAGGTGAATTGGCCATTATGCAACTGGATACAGAATTACGTCGTCGTTCCAAAGGCGATGTTGGTGCCTGTGATTTGATGGCAGAATTATGCCGGAAGCATGCCCTTGAATACGATGGAATCGATCGATTAGGCGTCACCTACAAAGATATCCGAAGAGCCTTGACTTCAATGAAAGGTGGACGGCAATTGGGTTCGTTACTCGATGCGTTGATGCACGAGCGAAAAGCACCTGATATGGAGGCAACTATGGCCTTTTTCGGATTGAGTCTGGTTCCTGAAAACGCTCCAAAGGACGGAGATGAGTCGCATGGATGGCTCGGATTAAATCTGTCTGGAAAAAATGGAAAGGTAACGGTCTCCTCTCACCTCAAAGGCTCACCAGTTCGCCATTGTATCATGCCAAGTGATGAAATCATCGCTGTTGATGGTGTGCGAACTTCTTCTTTGAAAACTCTGAAAACTTCACTCAAAGGAAAAGCAGGAACCAAGGTGCAGATGATGGTCTCGCATGAAGGAATCATTCACCAACACGCTGTCAAGCCTATCGCTTCGCCACAGCATGGAGTGAAATTAGAAGGGAAAGGCAACGCTCGTTGGCGTGCTTACATCGCCACACGTCAATCCAGTTGAGTCGGTGCGTGTTGCTCAAGTACCTCCAAAGGGACATGAATCGGTGGTAAATGGTCGGCGATGGTGTGGCGGCTGGTTTTTGGAGGAAAAACGTCATCTGAAAGGCACATGTCGACGACCTGTTGCTTAGTAATGGAGTCAATATGAGCCGCCGGCCAAACATCGACTTCGATTCGTTCATCTTCAAGATAATCAACACATATTGCTGGAACTCGTGCCAAATTCAGTAATCCAGCAATCGAATAACGGTGATGTCCGTCCAAAAGAGCACCTGTTCGCTTATCGACGATGAGGGGTTTGGTAAAACCCCCCCAACGTTTGGTCATTTCAAGTAATTTATCTCGGTTTCGAGGTTTGATTTGCTCATGTGGCTTGAGCCATTCATATGGCACGAGGTGAACATCTTCTTCATCCCACATTGAGCCGTTCCAACGCACATTCTGCGATAATGCTTTGTCTAACTTGCACCGCCATTCGATGTAAAGGGGGGTATTGTATGTCGGAAAGAGGTTGGCCGAATCCTGCTCTTGAAGCAGATGTTCCTGCTCTTGAATGCCCACCAAATGTCATCGACTGGATTGGGAAACTTCCCAAACATATTCTCGAAATTGCCTCGGCCGTCGCCGAACATGGTGGTGGAATTTGGATTGTGGGCGGTGCTGTACGAGATGCTTGTCTTGGATTAGAAGTCCACGATATCGATTTCGCAGTCTCGCTTGAGCCGCAACGAATGATGGAAATATTCCCTGATTCAATTCCCACTGGTATCGATTACGGCACCATCAGCCTTCGAGGTGGAGAACAGTTCTACGAAGCAACAACACTTCGTACCGAAAGCAACTACGACGATGGACGTCGGCCAGAACAAGTTGATTGGGGCGTTTCGTTGTCTGAAGACCTTGAACGTCGTGATTTTACCATCAATGCGATGGCCATTGATATTGCCCGAAAAGTGATGCATGACCCACATCATGGGCTCCAAGATATGGAGAGGGGGATGCTACGAGCAGTTGGTCAAGCCCATCGCAGAATTTCTGAGGATGGTTTGCGCATTCTCCGCGCTTATCGTTTCCTCGACCGAGGTAAAGCTGGAGTTTGGACCTTTGATTTTGAATTGAGTGAGGCACTGCGGCAAAACTCACATATGCTCAAAGCCGTCACACATGAACGGATTTGGATGGAATGGCTCAAAATCCTCAACGGCAAGAACATGGCACAAGTTGTTGAAAAAATGGCTCACGATGGTGTATTGGATTGCTTCTTACCGGGTGAATGGAGCGCACAACATCTGCGGCTGGCGGCACTTTACCATCCATTTGTTTATGATTTCAATGGACTCACACGATTCGCCCTACTCCTTGCAGAGTCTTTTTCTATAGAGGTTGAGCAATCGCTTGTTGAACTTAAACTCTCCAAAAAGGAACGAACTTACATTCTTGGCCTTCACGGACGTTTTGGAACCCTCCCCGTTGATTCACGAGCGAGTTTGCGGGTCTTTCGCGCCGTCCTTAAGGAGCATGCTGAACAACATTTGAAACTTGAAGTGGTCCTTCGAAGTCACGGAATTTCCCCTTCGATGGGAAGTGGTTCGGAGGATGCTGACGCAGTCTACGCTTTACTCGAAGCACTTGAAACTCTCATACCCTTGAAAAGAGGTCATGATTCATTGATTGATGGTCATTGGCTTATGGAACGTACTGGATTAGGAAAAGGGCGAGCACTCGGCCGTTTGAAAGCCTGGCTTCACCGACTCCAAATCGAAAGAGACTTGGAAACTTCAGCCGATATCGAAACAGCCCTTTGCTCCCTTCATTGGACTGAAGAAAACCATATGGATTGGCCTCAATTACAATTTCCCGATTGAATTGTCGGCATCAAGTTGATGTGATAGAGTCGGTGTGCTTGGTTCATGCAAGGCAACGCTGCACGTGATATGGTCTTCAACAAGATTGAAGAAAAAATGATGACCAAGGGCATCAATCTTGCTGTTTTGGACAATCAAGAATTAGCCGCAATAGCGGTTCGATTTACTGGCGACGCACCTCCAGACCATTTGACACGAGAAACGGTTATTGACATCTTATCCGAACAAGATTCGGTTCAAAAATGGGCTCTTTCAGTGAAAGACAAAATTGGTTCAAACGTTCGTGAAAAGGTCTCAACAGCCAGTTCAAGAGCACATACTGCAGCCGAAAATAATCCAATGGCAGCGCAAATTACGGAACGTTTTGGAATATGGCTCAAGGAATCGGGATACACAGCTGTTCAGTTAACCCAAATGCTGGACACCAATGCGGATGGGTATATCTCAAATCAGGAAGCAACTGCACTTGTTCGGAAAATTTCGAACAAAGAACCTCCTGGTTGGGTCATTGACCACATCAGTTCCATTATGGATTCAAACGCTGACGGGAGACTCTCTGTCCCCGAATGGTGGCAGTTCTTGGAGTCGATTGGATTTGAGGCTGAGCAGGCTGATGAGGACGATGAATTCGCTGACCTTGAGGAAGAGTTGATTGCTGAAAAGAAAACAGATGAAGAACTTGCTCGAATCAAAGCCGAAGAGGAACGTTACTTGGAGAAAGTAAATGCTGAAAAGAAAAGAAAGGCCTATTCTGGCCCTGGAGGAGTCATACGCGTCAGTGATGGCAATCAAAAAGAAATTCAAGTGGATGGCTCTTTCCTCGTCGGCGGAAATAAATTAGGAAGCGGCTATTGGATTTCAAATACACGGTTTGTTGTCCAAATCGCCGACTGGGGCGATATTTGGTGGATTGGTGAACTTGTTGAAGGCGGTATGAATACGACCTGTGTCGATCTTGAATCGCAAGCAGAATCTGCCCATCTAACAAACTTTGAAGGGTATTGGATTCCTGAATCTCAAATTGAAGTGAATGATTCTGTACACTCTTATTCTTCTCAAAGCAGTTCGGATTCAATGCAGCACGATGTGGCCGAAGAAAAAGCATCTCCCGTCCATCAATCTACTGAATCTGCAATAGAGCATCTTGAGAAGACGCGGCTTTCCAGCGAATCAGCAGATGTTCTCTCGCAGTGCGTCGAACATACCGTCATCATGAAGGTTGAAGAACACAGTCGAACCCTCTTAGGCTCCGGTCAATACCGTGGTGGTTGTACGATTCAAGGAGAAATCGATGGAGGGCCTTTCTCGGCTGAAATTATGCTCCCGGCAGAGGAAAATGAATTCGTTGAATCTCTTAAACGAGCACAATTGATTACATGCCAAGCAAAGATTGTCAAGTGGTCAAGTGGTTCAAGAATGTCAACACTCGAAGGTCGAGACCCTATGGTAAATTAACTCACTTGAGGCCACGAGCGATAACGATTCGCTGAACTTCTTGAGTTCCTTCATAGATTTGGGTAATCTTTGCATCTCTAAAGAAACGTTCAACTGGGAATTCCTTGGTGTAGCCGTATCCGCCCAAAACTTGGATGGCCCGTTCCGAGACCCACATTGCGGTATCTCCGGCATACAACTTCGCCATACTGGCTTCTTTCGAATGCCGAGGGCCGTTGTGTTCGTAATGCTGTTGCTTGACCCATGAAGCACGGTAAACAAGCAAGCGAGCCGCCTCAATACGTGTTGCCATATCTGCAAGATAGGCTGTAATCATCTGGTGTCGAGCAATGACTTGGCCAAATGCCTCACGCTCATGTGCGTACTTGAGCGCCGCTTCAAAAGCTCCTTGAGCAATGCCCAAAGCCTGTGCTGCAATACCGATTCGACTGTTATCAAGCGCATTCATTGCGATTGGAAAACCTTTTCCAACGCCTTTGAGAACATTTTCCACAGGTACTTTACAATCGTTGAGAATAAGGGTGCAGGTATCTGATGAACGGATACCGAGTTTGTTTTCTTTCTTACCAACTGAAAAACCTTCAAAAGAGGATTCAACAATAAATGCAGTGGAACCGCCGTGCTTCTTTACGCCGTAGTCAGGATGGTCAACATCTTTGGCGAATAAGACCACAATTTTGGCTTGAACGCCGTTGGTGACCCACATTTTTTCACCGTTGAGAATGTAATGCTTACCATCTTCGGACAATTTCGCTTTACATATCATGGCTGCAGCATCGGTTCCAGCTCCTGCTTCTGAAAGTGAATATGCACCGACCTCACCTTCTGCAAGCCGAGGCAAGTAGTGTTCTTTTTGTGCATCGTTTCCATGCAGTGCGATGGTTTTGGCACAAAGACCAACATGTACGCAATACATGACTGCGAATGAAGGGTCAACACGTGCTAATTCTTCCACGATAATCGATTCGGAAATGTCATCAACTGGTGAACCGCCGTATTTTTCGGGGATTGTGACGCCTTGAAGGCCGTATTCGAGAAACTGTTGCCATTCCGCCGAAGGTGCAATTTGATTTTCGTCTCGATGCTCAATTGTGGGGGTCAAGACGCTTTCTGCGAAATCCCGAACAAGTTCACGAATCATTTGCTGTTCATCGGTTTCGGCGAAATCCATAGGCGACCAAAGGGTGCTAAAACGCCGTCTCACTTAACCCGTTTGTCGCATTTGATTGGAGGGCGTATATGCCTCAATTTGAAATATGATGAGGTTTGGGCCGAATTAAGGAAGTGAAACCATGGACGAAGAAGTGGTAGAATTCAGCGTAGCACATAACAGAAAATATTCTCGAGACCATTTGTGGTATCAAGAGAAAGACGACCGCTTGATGATTGGAGTCAGCGAATACCTTGCCGTAGAAATCGGTGAAGTTTTGCGTGTGATTCTCCCTCAAGCAGAATACGAAATCGATGAAGGTCGAGATATGTTCTCGATTTGGACAGCAGAAGAAAAAGTAGCTTTCCCATCACAATATTCGGGACTCATTGCAGAAGTAAATGGAGAAGTTGAAATTAACCCCGATTTGGTGAACGACTCCGCATACGACCATGGTTGGATTATTATCATCGACCCGCACGAATTGGACCTCGAGAATCTTCTCGACCCTGATGAGTATGTCGAATACCTTGCCGAACTTTGAGTAAAGGTCATACTCCGCCACTCTCGACCCTTTGTTATGACGGATGCTCTTCATCGACTTCGTGAGAGCCTTCGAAATGCCCCAGTGATTTGGAAAGGAGACTATCCCTATTTCATTCACCCCATCACCGATGGAGTCCCTCGACTTGACCCCTTGGTGCTCAAAGCAGTCACTGATTTATGCGAAACTGCGATTGAATGGGATGGTGTTGACCTCATATTGGGAATTGAAGCGATGGGGTTGCCCCTTACTGCGCCTTTGAGCATACGAACCGGAATTCCTTTAATCATCGCTCGAAAACGTTCCTATGGTCTTGAAGGAGAAGTCACTATCGGCCAAGAAACTGGTTATTCAAAAGGTGAAATGTTTCTCAACGACTTCAATCCTGGTGAAAAAGTCGTTATCGTCGATGATGTATTATCCACTGGCGGCACACTGAAAGCAGTTCTTGAAGGCGTACGACGAACCGGAGCAGAAGTCACTCACATCATCGCAGTGGTCGAAAAAGGACCAGGTTTAGCCCAATTACAGGCTGAATACCCTGAAGTAATCATCGAATCTTTAGTTCGCTTGGAAATGGATGGCGACCGTATTGTTTTACTCGATGAAGAATAATTTTTCGAAAGGGTGGATTGATGAGGGGGGGGCGTACCCCTTGGCTTAGGGACAACCATGGATTTAGACCGCCACGACTTCCAACTCACCGAGTTGATGGAGCGAATTCAAGCGAATGATAACCGCCTAGTGGCCCTTCAAGTTCCTGAAGGACTGAAAATGCAAGCCCTCGAAATGATGGACACGATCGAAACCGAAACCAGTGCAAAAGTTATCTTGGCAGCTGACCCGTGTTATGGAGCATGTGATTTAGTCCATGACAAAATGGGAATGATGGGTGTTGAACTTGTTGCGCACATGGGCCATTCTCAAATGAACATCGATTCAGGCATGCCGACACAATTCATTGATGTCACCTATGATGGCGACCCTGAACTTGAACCAGTACTCCCTTACTTAGAGGCTCACAGGGCCATGGCTCGTCAAAGAATGGAAAACCAACCTGCCCCTGAAGACCTTTCAGAAGAACAGGCACAAGACCGATTCATGGATGCAGTAGGACGACTTGCTCCTTTGACAGGCACTAAACTTGGCTTGGTCGGTTCAATCCAACACTTGCATCTTCTTCCTGAATTCCATGACCGCTTAGAAGAAGCAGGATACGAAGTGGAAATACCAATTGGGGGCGCTCGCCTCTCGTTCCCCGGTCAAGTCTTGGGATGCAATTATTCAGGTGATGATGATTCAATTGGGCACTATCTTTTCCTTGGTTCAGGAGATTTCCACCCGATTGGGTTGGTTCTCCATACTGGAAAACCTCTGGCTATGCTCGACCCCTATACCGGTGATGCCCAAGAGATGTCTCTTGAACGAATTGAACGTATTCTACGCCAGCGTTTCGGCCTCATCATGGCCTGTGGCGAAGCGGAGAGATTCGGCATACTGATTGGTGAGAAGCCAGGGCAAATGCGACGTAGTCTTGCTCTTCGGATGAAAAGAATTCTCGAAAAGCACGGAAAGAAGGGATACTTGTTGGCTCTCGAACACGTTGGACCTGAATTGATTGATTTCTATCCTGTCGATGCTTTTGTCAATACTGCATGTCCTCGTATTGCGATTGATGATGCGGTTCGTTATCAGAAACCTCTCATCACACCGTTTGAACTTGAAGTCGCTCTTGGCGAGAAAAAGTGGGAAACAGGCTATCAATTTGATGAAATACCCTGAGTCCGGGTGATTTAACTCAAAATTGCCGCTCTTTTCACTCAGAAGAAACCGTATGTTCAATAACGGTTGGCGAAAGCCTTCCGATGTTATGAGTAACTATCTCGACCGAATTGGCGCTGGCTGGGTTCTTGCAAAACCTGAAGTGTTTAATTTTGATTATATTCCAAACGAACTGGTTGGTCGCGATGAAATCCAACAGGAGTTGGCTTCGAAATTCACCACACTGCACTTGCCTGAAGGCTCTGGGCGTGTCGTGATTACAGGTCCTGTCGGAAGTGGTAAAACGGTGCTTGCACGGACGTTTTGTCGGGACATTCAACGGCATTTAGCCAATAAGCGGAATATTCGCTCCGTTCATGTCAATTGTCGTAATGCTTCAACAAGTATGCGAGTTGTTCAGCGAATATTGCACGAACTTGCACCGGGTCATCCCGATCGTGGATTGTCAATGGGTGAACTGTTGATTAGTTTGCGACGAATTCTACGTAAGGATACTTCACACTTGATTGTCGTTCTCGATGAAGTTGACCATATGCTTCGACGCTCCGGAGACGACTTGTTGTATCAGCTGCTGCGTATTGATGAGGACCAAAGTGGCCGAGGAACGCTCTCGCTTATCCTCATCAGCCAAGAGCAAGTCCTCGATGTGCTTGAAACAGCGGTTATTTCTCGAATGGGCAACACCAACCATCTTCGTATTCAACCCTACAACGCCGATGGACTGGAGGCCATTGCAACCCAACGAGCAATCGACGGTTTAGTCCCAGGTTCGTGGACCCCTGAAATTATTCGACTGCTTGCAGAAAAAGCGGCTCCAACGGGTGATGCCCGACGAGTAATTGAATTACTCAATGCAGCCGTCGAACGATGTGAATTTCGACAAGATGACCACAGCGAACGGCGGCTCACGGTCGAAGATATTCACCTCCCGCTGGAGAATTCACCAACATCGCTTGGAAGTAACCTCGAACACATCGATGATTTGAATCCAAACGCGATGTTGGTGTTGCTCTCATTGTGTCGGCGCCTCACCAAAGAAGAGTCGATGACGACTGGAGATGTCGAGCAACTTTATGCTGTCGTTTGTGAAGAATATGAACAAAAAATGAAGAGCCATACAACGGTTTGGAAATACCTCAAAGAATTTGAGGAGCGACAAATTGTCACATCCCGAGTCGCAACAATTACCGGTGGGCGAGGGCGAACTACACACTTGAGCATGCCTCATTATCTTCCAAAAGACCTCGCAAGTCGACTCGAAATGTTGCTGAAAAAGAAGTTTCACTGACTGATTTTTCGTCGCAGAACAAACGGTGGGGCTAAATAGACGACGATGGTCGGAAGGTCGTTCTAGAAGTGATATTATGGCTGTTGGACAACAAGGAGAATTCGTCGCTGTAGTG
>MDSW01059057.1_pt1 | contig 17284 bp, 10 predicted proteins | sample 811171 | NCBI WGS metagenome assembly MDSW01 (sample SAMN05326641, study PRJNA326480) | marine metagenome | isolation source: seawater | place: Atlantic Ocean: North West | collected 2012
AGCGGATTAATTACCCCATCATTAGATGAAATGATTGATGTAGCAAAAGAGATGCAGAGGAATAATTTTAAGATTCCATTAATGATTGGAGGTGCTACTACCTCAAAGATACATACTGCTGTTAAAATTAATGATCATTATAATAACAATACTGTTGTTCATGTGCTTGATGCATCTAAAGCAGTTAGCGTAACAAGTAAATTAGTTGGTGTTGAACAAGAAGAATATAAGAAACAGATTGGAGATGAATATTATGCTATAAAAACAAATTATCTAAAAAGAAATACGCAAAGAGAATATTTAACTATCAATGAAGCAAGAAATAATAAATATGATATTGATTGGTATAATTTTTCAATAAAAAAACCAAAAAATTTAGGAGTACAGGTCTTCAAAAATATTGACATTGATATTATAAGAAAATATATTGATTGGACTCCTTTCTTTTTTACATGGGAAATGCGTAAGAAATATCCAGATATTATGAGTGATATTGAATTTGGTGATCAAGCTAACGAGTTGTATAGAGTTGCAAATAATATGATAGATGATATTATTAGGAATAATTGGCTACAAGCTAGTTCAGTAATTGGTATATGGAAGGCGAAATCTGATAATGATGATGTCTTTTTATATGATAACAATAAACAGATTGAAATATTTAATTTCTTAAGACAACAGGGTAAAAAAAATAGTGCAAATAGATGTTTATCTGATTTTATAGCACCAGTTGATTCTAATAAAGATGATTATATTGGAGCATTTGTATGCACATCTGGTCTTAATATTGAGAAACAATTGGAAATTTATGAGAAAGATTTTGATGATTATAATGCAATTATGTTAAAAGCGATTGCTGATAGATTAGCAGAAGCACTAACAGAATTTATGCATGAGAAAGTTAGAAAAGAGATTTGGGGTTATTCTCCTACAGAGAGTTTTGGAAATCAGGATCTGATTAATGAAAAGTATTTTGGTATTCGTCCAGCTCCAGGTTATACTGCATGTCCAGATCACACAGAAAAGATAAAGATCTTCAATTTGTTAGATGCAAAACAGATTGGCGTGAGTCTTAGTGAAAATATGGCTATGTATCCAAATTCAACAGTAAGTGGGTATTATTTTGCACATCCTGAAGCTAAATACTTTAGTGTAGGAAAGATACAGAGCGATCAGTTATCTGATTATTCACAAAGAAGAGATAAAACCTTAAAAGAAACGGAAAGATGGTTACTTTCCAATATATAAATAGATAATAGAAAAATAGATGAAAGTAATAGATCATATTAAAAACGCAAATAGAACATTATTCTCTTTTGAGATTCTTCCACCATTAAAAGGGACTAGCATACAGTCAATATATAATTCATTGGACCCTTTAATTGAGTTTCAACCTCCTTTTATTGATGTTACATATCACAGGGAGGAGTATATATATAAGAAAAGGAAGGACGGGCTTTTAGAAAGAAAATCTGTAAGAAAAAGACCAGGAACTGTTGGTATTTGTGCTGCTATTATGAATAAATATAATATAGATACCGTTCCTCATATTATTTGTGGAGGTTTTAATAAAGAAGAGACAGAGAATGCATTAATAGATTTAGATTTTCTTGGCGTTGACAATGTTTTGGTTTTAAGAGGGGATCCAATAAAGAATGAAACTTACTTTACTTCTGAAAAGGATGGGCATAAGTACGCTTCAGACCTTCTAACTCAAGTTGATTGTATGAATAAAGGAGTGTATTTAGATGAAGAGCTAAAGAATTCTTCTCCCACTGATTTCTGTATTGGAGTAGCGGGATATCCGGAGAAACATTTTGAAGCGCCAAATATGCATTCAGATATACATTTTTTAAAAAAGAAAGTTCAGGCAGGTGCTGATTATATTGTCACACAAATGTTCTTTGATAATCAGAGGTATTTTGATTTTGTAACATTATGTAGGGATAATGGGATAAATATTCCAATTATACCAGGCATTAAACCTATATCTACTTTAAAACAATTATCAATTTTACCTCAAAGGTTTCATCTAAACTTCCCAAATACTTTAGTTAATGAAGTTATAAAATGTAAGAATGATAAGGATGTCAGGCAAATAGGTGTTGATTGGGCAGTACAACAATCTAAAGAATTAATAGATTTTGGAGCTCCTTGTATTCATTTCTATACAATGGGTAAATCTGATAATGTCCAGAAGATTGTTAGTAATTTATATTAAGTTGTAAGTTTTATGAAGTGGTCTTCTAAACTAATTTGATTTCTTGTAAAAAAATGTATTGGTTGGTCATCAATAATCTGACCATTACTGATTATTATAATTCTGTTACATATCTTATCTACTTCTTGCATTATATGAGTAGATAGAAGTACAGTCTTGTTAGCTCCAATATCCTTAATAAGTCTTCTTATCTCAAGTAATTGATTCGGATCTAACCCAGTTGTAGGTTCATCTAGGATTAGAACTTCAGGATCATGAATTAGGGCTGCTGCCAAACCGATTCGTTGTCTGAACCCTTTTGAAAGTTGGTGAATTTTCTTTCCTATTTCAGACTCTAAACCAGTTTTTTTAATAATATCACTAATTCTATTATTTAGATCTTTAACTTTATAAATATTACCAATAAAAAGAAGATATTCTTTTATATACATGTCAGGGTATAACGGATTGTTTTCTGGTAGATAACCTACCATTGATTTTACGTCTATTTCTTCTTCTCGTGTTTCTTTTCCACATATTTCTATCTTACCAGAGTCTTGTTGTATATAACAAGTAATAATTTTCATAAGGGTAGATTTCCCTGCGCCATTTGGACCAAGGAAACCAACCACTTCCCCTTTTCCTATTGAAAAAGAAACATTTTTAAGAGCTTGATTATAATTATATGATTTGTTTATTTCTTGTATTACAATAGACATATGGCAAATGTAATAGAATTATTAATTCTCTCTACTATTATTTTTTCACAATATATTGATAGTTAGAAAAATATTTTTAAGATAATGAATAACAAATAACTAACAACTATCTTTGCAAAATGGAAGGGGTAGTAATCAAAACAACAGGTAAGCATTATACAATTAAAATTAGTAATGGAGATTTTATTCAGGCTCGACTAAAAGGTAATTTTAGAATAAAAGATATTAAAAGTACCAATCCTATTGTAGTAGGAGATAAAGTAGAATTAATTCAAGAGTCTAAAATATGGATAATTAATGAACTGTATGACAGAAAGAATTATATTGTTAGGAAATCAGTAAATCTCTCCAAACAGAAACATATACTTGCTGCTAATATTGATCAAGCTATGTTAATGGTAACATTACAAGAACCAATAACTACGACTGGATTTATTGATAGGTTTTTGGTATCTGCTCAATCTTTTGGTGTTGAGGTTGTAATTATTTTTAATAAGCGAGATATTTACAATAAACAGATTTTAGATCAAGAAAAGTATTTATCTAAATTGTATATGAAGATAGGTTATACATGTATTTGTCTTTCTATTATGAATGATGATATAGCAACAATAAAGAGCGTGATGAAGAATAAAGTAAATCTAATATCTGGTCATTCAGGAGTTGGTAAATCTACACTAATTAACAAACTTAACATTAAGCTTGATTTAGAGACTAATGAGGTGTCAGAATTACATAAGCAGGGAAAACATACTACTACATTTTCTGAACTACATAGTTTACCTTTTGGAGGGTCAGTGATTGATACGCCTGGAATTAAAGGATTTGGTTTAATTGATATTGATAAGAAGGATATAGCAAATTATTTTATTGAGTTTACTAGTTTAAAACAAGAGTGTAGGTTTAAGAATTGTATTCATATGAATGAGCCTGACTGTAGGGTTAAGTTAGCTTTAAAGGATGGGAAAATTAATGAGGGTAGGTATAAAAATTATATAGCAATGTTAAAAGGAGATAAGGGTTATAGATAATGAGAGTAGTAATTCAGAGAGTAAATCGTGCTAAAGTAAGGGTACAAGAAGAAGTTAAAGGAAATATCCATAAAGGACTGTTAATTTTAGTTGGTATTGAGTCTGGAGATAGTTATAAAGATTCTTTATGGCTTGCTAATAAGATATCAAATATTAGATTATTTGATGATGAAAATGGTTTGATGAATAAATCTATTGTTGATATAGGAGGTGAGGTAATTGTGGTAAGTCAATTTACCTTACACGCTAAAACTAGAAAAGGTAACCGTCCTTCTTTTATACAAGCTGCACCTCCTGATTTAGCTATCAAAATTTATGATAAGTTTAAAGATGACTTATCTTCTGCTATTTCTCAAGAGGTTCAATCTGGAGAATTCGGAGCGAATATGGAAGTTTCTTTAATAAATGATGGTCCAGTAACTATTATCATTGATACAAAAAATAAAGAATAGTTATTTTCTAATTATATTATCAGGATTACCATAAAAGTGTACTATATCTATTTTTTCAGAGAGTGACATTACTCCGGGATTAACTCCTAGTTCGTTTTGAGGTATTTCTACACCTAATTCAGAATAATAGTCTGTCCAAGTTTTTAGAGTTTTACCATTCTTAGGATTAAGGAAATTCATATTAATTAATCTAAATATAGAATCTTGTTCAAAAGCCTCATAAATTAATTCAGAGCAGTAATATTTATCGTTATCTATAATAAACTCATTATCGTATTCTATTCCTAATTTTGAGTTTAGGAAAGTAATCGCATTAGTTATTGTATGATGATATTTAGGTTTTAATCTACCAACTATTACTTTTGGATTATTATCTATATCATATGATCTTTTCAAGAAAGAGTCAATTTTTGTTTTTATAACACCATTAGGTAATGCTTCTAATATTCTAATACTTTTATTTACTCCATTCTTTTCTTCAATAACAATGCCAATATGTGATAAGCTTGCTCCTTGAAATCCTGGTGTTACTGTCTCTATTGCATCACATAGTGGAGATGAATCGAGATCCTGAAAGAGTAGATCACCTACTTTCAGTTCAAAGGCTACTTCCTGGTTTTTTGGTTGACAACTAATAATGAGAAATAATAAGAGTATTTTTCTCATTATAATGAAATATGAGCTGGGTACTTCTGTAACATTATTTTTAATCTGCTAAAACAATTATCTTATTATTCTGCATTTCTATTACACCCCCATTTATTGTAAGTGTTTCTGTTTTATTATCACTCTTGATAATCCGTATATCTCCTTTTGTAAGTGTAGATATAATTGGGGCATGATTTTTTAAAATCTCAAATCCACCAGAAACACCTGGAAATTTTACAGAATTTACTTCTCCAGAGAATGCTTTCTTTTCAGGGGTAATTATTTCTAATATCATCTATGTTATTTTGCTTCAGCTAACATTTTTTCTCCTTTCTCTATCGCTTCTTCAATTGTACCTACTAAATTAAAGGCTGCTTCAGGGTATTTATCTACCTCACCATCTAATATCATATTAAAACCCTTTATTGTATTTTGGATATCTACAAGGCAACCTTTCATTCCTGTAAATTGTTCTGCTACATGAAAAGGTTGAGATAAGAATCTTTGAACTCTTCTTGCTCTATGAACAGCTAATTTATCTTCTTCTGATAGTTCATCCATTCCAAGAATAGCAATTATATCTTGAAGTTCTTTATATCTCTGTAAAATTTCTTTTACTTTTTGTGCGCAATTATAGTGTTCATTACCAACTATTTCTGGAGCAAGAATTTTAGATGTTGAATCTAATGGGTCAACAGCAGGATATATTCCTAATTCTGCAATCTTTCTAGAAAGAACTGTTGTTGCGTCAAGATGTGCAAAAGTTGTTGCAGGAGCTGGATCAGTTAAATCATCTGCTGGTACATATACAGCTTGGACTGAAGTTATTGATCCTTTTTTAGTAGATGTAATTCGTTCTTGCATCGTACCCATCTCTGTTGCTAGTGTTGGTTGATAACCTACAGCTGATGGCATTCTTCCAAGTAAGGCAGAAACTTCTGATCCTGCTTGTGTGAAACGGAAAATATTATCCATAAAGAATAATATATCATTCCCTCCTGAACCATCATCTCTATCTCTAAAATATTCTGCAATTGTTAATCCTGATAAAGCTACACGAGCTCTAGCGCCAGGCGGTTCATTCATCTGACCAAAAACAAGAGTTGCTTGTGATTGTGTCAATGATTCTCTGTCAATATCTTCCAGATTCCACTTTCCTTCTTCCATAGAATGGATAAATTTATCGCCATATTTAATAACATTTGATTCTATCATTTCTCTAAGTAAATCATTTCCTTCCCTTGTTCTTTCTCCAACACCAGCGAAAACAGATAAACCAGAATATGCTTTTGCAATATTGTTAATAAGCTCCATAATTAAGACTGTTTTCCCAACACCAGCACCTCCAAATAACCCAATTTTTCCGCCTTTTGAATATGGTTCGATAAGGTCAATTACTTTAATTCCAGTAAATAAGACCTCTGTTGCAGTTGATAGATCTTCAAATTTTGGAGCTTCTCTATGAATAGGGGCACCTCCAGTTTTTTCTAGATTCTCCATTCCATCAATAGCATCTCCAATTACATTAAAAAGCCGACCCTTTATTTCTTCTCCAACAGGCATCATAATTGGAGCGCCAGTAGCAAGGACTTTAGTTCCTCGGCTAATTCCATCTGTTGAGTCCATTGATATAGTTCTAACAGTATCTTCACCAATATGTTGTTGGCACTCTAGGACAAGGTCTTCTCCATTTTCTTTTTTGATAACAAGTGAGTCATAGATATTAGGTAGGCCTTTTTCATTATTTTCGAAGGTTACATCTACTACTGGACCGATAATTTGTGAAACTTTTCCTGAATTTTCTGACATATCTTAATGTATATATTTTAGTTAATTAAAAAGTTGTGTTTTTTACAATGATTTTGCGATCGCAAATGTATTATTTTTAATTTTTCTGTCATCAATAAAAGAACAATAAATTTATTATTAATTTTGAACACTTTTTTAACAATAAAACTTTAGAGTGCAAATTTTTTCTTCTATTCCTAATTTATCATCTGCTAAAAATAAATCTATTATTACAATTGGTACTTTTGATGGGGTACATATGGGTCATAAAGTAATTTTAGATAGGCTAAATAAGATTTCAAGTAGACAAAAAAGTAAAAGTATTTTAATAACCTTTTTTCCTCATCCTAGGCATGTGCTTCATAAAGAGGATCAAGAGATGAGACTGATAAATACATTAGATGAAAAAAAGGAATTATTAGAGAAAGCAGGCCTCGATATTTTGATTATAAATAAATTCACAAAAGATTTCTCAAGAATAAAGTCAGTAAATTTCGTAAGAGATATTTTAGTTGATCAACTCAAAGTTGACACATTGGTTATTGGATATGATCATCATTTTGGTAGAAATAGAGAAGGTTCTATTAATGAGCTTGAAGGATTAGCGGAATTGTATGGTTTTGATATTGAGATGGTGCCGCCACAGTTATTTCAGGATATAGCAGTTAGTTCAACAAAGATCAGAAAACTTCTAGAAACAGGAAAAATAGAAAGAGCTAATCATTATTTAGGCTACAATTTCTTTATTAACGGAAAAGTAGTTAAAGGAAATGGTATTGGTAAGAAGATAAACTTTCCTACAGCAAACATTTTGATTAATAATGAATTAAAGATTATACCATGTGATGGAGTGTATGCAGTTTTATTAAATTTAGGAAACAAACTATATAAGGGGATGATGAATATTGGATTAAATCCTACACTTAATGGTAAAATAAGATCTTTAGAGGTAAATATTTTTGATTTTAATCAGGATATTTATGATCAAGAAATAAAAGTAAGCTTTATAAAGAGAATAAGAGATGAAAAAAGATTTAAGGATATAAAAGAATTAAAGAGGCAATTAGTTATTGATAAGAATAAGATTAAAAACATTCTTGACTGAATATAAAATTATTTAAAGTTATCTCTATTTTATAATTTTAAGTTTTGCAAATTTTAAAAGAAGAATCTTCTGCCCAATACCTTTAAAAAAAATAGTTGCTTTCTGGTTAGCATATTCTCCATCTATTTTTATGACTTTGCCATTTCCAAAACGGGAATGCTGTACATTCTGCCCTACCATAATGTTTTCGTTGAGAGTATTAGAAAAATATTTTAAGTTATTTTTTATACTGTCTATTTTTTTTAAATTAGACGATTTAGTGGATGCCTCCTTCTTAATTTTAGTATATAATTTGTATGGTTTTTTGTAGGTTGGTTTTTTAGTAATCTTAATTTCATTAAAATCAATAAGCTGCTTATCTAATTCATCTAAAAAACGAGATGGCTCGCAATCAATATATTTCCCCCATCTAAATCTATTAAGCGCATATGATAAGAAGAGCCTTTTTTCAGCTCTCGTTATTGCAACATAGAATAGTCTTCTCTCTTCTTCTAGACCATCCTTGCTATCTATAGTCATAATTGAAGGAAAAAGATTTTCTTCCATACCAATTACAAAAACATATGGAAATTCTAATCCTTTGGCTGCATGAATAGTCATTAGAGTAACTTTGTTCTTATCATTCTCTTTCTCATTATCTTCATTTGTTAATAAAGCAACATCCTGCATGAAAGAGTCTAGCTTATTTTCTTTTGTGTTTTTACAAAAATCTTTTATTCCATTTAAAAGCTCCTGTACATTTTCAAATCTATTTATACCTTCTATACTTTTGTCAGAGAATAAATCATGATATATACCACCATTTTTTATAATTTTTTCTACTAGTTCATAGGCATCATATTTATCTTTGGTAATAATAAAACTATTTATCAATTGAGTGAAATCTTCTAGTCTTTGTTTAGTTCCGTTATTAATTTTTAAATCATATTTTTCTATATTTATTAGTATATCCCATATACTTAAATTTAGATTGTCTGCTGTAATAATTAGCTTCTGCATTGTTGTATTACCAATACCTCTTGCTGGATAGTTTATGATTCTTTTAATAGCTTCTTCATCATCTGGATTTATACATAAACGGCAGTATGCTAAAACATCCTTTATTTCTTTTCTAGAATAGAAAGATAGACCACCATAGATTTTATATGGTATATTCTTTCTTCGTAAAGCTTCTTCTAGTGATCTACTTTGCGCATTTGTTCGGTATAATACTGCGTAATCTACCCACAATGTTTTTTCTTTCCTTTGGATTTCAGAAATTGTATTAGACACTATACGTCCTTCCTCATTATCATCTATAGTTTTACAGATAATTGTTTTTTCTCCTTTATGATTATTAGTCCAAATCTCTTTATTAATCTGTTTTTTGTTATGATTGATCAAGCTATTAGCGAGGCATACAATATTAGAAGTAGAACGATAATTCTGTTCTAATTTGAAAGTTAAATAATCAGGATAGTCAGATTGGAAATTTAAAATATTTTGAATGTCAGCCCCTCTAAAAGAATAAATACTTTGTGCATCATCTCCAACAACACAGATATTCTCATTTAGTGCTGCTAATTTCTTTATGATAAGATACTGTATATGATTAGTGTCCTGATATTCATCTACTAAGATATACTGGAATTTATTTTGATATTTATATAATATATCTGGGAATTCATTAATTAGATGATACGTATTAAGTAATAGATCGTCAAAATCCATAGCTCCTGCCTTAAAGCATCTTTGATTATATTTATAATAAATTTTAGAGAATGCATCTCGCTTTGCAATTTTATCAGTTTGTATGAGTTCTGGAGAATTTTCATATCCATCAGGAGTTATGAAATTATTTTTTAGGTTAGATATTCTATTATGAATAATAGATGGTTTGTAATAATCTTTATCTAGATTCATTTCTTTGATGATACTCTTTATAAGATTTCTGGAATCTGATGTATCGTATATAGTGAAGTTTGGTGAGTAGTTTATTTTATCTGCTTCAATACGTAAAATCCTCGAAAATACTGAATGGAATGTGCCCATCCAAAGATTATGGGCTTCACTATTATTAATAATAGTCTCAATCCTATTACGCATCTCTTTTGCAGCCTTATTAGTAAAAGTTAATGCTAATATGTTGAATGCATCTATTCCTGTTTTAATAAGATGTGCAATTCGATAGGTTAGAACTCTCGTTTTTCCAGAACCAGGACCTGCAATAACCATCATAGGACCTTCTATATTTTTTACTGCTGCTAATTGTGATGAATTTAATTCTTCTAAATAGTCAATCATGTTTTAAAAATAAGAAATCAAAAGTAACTTATTATAGAAGATAAATGAATAAAAATATGTAAACTTTTTGTATGTTTGTGCGTTAACATTACAAAGTATAAGTTTAGGATGATAAAGCGACTATTATTTCATATAATATTTCTTGTAATATTACTTATTTCTAACAACACCTATTCGCAGTGTCCTATTAATATTGATTCTGTAGATAATGTGATGTGTTATGGTGATATGGATGGCAGTATAACTGTTAGTCCTTCAGTGTCTGGGTATTGGACATATTCTTTAGAGATATGGAATGGTATCTCAGGAATATGGTTACCATTTGCTACGATTAACACAGGTAATAACTCATATACATTTCATAATTTACCTTCTGATAGTTTCAGGATCTTAGTGGAAGATACCTTAACTACAACACCATCTTCCGGATGTATGTCTTCTATAATCTTTATAAATCAACCTGCAAATATGTCGTTTGACTCTCTCAATGTAAATGATGAGAGCTCTCTTGGATCCTGTGATGGTAGCGTTAGCGTGATAGTATCGGGTGGTGTTTCTCCTTATAATTTTGACTGGACAGGTCCAAATGGGTTCTTATCTAATAATCTTAATATCAATAACCTATGTGCAGGACCTTACAGATTGGTTGTTACTGATACTAATGGTTGTCAATCAACCCTTAATGACACTATATTTTCTCCAGTTAGCTGTAATATAGACGTGAATATAATTGAACATGTTACTTGTCCTGGGGGTAATGATGGAAAGGCTATTGTTACAAATGGTTCTACTTCCTTTCAATTGTTTACTTGGGAAAATCTATCAGATAGTATTGTATATGGAAATGGCTCAGCAATTTCTAATAATAATCTATCTTCTGGATGGTACCAAGTAAAGGGTATAGATTTGAATGGAAGTTGCCCTATTATATATTCTGATAGTTTTTTTATTGAAGAGCCTAGGCCATATATACAGACTGCACAATCTATTTGTATAGGTGATAGCATACAATTATCTGTAAACATATATACACCAAAGACAGGTATTAATTATTATTTTTCAATTGATGCTGATACAATTAGATATCCTATTGGGACTAATTCTTTAGAGTTCTTGCAAATAGGATCACATAGTTATTCTGTTTTTGCAGATACTGGTTCAGGGCTTATAAATTGTTTTAATACTCCTTATTATTTCGAGATTTATGGGGTAGATTCTTTATCTATGACTATTGATTCTATTTTAGAGACATGTAGACGTAATGACGGAGTTATTAGTATTTCTAGTAATGGAGGTAATGCTCTTTCATATTCTATTGATGGAGCTAATACCTTTTTTACAAACCCCATTTTTACTAATTTAAGTGCTGGTAATTATAATATATATATTCAGGAATCAGGTGGCTGCACCCAAGCGTATATTAATAATCCAGTTTCAATTGGAGTTACACCAATTAATTTTACAATAGATTCAGTTTCTAATAAAGAAGAAAGTTGTTGTGGTAATGATGGTCGGATTAAAATTTATACATCGGGATCTGATTCTGTACTTTTTTATAGTATTGATTCGATGTTTAGTTCTCAAGATAGCGCTATTTTTGATTTTCTTTCTGAGGGATCATACAATATATCTGTAGAAGACACGAATGGTTGTAGAATTAATTGGGGTTATGTTAGTGTTATAGCTTCAGCAGAACCAAATATTGATATGTCAGCCCATGTTACTGATATTATTTGTAATGGGGATTCAAATGGCACTTTTCGAGTACTTTTCCCTGATTCATGTTTTACTTACAATCTATGGAGATATACGATCTCTCCACCTTACTATATTCCTATTGACACTGGAACATATTTTAATGGTCTGATGGCAGGCTCATATGGTGTAATAGCTATCTCTAATTCAGGAAAATGTATTGACTCCTCTTTAGCGCTTCTAATTAATGAACCTGACATTCTTGTTAATAATGGGTTAACAGTTAAAGAAGTAAGATGTTCAGAAAATGACATCTGTAATGGAGAGATAAGCCTTTTATCTGCACCTACTGGAGGTGTCCCTCCATATTATTTTAATATTATGAATAATGCAAATAATTTTTATAATGGACCAATCCCATATGATTCTATTTTTTCTGGTCTTTGTGCAGATTCTTTTGAAATTAATATTATTGATGCAAATGCTTGTGAATTAACTGATATAGTATTTGTTCCAGACTCTAGTCTAAATATTGATTCAATAGTTTCTAATGATATTACTTGTTTTGATTCTAGTAATGGTAATGCTACAATATTTGTCAGTGGAGGCTATAGTCCATATAATTATATGTGGAATAATGGGTATTCAACTAAATACTTGGATAGTTTAGATAACATGGAATATTCAGTTATTATCATAGATAGTATGAACTGCATAGTTTACGATTCTATTAGTATATATCAGCCAGATGAATTATTATTTAATATTAAGATAGTTGACGGATATAAACCAGAAACATGTAAGGGTGTTAGTTATGATGGAGAATTTTACATGAATTATCAGGGTGGTACAGCACCTTTTAGCTGGAATTGGATTTCAGCTAATAGTTCTAATGGTTCTGGATTTGGAGATACAATAGGTGGTTTGACATATGATACTGTAAATATATTTATTACAGATGCTAATGGGTGTGTAGGAAGCCCTTCTTGGATACATGCTGATTCTGCTAGCATTGATGCTTTAAATTCTTCAAATCCTCTTATTCTTGACAGTATATATACAGATAGTATTTTATGTTATGCTCAATCTAGTGGAAAGATATATATTAAAGTATTAAGTGGGGAGTCTTTATTCTCTTATTCTATAGATAGCGGATTAACATTCTCTCTTGATTCAGTATTTGTAAACTTATCTTCGGGGAACTACAATATTAAAGTAAAAGATAATTTTGGATGTACAGTATCTTCAAATATAGAAATCACTGAATCTTCAGAAATCACTATATTTAATGATAGTATAAAGCATGTTAGTTGTTATAATGGGATAGATGGGTATTTATCCATCTCAGCTGAAGGTGGTTATGCGCCATATAGTTATCTTTGGGATCCAACTGCAAGTACTAATAGATTCACATCAAATCTTAATGTTGGTATGTACAGTGTAAGTGTTACTGATACTTTCGGTTGCACAAAGGTTGACTCTATATCTTTAGTTGAACTTACATCTCCATTAATGTCTAATGCTATAACAACATCTAATGTTTCTTGTTTTAATTTATTAGATGGTACTGCAACTATTAATGTTCAGGGAGGAATGATGCCGTATGATGTTGATTGGAATGGAGTTGATAATAGTGCAATGGCGGCAGGTGTTTATATAATCACAATTAATGATAGCTTTAATTGTGGTCCAATCTATGATAGTGTTGTGATCTTACAACCTCAACAATTCCTAATCCAAACAGCTTCAGTTTCTTCTAACCCCTGTTTTGGGGATTCATTAGGGGAATTTATAATAACTGGTAATGGTGGGACTATTCCTTATAAGCAGTTTTTTGCTATGGATTCTACAGGTTATATTAATATATCAGATTCATCTTGTATTGGCAGCTTATATTCTTCAGAATACTTTGTATGGGCTGAAGATAGTATAGGATGTTTATCAGACACCCTCAAAGGATTAAAAGTTGGTTCTCCTGGAGAAATCAGCATCAATATAGACAGTCATGTTAACCCAACATGTTTTGGTTATGAAGATGGAAAAATTGAATTATCCTTAATAAGTGGAGTGTCACCTTATGAATATGATTTCTTTATGGACGGTAATACTATAATGAAAGGAAATGTTGGACAATTAAACACAGTATCGTTTAATAATTTATCAGCAAGCTCATACCTTATCAGCGTTAAGGATAATAATAATTGTATTAAAGATACTTTAATAAATATTATTGAACAAGATGAGGTTGTTGCAGATTTTCTATCTGATATAACAGAAGGAAGGAAGACTCTAGTTATAGAATTAATAAATAATAGTCAAGGAGGAGATTTATTTCATTGGCACTATGGTGATGGTACAATAGAGACTCTAGGATTAGGGTCAGCAATAATTCATAGTTACACAAAGCAGGGAAAATATGATATTATGTTAGTAGCAGAGAGCTCATTATTAGGTCAATCATGTAACGATACAATTTACCAAACAATTAACGTTCAGGGCTTTGAAACTTTTAACGTTTTTTCTCCTAATAATGATGGTTTTAATGATTTCTTTGATTTTGAGCCATGGGCTTTATCTAGTTTATATGTTGAAATATATAATAGATGGGGTGTAAGAATATATCATTTTAATTCACCAAAAACTTCTTGGAATGGGAAGACATATAATGATGACAATGCTCCTGATGGAGTTTATTATTATCATCTTAAAGCGATTGGTGAGGATGGATATAGATATGAAAATAGAGGGAGTGTAACTTTATTAAGATGAGTACATTATAAGATTTAGATATAAGATTTATAAAAGATAACATATAAAAACATTAATAAAATGATAACTTTGTAAAAAAAAAATAAATGATGAAAAGAATATTTTTTATAGTAATGGTAGTGCTTATTTCCAGAGCTCCTGTAAATGCTTCGCATCTTATGGGTGGAGAAATTACTTGGAAATGTATAACTAATCCTGCTAATGGTCCTGTAGGTCTTTATATTTTTACTCTGAAGGTTTATAGAGATTGTAATGGAATACCAATTAATGGAGTAACTCAAACTATTACTGTGCATAATAATCCGCTTGTTCCATCAATAAATGTGCAAGCTATTGCTGGCTCTCCATTTGATATTTCACCACTTTGTGATCCACTAAATAGTGGTAATACACAAATAACATGTACTAATCCTCAACAAGGAGCAGTAGAAGAGTATGTGTATGAGTCTCTTCCAGTGAATTTAGCAGGTATTCCACCAGCTGCAGGTTGGCATTTTACTTGGGACGAATGCTGTAGAAATGGCTCTATTACTAACGGATTTGCAAATCAAGGATTTACTTTAAGAGCAGTTATGTATCCTTACACTATTGCAGGTGTTCCTCAAAATGGGAATCCTTGTTTTGATTCTTCTCCCCAATTTAACGAACAACCTAAAACTATAATTTGTGTTGGTTATCCTTTTTCTTATTCACACAATGCTTCCGATCCAGAGCTTGATAGTTTAGTATATGACTGGGCAGATGTATTAGATGATGGGTTTTATAACCCAGCAGCTCCAGCTACTTTACCATTCTCTCCTCCATATTCGACAACGTCACCAATTCCTGGGAGTCCTACATTAAATTCTGCTAGTGGAGAGATTAGTTATTTTTCAAATACTTCTGGTAATTTTGTTACATGTGTTAAAGTGTCAGCTTACAAGTGTGGGCAATTAGTTGCAGAGGTGTACAGAGAAATACAAGTAGTTCTTTTAAATTGCCCTAATTTATTTTCTGGTAATCCTAATACGCCACCAACAGTTCAACCACCTTTTGCAGGAGGAACTTCGTATAATTTAACTGTTACAGCAGGGACTTTAATTAACTTTAATATTGTTGGTACAGATAGTAATATTTATGCAAATGGAACTCCTCAGGATCTAACGATGGAGGTTTCAGGAGGACAATTTGCTTCGGATTATGTTACTGATACACTTTGTCTAAATCCACCATGTGCTACATTTGATAATGGTTTAGGTATTACACCTCCTTTTTCTGCACCTTCAATAGTATCAGGAGTTTTTAATTGGCAAACATCTTGTTATCATATTGCTGCAAATGCTGGCTGTAATAACACATCTAATTTATATACTTTTGCTATAAAGGTCACAGATGATTTCTGTCCTGCTCCAGCAATAAGATTTGCAACTATTACTATTGAGGTTGTACAAGCGCCTTTTAGTGTCACACCAGATGTTAATTGTGCTACAGTTGATAATAATGGAGATGTATTGCTTACATGGAATCATCTGCCTGGTGCAAATCCCTCTACTGTTTATAGTGTATATACTGCAACTAATGCATCTGGACCTTTCACATTAGTTGACTCCATGTATTATCCAATAGACAGTTATCAGCATCAAGGGATTAATGCTAATATAAATCCCAGGTTTTATTATATGACAACATCTTCAGATTGTGCTGGTATTTCACCACCATCTGATACTTTAGCTGCTATTATTCTAGATGCAGGTAATGATTATTTTACCTGTGATAGCGTATTAATGTCTAATGCTACAATAGTTGGAGGTAGTAATCTAACCTATTCTTGGACACCAACACTTGGTCTAAACGACCCAACTGTAATTAATCCATGGGCTACCCCAACAGTTTCAACGATGTATTCGCTTACTGTAACTACGCAAAATGGTTGTGTGTTAACAGATTCAGTTCTAGTTGATTATAATGTAGGTGTACTTAGTTATTCAGTTAATAGTCAGAATGTAAGTTGTTGGGATGGTAATGATGGAAGAATTGCTGTCTATCCATCTGGTGGAAACCCACCTTATTCTTATTATATAGATGGTAATATAAACCCAACACCACCGCCTTATGATTCTGTTTTTAATAATCTATCTGTTGGTTCATATAACATTACAGTAATTGATGGTAATAATTGTTTTGATACAGGCCCTATTAGTTTAGTTGGACCGGGTTATCCATTACAAGTAATAACATCTGATTCCGTTGCTATTTGTTATGGAGATTCTAATGGTGTAGCTAATGCATGGGGTGCGGGAGGTACACCTCCTTATTCTTATAACTGGTTTGATGCAGGGATATCTTTTTCAACAAATGATAGTGTGACAGATTTAAGAGTAGGCTCTTATTTTGTAGAAATTACTGATGCTTTAGGATGTGATACTTTTACTACTGTTAATGTAGTTCAACCTCAAACATCTCTTACTGCCTCTATACAAATAAAAGATGTAGTATGTAAAGGAGATAGTAGCGGCTATATTGTAGCTACAGCAGGCGGTAGTTATGCTCCTTATTCATATTTTTGGTTAAGAGGTCCTGATACATTACGTGCAGTCTCTAACCCAGTAAATATA
>MDSW01086258.1_pt1 | contig 17282 bp, 9 predicted proteins | sample 811171 | NCBI WGS metagenome assembly MDSW01 (sample SAMN05326641, study PRJNA326480) | marine metagenome | isolation source: seawater | place: Atlantic Ocean: North West | collected 2012
AAATGATGTTATTGCTAAGAGAGGTTCGTTAATCGATATCTCTTCAGCTGATATCAAGGTCACAAGTGAATTGGACACCGTAGCAAGCGGTGAATCGAGTGCTGGTGTAGGATTTACTCCAACGTCAACCTCGACTTATTAACCATGGATAAAGTGGTCAGGAGTCCCCTGAGTAGTTTACCATTAAATTGGATTACAATAGGAGAAAATTCAAATGGCAGATAAGAAAATATCAGCGTTAACTGCAGTAGCAGACGCAGACATCGGCGGTGATGATTTACTTCACATCGTTGACAACCCTGGCGGTACGCCAGTAAACAAAAAGATGACAATTGCTCAACTTTTTGAAAATATCCCAACTCACTTAGCAGTTGACGATATTACAACCGTAACAGCAACTGCAAGTAACCTTGCTTCTTCATTCGCAACTGCGATTGATTTATCAGGTGCTTCAGGTGATGTTGCATTTACGTTAGACAACGGAACAGACGTTGGTCAGTTAAAATTGATTTATCAAAAAACTGAACCTGCAAGTTCTCATGCGGCTAACATTACTGTCACTAGTTTCGGAAGTGGAACAAGTTCAAGTAACCAAATCTCTCAAGATACTTTGGGTGATGCAGTTATCTGTGTTTGGGACGGTTCTAACTGGTACATTCTAGCAAACTTCAATAGTACAGTAACACTATCTTAATATGAGTGGAATTCAGGGAGTTGACAAATTATTACCTAGACTTAATAGTCTAGTACCCGACTTTGTTCAGGCAGAGTCGCCAGAATTTGTCGCCTTCCTGAAAGCGTACTTTGAGTTTCTAGAACATGAGACAGTAGTTCTCAAAAGTCAATCGACTATTGATAACTTAGGAATGGAAGATGGGAGTAGTTTACTTTATGAAACTGCAACCATCTCTCCTTCTACAACTGCAGAAAATAAAATACTATTAGAACAAACAGTTGATAATCCAAATACAGCAGCTGACCCATTTACTGTAGGTGAGTATCTTGTTGGTAATACATCTAAAACAGTTGCAAAAATTAATGTCGTTAACGGAAATCAAATGTTCGTTAAGACTATTTCAGGTTTTGGTTTTAAAAATAATGAAACTGTAACTGGTAGAACAAGTGGACAAACTGGTATTGTTTCCACATATAAAGAATCTAGTATTCGTGCAAATAATAAAATCTTAGAATACTCAGACGTAGATAAAACAACGGAAGCATTCTTAGAATATTTCCAAAAAGATTTCATGCCCTCTCTTGATGCGAGTTTAAATTCAAACAAGAGAAGTACAATAAAACATATCAGAGACCTTTATCAAAAGAAAGGTTCACCTGATTCATTAAAGTTCCTTTTAAGACTTCTATACGGGCAGGAAGCAGAGGTATCGTATCCATACGATAATACAATCAAGTCAAGTGATTCTTCTTATGCTTCAGAAAGAAGAATGGTTGTTAATATTCCTATAGAAAAAGATAGACCACAAGCAACAGATACCATAACTGAATATGACGGTGGTGTTGTTTATGCACAGGGTATTGTTAATATTGTATACCCAGTGGTTGGTTCTGACACATTGTTTTCACTTGATATAACAAACATAGCAAGTAAAGAATTTAGACAAGGTTCTGATATAGAACTTGTAGACAGAGATACTAAAGTAAAAAGAGCAGGAACAGTATCAGGTATCATTTCAACATTTAATGATAGTGATTGTTCAATATATCTTGCACATGATGATGACGGAGACATTCTTCTAGAAGACGGTGGTGGTCTGTTATTAGAAGCGAGTAATGCTTCAGTAGGTTCTTTATATGCAATAAATGATGATATTAATTTCCAAGGTTCTAAAACTGATTTTGGTTCGGTAGGTCTTGCAACTTCTGTAGTAGAGGGTATACAAACAGGTTCTGTAGAAGAGGTATACATTGAAACAAGTGGTTCAGGATACGAAGGTGGCGATTTAGTTATCTTTGATAATACTGGTACTAACGGTAGTGGTGCAGTCGGTATGATTGGTTCTGCTGGTGACGAACTATTCCAAGAGGCAGGAACACGATTTGGATACTATCAGTTTACTGCAACGGCAGGACAAACAGTTTTTAGTGGTTATGATAATTACGGACAACAAGTAATTTATGAAGACCATAACAGAAGAGTATTTGTAAATGACGTAGAACAAACAACAGGTTTTAGTACACAGGGAAGTGTACTAACATTCAATTCAGGATTGAGTAATGGTGACCAAGTAGAAATTTATACAGAGTTTATGAGAATTACTTTGGAAGACGGTTCACCTGTAAATCTTGAAACAACAAATTCAAACATAAGAAAGGTAACTCTAATAAATGGTGGACGTGGTTATAGCACATTACCTATATGTGGCCCAGGCGGATACATTTATCCTGCGAGTATAACAGGATTTACACAGGGTGAAGTTGTCACGGGCGCAGGCGGGGCGACAGCAGTAATCGGACTAGTTAATAAGGAAAAGAATAGACTAGAAGTATATCGTAGGTCAACAGATAGTGGTTCATTTGTAGTAGGAGAAACTCTAACTGGTGGTGGTAGTGGTACAACTTCTACTATACAACAACAAAATGTTTCTTCGGGAACAGGTGCAAAATTATTTGCATTCTCAAAAAGTATTGGTAGAGTTGGAACACTTAATATCAAAGCGCAAGGTCACACATATACCTCAGACGCACACGTAGCTAATTCTTCAACGTATCCTATGTTGATATCCGAACCAAGTGTTGCACTAACAAAAGATACAATTATTACAGGTTCAGTATCAGGTTCAACTGCAAGAGTATTAGACTTCAACTCTAATACACAATTACTTAAAGTTCAAGACATGACTAACATGTTCTTAGAAAATGAATCAGTAACATTTCCTAATGGTGGAACATTTAAGATTCATGCATTCAATCCATTTACGGGTAGAGGAACAAAAGCAGGTGAAGGATTTATAAACAAAGGAACAACAGGTGATACTGGTGCTCTATCAGCTTCAGGTATGTCAATCACTGATAGTAGATTCTATCAATCACATTCTTATGTTGTAAGAATTGGTGAGAGTATTAACAAGTTCCGTTCAATAGTAAAAGATTTAGTTCACCCTGCAGGTCACATATTCTTTGGTGAAGTTGCGGTAACAAATAATGTTTCTATGAATGTGACTGACGCCGACCATGTAAGATTTAGACCAACTATTGTTATCAATGCTGGCGGTGATGATACTGCAGATGCAGGAATGCAATTAGCGACTAGAACTGGACAACAACAAGAAGTTGAAATATACTCATTGTCTACAGAAGAACATGACTTAGCATATGCACCAATGATTGCATTAGTTAATGAGTCAATACCAACTGAAAATACAGACCCAAGAACAGGTGGAGCAATCACTGAGCCAGGAACAGAGTATGGTGATTCTGCACTTAGAAATAGACATATAAACATTTTTAAGATTGTTTCTAAAAATGCAGCTAGTTCTCAAGTTGGTATGTATCCATTGAACGGAATACCAACAACCATATCCTTAGAAAGTGGTGACGGAACCTTTGACCCATATTTTGTTTTACAAACAAATGTAAACGGTGGGCCTGAAAGAAGACCTACACGTAACGGTAAACCTCTTCCAGTTAATCCGCACCATGAAGAAGTCATTGTTATGGAAGATGGTGATAGAATAGAAGCAGAAGAAGTTGTTTGTAAATTAAGAATGGAACCTCGAAAAGACGCAGAAGTGAAAGGTGTATATGGTGACGTAATGATAATGGAAGACGGAAGTACCATGCGTCTAGAATCTGCTACAACTATAGAAGAGGTTGATTATTTTGTAACAGAAAGAAGCAGAGAGAATTTAATAGAAAGATATATGCAGACAGAGGACGGGTTCTCTATCTGTATGGAAAATGATGATAGACTAGTAGTTGAAGGTGTCAGTGAGAATGCTGTAACCTCTTCATTTGTATCTTTCGGAACTTCGTTCAATGACCTAAATATAATAAGTGGTCAACAAGTATATGATATTGCATATTATATCAAGGACGAAACAGATAATGACGACTTCTTATTAGAAGACGGCACAGGTGTTATTATGAGTGAAGTCTCAAAACCCGAAGGACTTAGAATCCAAGATATGGAAACTATGTTCCCCAACACCTTTATTCCAAAATTTTCCGACCATGCTAGGGATAGGACTAACTTAACTTACTCAGCATATGTTAAATCGGGAACAAATTAGATAATTATAACAGTAAGTTGTTATAAATAGAAGTATAAATACATTATATCTTAGGAGATAGAATCAAATGGCAGCAATAATAACAGAAAAGTTTCGTATTCATAATGCGAGGCAATTTAAGGAAGATTTTGGTGAAGCCGCTTCATCGACATTCCTTTTTATAGGACGACCACAAGCGTGGGACGCATCAGATACAACCCCAACACCTTCAAACTCCATTGGAGAAATGGTAAATGCATATACTGATATGATAGCAATGAAGAAAATTACTTCTTCGGACGTATCACATGCTTTAGTAAGAAGGGACTGGACAACAGGAACAACGTATGACGAATATGCACATGACTATAGTGCAACAAATACGGCTCCTGCTTCAAGCGCAAATAACTTGTATGACTCAAGGTACTTCGTAATCACTGACGAGTATCATGTATACAAATGTCTAAGAACAGGAAGAGATAGTTCAGGTAATGTAGTTGCTTCTACAGTTAAACCTACAGGAACAAGTACAAATCCATTTGCAGTCGCCGACAGTTCAGCTGCCGCTGGTCGTGGTTACATTTGGAAATACATGTACTCAGTTTCTGCTTCAGAAACTATCAAGTTTGTAACAAACGATTTTATTCCTGTGAAAACATTAGGTGCACAAACAGAAGTCAACGGTGACTTAGGTGCATTTGGTTCTGCTGGTACAGATGACGGTTCAACTCAATATGACGTAGAAACAGCCGCTGTAGACGGTGGTATTCACCATGTAGTAGTTACTAACGGTGGTGCTGGATATACTAACGGTACTTACAACAATGTTGCAGTAAAAGGTGACGGAAGTGGTGCGGTAGTATCAGTTGTAGTAGCTGGTGGTGCGGTAACTCATGTTTACATTAACAACATAGGTTCAGACGAAGGAACTGGTTATAGACGTGCTTCAATTAACATTGACGATATTTCAGGTATCGGTACACCTTCAACAAGTGCAGTAGTAAAACCAATTATATCACCAATTTACGGACATGGTGCTAACCCAGTTGAAGAACTAGGTGGTATCTATGTTATCGTAAACTCAAGATTAGAATTCGCAGAAGGAAGTGGTGACTTCCCAGTCGATAACGATTTCCGAAGAATCGGTCTTATCCAAGACCCATTCCAAGATGACACTACTACAGTTTCAACAGACACAACTCTAAGTGCAATGCATAAAATGACATTGAGTTCAGTATCAGGTCTTTCAAAAGATGATACTATTATGAGTTCTGCTTCTGACGGAACTGGTGTCGCTAAAAGTATTATAGTTTCAATTGATACATCTAATAAATTTGTCTATCACTTACCTCAAGAAAATTCTAAAGGTGAAGTAGTTGCATTTGCAACAAGTGGAACAAACAATGTGTTCCTAGGGTCTTCAAGTATAGGAACAGTTAGTGCAGTTGATTCAGATTATCCCGAAGTGCAACCGCATTCGGGTGAAATCATTTACATAGAGAACAGAGGTGCGGTATCTAGGGCTTCAGACCAAATTGAAGATATCAAACTTATTGTTCAAATGTAATTGATAACTAAACAGAGATAAAAATATGCCTGAGAAAGTAGACTTAAATGTATCGCCTTATTATGACGATTATGATGAAGATAAAAAGTATCATAAGGTACTTTATCGTCCAAGTAGACCGATACAAGCCAGAGAGTTAACTCAAAGTCAATCTATTCTTCAAAACCAAATTGAACGATTTGGTGACCACATGTTCAAAGAGGGAAGTATCATTACTGGTGCTGAATCTAACGTGGACATGGACGTTATCTATGTAAAAGTAGAAAGTGCAAATCCTAATAGTTCAGGAACGGTTGGTGTAGAAAATTATAGAACTACTTTCGACACAAAATATCTTCAAGGTAAAACTACAGGTGCAGTTGCACAGGTAGTTACTTCATATGCAGAAACTTCGGACGACCCTATTACATACCTTGTTAGAATGTATAAGTCAGGTTCTGATGCAGATAACTCTATTAGATTTTCCGCAGGTGAAGAACTTCAAGAAGTAACAATAGATGCAAACGGAGCAGCTGCTTCCGCAGGTAATAATAACGAATTAAAAATTAAGGACTCAACTCATACACCAGTTGGACGTTCTTCAATAGCAGAAATACAAGACGGTGTTATTTTCACTAGAGGGTTTTTTGTTAAAGTTAACAAACAAATGATAACACTTGAAAAATATTCAGGTGCGCCAAGTTACAGAGTCGGATTAGAAATTGCAGAATCTTTAGTTGGTTCTTCAACAGACTCTACATTATTTGACAATGCACAGGGTTCTTCTAATGAGAATGCCGCTGGTGCTGACAGATTAAAAATAGAATTAACTTTAACAAAACATCTTATAGATTCCACAACAGACTCAAACTTTGTTGAGTTAATGAGAGTTAACAACGGAATCATGGAATTGTCTATTCAGAGACCTGAATACAATGCATTTGAAAATCTACTTGCATCAAGAACATTTGATACTTCGGGTGATTTTATTGTAAAACAATTCATACCTACTATCAAAGAACATTTAGATGACGGAACTAACGGTGGTGTGTATTCAGCAGTCAATGGTGGTTTGAAAGACGAATTTGTTGTTAAAACTACTGCTGGTAAAGCATATGTTAGAGGATACCAAATAGATAAACCAGTAGGTTCTACTATCCCACTTAAGAAAGCAAGAAGTACCGCAAGTCTTACAGGTGCGTCAACCCCAGTTAGACTTGGTAACTTTGTAAAAGTTAAAAATGCACACGGTCTTCCTGAATTCGGTAATGAAACAGGAACAGACGCACAGAAACCATATGGTATTGTAAAACTTTTTGACGCAGTAACAGCAACGCCTGGAACTGAAAACACTAGTGGACAAATTGGTTTCGCAAGAATTAGAAACTTTGATATGGCAACTGCAGGTACTTCAAACAGTTCCGAAGTATGGGATAATGCTACTATTTGGAATTCATATTTGTTTGATATCAAAATGTTTACCAAACTTAAGTACAGTGCACACAGTGGTGCTGCAGTAGTTGGTGATAAAATTACAGGTTCAGTATCAGGTGCAACTGCTATAGTTGGATATGACGATGGTTCAGGTGCACTATACGTCCATGACGTAGTAGGAACGTTTACTGCTTCAGATGCAATCAGTTCAGAAAACGGAACTTTTGCAATGACTGCTGGTCAACACACTGGTGAGAATTTTAGAGGAACTGCTGGTGAAGTAAGAACATACAATATTGACAGAGTTCGTTCAATATCACAAGCACCAAACGTAGCCGCAAGGGAAACATTCACTGCAGACATTTATACTGATTCTGACTTTATATTAACTGGTCAAGTATCAATGTCTTCTACAAACGTAACAGGTTTTGCAACTAAATTTACTGCAGAACTTAAAGAAGGTGATATAGTTATTGACGGTGGTGGTAATGAAAGAATTATTGATTCTGTAACCAGTGACACAGCTGCTACACTAACAGCTGGAGTAGGAACTGCTTTAACAAACTCAAACGCAACTAGACGAAGAACAAGAGTATTTGACCAAGACCAAGTTGCGTCTATATTTGCATGGCCAAGAGACTATGTAAAAACACATACACCTGACCAAGTACAAGTAAGAAGGTCACAGAACGTAACAATATCAAGTGGTAAAATTACACTTACATGTGGTTCAGGAGAATCATTCTCAACAAGAACAAATGACAACTATGTCTTCTCAGTTGTAGAAGCACAAACATCAGGTTCACCTACATTAGCTAACGGTGACATGATTGACGTTGTCAATAACTTAAGTGGTTCGCCATTTACAGATACAATTTCAGGAAACAACTTAGAATTTAGTGGTTTCCCAACTGACGATAACGGTGCAATTCTAAAAGTAACGTTTACTGTAGATATCAATACCCCAGTGAATAGAGATAAAACACTAAGACAGGCAAGATGTCTTTCAGTTGTAAACTCTAGAAGTACAGGTGGTTTTTATGGTACTTGTTATAATGATAAAGAAATTTCATTAGGTGTTGCAGACTGTTATAAAGTTCGTGCAGTTTACGAAGGTAATGGTTCAACTGCACCTCTACCACCTTCGGGAACAATTACAGAAACAGCAAGTCCTGCTATCGCATTTCAAAGTTTTGAGGTTATCAAAGGTAATACCTCAGACGCACGTGCAGTAATTATAAACTATAATGGTTCTACAAACAAAAGTTACTTCTATTATATTACAACAAATAAAACTTTTGTAGAAGGTGAAGCTATTGTAGGACAGACTTCAAAAGCAACTGGTACTTTAACTAATTTTGACCAAGGTGCAACAAACATAACAAACAGATATTACTTTGACGATGGTCAAAGAGATGGATTCTATGACCATGGTAGACTACAACTGAAGCCAGGTAATCCAGCTGCTAACAATCAGATACTAGTTGTATTTGATTACTTTACTGCAAGTGGTAACGGTGACTTCTTTGACGTAAGTTCTTACAGTGGTCTTGAGTATGAAGACATTCCAACTTATGTTCCAAGTAAAGTTGACTTGGGTGGTCTAGAACCTGATGGTGAGTTTGAATTAGCAGACGCAGTAGACTTTAGACCAGTATTAGGACAACTATTAGGTACAACTACTTTTAGTTCAGGAACACCAAACCCCGAATCACCAATTAATTTAAGTAACACAACTTCGGGTTGTGTATCATCACCATTTGCGTATTCAAGTAAATCATTTGAAGCTGCTGTATCAGGTATTTCAGCAACAGGTGCTAGTGCAGTAGACGTACCAGTCCCAGGCTCAAACGTAGTTGGTGATATAAGTTTCTATGTTGGAAGAATCGATAAAGTCTTCCTACACAAAGACGGTGAATTCCAAATATCTCAAGGAACACCTTCATTGACTCCTATGAAACCAAAAGGAATCGATGACGCTATAGAACTGTATGAGTTAAGAATTCCGCCCTATACTAGCGATTTAAAGAAAATAAGATTAAGAAGTGTAGACCATAGAAGGTTTACAATGAAAGATATCGGTAAGATATCTAACCGTGTTGCTAACCTAGAAAGATTGACAACACTATCTCTATTAGAAAGAGATACACAAACAATGCAATTCCAAGACGAAGATGGATTTGACAGATTCAAGTCGGGTTTTGTTGTGGATTCATTTAAAGGACATAATGTCGGAGACGTTAATCACATAGATTATAATTGTTCAATCGATACGAAACAAGGTGTATTGAGACCTAAGAACTTCCAAAACTTCTTCGATATAGAATTAGACACAGTCAACAGTTCAGAGTATCAAAAAACAGGTGACTTGATAACTTTACCTTATACGAGTACAACTTATGTAAATCAAAATAAAGCATCAAGGACAATGAATGTTAACCCATATCATGTATTTGCATTTATTGGAAATGTAACTCTAACTCCTGCTTCTGATATATGGCAAGACCAAACACAATTACCCGAAGTAAGAATAAACAGAGAAGGTAACTTTGACGCATTGTTAGCGGAAAGTGCAGACCTTGGAACTGTTTGGAACGCATGGCAAACAAACTGGGTAGGAGAACCTACAACTGTATCTACAGAGGTTCTATCGACTTCTAGTGGTTCATGGAGTGGTGACCCAGCACAAGGTGGTGAATGGGTATCAGGTACAGAAGTATCAAGAGAAATTACAAGTACAGTCGAAACACAAAGTAGAACTGGTATTAGAACTACTGTAGTAGAAGATTTTGTAGAAGATAGAAATGACAGAGTTGTAAGTATATCTGTTATACCGTTTATACGTGCTCAAACAATTGAGATTGACGCAGTAAACTTAAAACCTGATTCATTCCACTATGTATTCTTTGACCAACAAGACGTAAATAGATTTGTAAGACCTTACAATGCTACATATTCACAGGACGGTGGAACAAGTGTTTCATCAGGAATTAAAGCAGACGGTAACGGTAGAGTTCGTGCATACTTTGATTTACCTAACAATGATGTAGATAAATTCCCTACAGGACAAAGAGAATTGAAGGTTACTTCAAGTATATACAACGAATCTAATCCTTCATCGGGTGGTTCAGCAGAATTTAGTGCACAGGGATTATTACAAACTAACCAAACAGAAATTATTTCTACTAGAAATGGTAGAACGGTTATAAGTAATGTTAGTGGTAACAGACAGATATCAAGACGTGGTGAACGAATGAACTCACGTAATGTGGATACTGACCCGCCACCAATTCCACAACCTGCACCGCCGCCGATTCCAACTCCACTACCGATTCCAATCGAGGAGCCGCCTTTAGTTCCACCAGTAAATATTGGTATAGACTTCTTAGATTTACCTAACAATTTAATAGATTTAGATTTTGGTGTTTGGGAATTTGGTGGTTGGGTTGACCCGCTTGCTCAATCATTCTTGGTTGATAAGAGTGGTGGTATGTTTTTAACAGAAATAGATTTATATTTCCAAACTAAGGATGAAAGTTTACCTGTATCTGTAGAAATTAGAAATATGGTCAATGGATATCCTGGCCAAATTATATTACCATTCTCAGAAGTTACAAAGAATCCTGCAGACGTTAACGTGTCACAGGACGGTTCAGCTGCTACAACATTTACATTCCCAAGTCCAGTATTCTTAGAACAAGGACAGGAATATTGTTTTGTAGTTCTTTCAAACTCTAACAAGTATGAAGCATACATTTCAAGAATGGGTGAAACAGACTTGGTAACTGGACAAACAATATCAGGACAACCATATGCAGGTTCATTATTTGCATCTCAAAATGCTTCAACATGGACTGCTGAACAAACAGATGACCTTAAGTTCCATTTGAAATATGCAAGGTTTGATATTTCTAAAAGACCTGTTGTTAAATTTAACAACAAAACACTAGAAGCTTCACCTTTACAAGATAACCCAATTGAAACATATGCTGGTCAAAACTACGTAAGAGTTTATGCATATGGTCATGGTATGTACGATAATTCTTCTAATGCTGTCATAGCAGGAGTTACAGGAGAAAAAACTGGTGCAGTTATTAATCTTGAAGCAGAAGGAAATATGGTACTTACAGGAACTGCAGGTTCGGACGGAACAGTTACAGGAGTTGCAACAACTACTGATGGTTCAGGAACAGGTTGTACTGTAGATATTACAGTTGCTTCAGGTAGTGTGACTTCGGTTAAGATTGCAAATCCTGGCTTTGGATACACAACTTCAAATACATTGACAGTCACAAACTTTAATAGTGCAACAAACACTTTAACAATTGATATTGATACCGTAGACCAAACAATTGGTGGAATACCCGTATCAACTATCAACGGAACATATACAGCTATCTCAGGAACAGATATTGATAGTTATACAGTAATACCCGACTTGTCTAGTACAGACCTTAAGACAGGGTATGTTGCTTTAGAAAGCACACAAAGTGGTGGTTCAAATGCAACCGCACAAAGAAATTATTATTTTGATACAATACACACAATGATACCAAGTGTTCAGTTGAAAGGAACATTGTTACATACTAACATTAGAACAACTGCAATGAAATCGCCAGAAGGTGTTGGTGGAACTGCGTATGTTAAAAACAATACTGCAGAGTTTATCACATTAAATGATAACCACTTCCTAGACCAACCAGCGATTGTTGCTTCGCCTATCAACGAAACTAATGAAATGGCAAGTGTGAAATCATTCACTTGTACAGTACAGATGCAATCACCTAGACGAAACTTATCACCAATGGTTGACGTTTCTTCTTTAGGTGCATTGGGTATCATGAATAGATTAAATAACATAGACAGTAGTTCAGACGTACCTACAGGAATCACATATGTTGATTCTACGGAACCTGACGGTGACAATAATGCATTCGTATACTGTACAAGAAAGGTCTCTCTGGCTACGCCTGGCACCGCTGTGAAGGTAATGTTAGACGGATTTAGACCTTCGGGAACTGATATAAAAGTTCTTTATAAAGTATTAGAAAACGATAACTCAACACCGTTTGATGATATAGGTTGGAACTACTTTAATACAGACGGTTCGCCAGATACCGCTGTAGGAAATGACGCAAGAAACTTTAAGGAGTATAATTACACAAAAGAAGGACTCGCAGAGTTCTCAGCATTTGCAATTAAGATTGTAGGTCAGTCAACTAATACTTCTAATGTTCCACTTGTAAGTAACTTGAGAGCGATTGCATTAGCAACGTAATATTATGTCAAAGTTTGCTTATGAAAAAGGACATGCAAAAGTAGAAGGACACACGACTCTACTTAGAGAAGAAAGTTCAAATGCGATTATTAATAATGATATCGAAGGATATCAAGCTGCTATTAGAAGAAAGAGAGTCTTCCAAATTCAGCGAGAGGAAATAAATACTTTAAAAGTAGAAATGACAGAGATAAAACAACTATTAGGTGAAATATTAGAGAGAACAAATGGCAAAAACAGTTGACCAATTTAGTACGTTAGAAAACTTTAGAACTCGTTACAACGATTTAGCAAATGACGTTGGGGATATCTCTGGCTTAAGAACTGACGCTACAGGAAATCTAATAGACGCAATCAATAGTATAGAAGATAAAACATTCTTCTATCAAGAATTCCTCTATACTGCAACTGCTTCTCAAACTGCATTTACAGGAAATGACGCATTTAGTAATGACCTAGTATTCAAGAAAGATAGAATACAAGTTTATAAAAATGGTTCATTGTTAAGGGTTGGTGACGACTATGTTTTAGCAAATCAACAATCAGACGGAACATACAAACAGATTACACTTATTTCAGCTGCAAGTTCAGGTGATAAAATTGCAATCCATGCCTTTACTGGTTCATTCTTAACGGTTGAAGGTGGTGGTGTTGGTGGTAGTTCCTTATTTACAGAAACTGCAAACAATACAATCTTTAACCATAATAGTAATGGTATCATATTAAATGCAAACAATACTCCTTCTATAACTTCATTAGATACTGGTGTAAATATTCAGTTAGAAGGTGTAACTAAAGTTGACGGTAATCTATCAGTTGATACTGGACATACATTTACTGCTCCAACAATTACAGACGGAACAGGAACATTTACTGGTGGTGCTGGTACTGGTTGGACAAGTATAACTTCTACTGCATTTGCTGGTAACTTGACAGGTGATGTTACAGGTGATACTACAGGAACACACATTGGGCCTTTGACTTCAAGTTCAGGAAATGTTCAGGTTACAGCAGCTTCATACAAAACAGAATTTAGAGGTGGGGGTTCAACAGAAGGACAGATTCAACTTAACTGTCATGCTAACTCACACGGTCAAACTATTAAACCTCAACCACACAGTGCAGGTGTCACAAATACCTTAACACTTCCTGCTGGTGGAGACCAAGAATTAGTTGGAACAAGTGCAACTCAAACATTAACAAATAAAACTATTACGGGTACATTTACAGGTTCTTTAACAGGAACAGTTTCAGGTATTGCAAACCATAGTATTACAGGATTAAGTGATGTTGGTGGAAGTGCCCCAAGTAACGGACAGATACTTGTTTATAATTCAAGTAATAGTAGATACGAACCAACAGACCAACAAACTACTGATACAGTAACAGAGGGTTCAAGCAATTTATATTTCACAAACGAAAGAGTTGACGATAGAGTTAACGCATTATTAGTTGGTGGAACAGGTATAACAACTTCGTATGACGATGCAAGTAATACTCTAACTATTAATGGTAATGCTTTATACGGCAATGAAGATGTTCTAGACTTCTTAGGTGGCGGTGGACTAGTCGGTGGAAATGGTATCGATTTAGCATATGACGATTCCGCTAATACATTAACCATTCACAGTGATATTGAAGGTGGTGCTGGTTTACTTGCAACTACAGAAGCTACAGGAGAAAACACCATAAATATCGGCGCAGGTAAAGGTATAAAAGTCAATGCAAATGACGTGCAAATTGACTATGAAGTAACTAACTCAGCTCCAGGCTCAGTTGGTTCAACTTCGGACGGTCACCTTTGGTTTGTGATATAGTGAATGAGTAATGTGTAATGTCAGACGAAATTTATATAAACACCAAGAATGCTCCGCATAGTCAACTAGGGCAGTTAGGTCAGTCAGGAACTTTTCAACAACCTTATCAAGGTCAAGCTGCTGTTCAAGGTGATTTACAAGTACAAAGAGCTGTAGACGGTCAAACTCCATTTACCTATCAAGCAAGATATCCATTTACTTATCAAGCGCAAGACCAAGGTAGATATCCATTTCAAGCAACTGGAAGACAACCTAATACGTATCAAGCACAGGGTAGATATCCGTTTAACTATCCTGCGATAGGTCAAACACCATTCACTTACCAAGCAAGATATCCATACCCTGCAAACTATACAGCACAGGGAAGAACTCCTACTAATGCACAGGGAACATATCCTGCTGATGCTCGAGGAAGATTTCCATTTAACTACATTTATCAAGCAAGAAGACCTAGTCCTACAAACAACCAAGGGCAATATCCATATATTGCAAGAAGACCTGCAGTACCGCAACAACCTTATACTTATCCAACAATAGCCAATTCTCAAGGGCCTCATATTACGCAACAACCTTATACATTTCCGTTTGCTTTTGACCCGAAAGACCCAGGCTCTCAAGTTGATGGTAGAAGGCCTGGCGGAAATGCACAAGGCCCGTTTACTTTCCAAGCACAATTATCAGGTCGTAGACCTCAAGTACAGACTACATCTAGAAGACCTGCAATTGGTAGAAGACCTCAGTTTGAAGCGGAAGTACAGTTAACCTTCCAAGACATTTATGTTTATCAGCAACCTTACATATTTACCCCAGTGTATCAGCAAACATATCCCGCAAGAGGAAGATATCCGTTTGCAGCTCAGGTAAATCAACCGTATATTGCCGAGGGAAGTGCTCAAGGAAGATATCCGTTTACTTACCAAGCAAGTTATCCATTTATAACTCAAGGAAGATATCCGTATCCTGCAACTTACCAAGCACGTGGAAGATATCCTGCTGATGGACAACAACCGTTTAATTACCAAGCAAATGCTCAGGGAAGATATCCATATCCTGCAAATGCACAGACACCATATCCATACATTACACAGGGAACATATCCGTTCACTTATCCTGCAGATGCACGTGGAAGATATCCTGCTAATGCACAAGCTTCTTATCCTTTCCAACAGAATTATCAGTTGAGTTATACTTTCCAACAACCATATTCTACAACTAGAAGTATTGGGGCAGCTGCTAAAGTTAAAGCGGTATACTTAAATGATGGTGGAACTCTAAGAAAATTACAAGAAGTTTATGTAAATGACCAAGGAACGTTGGAAAAAATCCACCAAACAGTCCCTGAAGCTCAATTTAGTAAATCATAATAGGTATAAATAGTTAAATGGCAATAATCGCAAATATATTCATAGACCAAGGGACAGACTTTAATGTACAAGTAGATTGTACAGATACGGCAGGTGATGTCTTAAATCTTACTGGATTTACTGCGACTGCCCAATTAAGAAAAACATACGGTTCTTCAAGTGCGTCTGCTACTTTTACGTGTTCACATAATGGAGTTGGTGGTACAGTCACTATGTCATTGACCGATACTGTTACAGCTGCTTTAGAAGCAGGAAGATATGTATATGATTTAATGGTGACGGACGGAAGTGGTCAAAAAAGTCGTATAGTTGAAGGACAGGCAACCGTAACGCCAGGCGTAACGAGGTAATCATGGCAATTAAAGGAAAACTTAGAGGAACAGGAAATATTAAAGTACAAACTTTAAAAGTTGGAGTTACAGACGTTAATCTATCAGCAAAATCTATTCAGGAACTTCAAGACGTAGAAGCGTCAGAAACTGATAAAGGTCTTCTACAGTACGACCAATCTACAGATAAGTGGAAAACTACCACAGTCATTGACGGTGGCACTTTCTAATCGTATAAATAGTATAAGACACATATCAAGGGAACAACCAGTGAGTTCCGACCCACATTGTGAGTGGATAGGTTCATTATGGATATACCCATGTGGGATTAATAACAGAATTATACGAGGAAAAAATTAAATGGCAACAGTAATTCAAATTAAAAGAACGACTGGTGTTTCTAGCCCTACAGTATCGGATTTATCAGAAGCGGAATTGGCGTATGTACAAGACCGTTCTAATGACGGTGCGTCCTCAAAGTTGTTCATTGAATCTGTAGATTCAAGTTCAAACCCAGTTATACATGAAATTGGTGGTAAATATTTTACTGATATCATAAAGGGTTCTACACCTACACCTGCTAATTTAATCGTTGGTAATGGTGCAACTGCTGGTGCGGAGATTCAACTTAGAGAAGATTCTGACAACGGTACAAACTACGTTGCTTTGAAATCACCAAATGCGGTTGGTTCAAATGTAACTTTCACATTGCCTGACGCAGACGGTTCTGCGAATCAGGTAGTTGAAACCGATGGTTCAGGTAATCTTAGTTTCAGGACTGTAACATCAACAATTGACGGTGCAACAGACACCAATATCACTTCAGCAGCTGACGGTGCAATGTTACTGTATGATACAGGAACATCTAAGTGGATAGATAACGTAATGTCAGGTGACGCTACTATGGCGGACACTGGTGTTATTACTATCTCAAATGACGCAGTCACACTTGCTAAAATTGCAGACGCAGTTATCATTACAGAATCAGAAGGTATTTCAAGTAATGATGTAGATACAGGGTTCCCAACAGCGGCTGCTGTTAAGGACTATGTTGATTCAAACATAACTGCTCAAGATTTAGACGTTGCAGGTGATTCAGGAACAGGTGCAGTAGACCTTGATTCACAATCACTAACAATCGCTGGTACAACTAACGAGATTGAAACTTCTGCAAGTGGACAAACAATTACAATAGGTTTACCAAATGACGTGACCGTTGGTCAAAATCTTACAGTCACAGGAAACCTAACAGTTAACGGTACTACAACAACTGTTAACTCAACAA
>MDSW01018297.1_pt1 | contig 17279 bp, 20 predicted proteins | sample 811171 | NCBI WGS metagenome assembly MDSW01 (sample SAMN05326641, study PRJNA326480) | marine metagenome | isolation source: seawater | place: Atlantic Ocean: North West | collected 2012
GAGGAAAAAATTTTGTCATCTTTTTTAGGACAATTTTATGAGAATAAAACAGTACCAAAACTTGTTCTTTTAAATATTGAAATTAATGAAAAAGCTCTGTTGGAAAAAACATTTTCTAATAGAGAAAAAAAAGAAATAGTAATTAAAAAAGCTGCAACAAAAGATGAAAAAATTGTTTCAGAAATGGCCCAAAAAAATGCCAAGCAGGCTTTAACTCAAAAAATTTTAGAAACCGAAAGTAATACAAAATTGATTGACAAACTGGCTGATAAATTTAATTTAAATTTCAATGCAAACCTTATTGAGGTCTATGATAATAGCCATGTACAAGGTTCAGACTCAGTTGGAGCACTAATTACCTTTGGTAAAGAAGGATTCGTCAAAAAAAGATATAGGAAATTTAATATTAAGTCAGATGCAGTTAAAGGAGATGACTATGGTATGATGAGAGAAGTTTTGAACAGGAGATTTGTAAGGGCACTTAAAGATGAAAATAGCAATATGACATTACCAGATTTAATATTAATAGACGGTGGCAAAGGTCAATATTCTGTTAGTAGAGAAACCTTAAATGATCTAGGTCTTCACGAATTGCCTATAATTGCAATTGCAAAAGGTAAAAATAGAAATGCAGGCGAAGAAACTTTTTTTCATGAAAATAAAGTTATTAAATTTAAAAAAAATGACCCTACTCTCTTCTTTCTTCAAAGACTTAGAGACGAAGCACATAGATTTGCAGTAAGCACGCACAGGGCCAAAAGACGAAAAAATTTGAGCAAATCGTTGCTTGATCAAATCTCAGGAATAGGTAGAAGTAGAAAAAGAGCATTGCTTCATCATTTCGGTTCTGCAAAATCAGTGGAGGCAGCAAGTTTTGAGGATTTGAAGTCAGTAGAAGGAATTGAGGAAAAGGTAGCAAAAAAAATTCATGACTTTTTTCATGAAGGTTGACTATGAAAATTAAAATTCCAAATATTTTAACAATAGGTCGAATTATAATCGTTCCTGTTTTTGTTTTATCATTTTATATTCCGGGAGTAGTCGGTGATTTAGTTCCTTTTTTTCTTTTTGTTTTAGCAAGTTTTACAGATTTCTTGGATGGTCTATTAGCAAGAATGTACAAAGAAGAGTCTAAACTTGGTGAACTTCTTGACCCTATTGCTGATAAAATTTTAGTAGCAGCAGCTTTAATACTGCTTGTGATGAATGGTATAATTAAAAATTACGAAGTAATTGCAGCAATTATAATTTTGACTAGGGAAATTTTAATTTCAGGTCTCAGGGAGTATTTGTCAAATACAAAAGTTAAAATTCCAGTTTCAAGCCTAGCAAAATTTAAAACTTTCATTCAGATGTTATCTATAGCTATTCTTTTAACAGGTGAAACTGGAAGTAAAATTATTAATTTTAATGATTATAATGCACAAACGATTGGCATTATTCTATTATGGTTGTCAGCATTTCTTACCCTTTATACTGGATATGATTATTTAGCAAAAGGTATTGAAAAAGTAATGGATGATGATGAAAAAAATAAACTATGAATTTATCAGATATAAACCTTAGAGAGAAAAAATTTCATAATCAACTTCATGCTGTGGGCAAAGGAAGATCTCAAAACAGATACTATAAAGCTCTATATAATTTGTATGATGATTTTTTAAATACCCTTAAAAATAAGACTTATTCAAAAGAAGTTTTAGATTATGGTTGTGGAATGGGAAGCTTTACTGAACAGATTAGTAGTTTTAAACCCAAAAAATTAGTTGCCGTAGATATATCTGAGGAGGCAATAAAAAAAGCTAAAGAAAATTTAAAATCAGAAAATATTGATTATAGAGTTGAAAATTGCGAGAAACTTAATTTAAATTCTGGTACCTTTGATGTTGCCTATGGATCAGGAATACTTCATCATTTAGATCTTTCAAAATGTATATCCGAGCTCCACAGGGTCCTAAAAAAAGATGGAACTATCATCTTTGTGGAACCACTTGCTACCAATCCACTAATTAATTTGTACAGGAAATTTACTCCTAAAGCGAGATCATATGATGAACATCCGTTTAATTTTAATGATATTAGACTAATTGAAAAATCTTTTAAAAATGTAAAAGTTAAGTATTATGGTTTTTTTACTTTAATTTTTTTTCCTTTTTATAAATCCCCAAACGACTCAAAAATATTTAAATTTTTGAGTAAAATTGATCAAATTTTTTTAAAAAATAAATATTTAAAATTTCTTGCTTGGTCGATACTAATTGAGGCAAAAAAGAATTAAGCTGCAGCTTTTTTTCTAACGATTTCTTGATAACTTTTTGAAAGATTTTTAATAAGATCACATACTGAAAAGCTAAATTTATCAATTTGAGAAACTGGTGTTATCTCTGCGGCGGTTCCTGTCAAAAAACATCCGACAAAATTTGACATTTCATTGGGTTTGATTTTTCTCTCTATTACTTCTACCCCTTTGGATTTTGCTATAGAAATTACGCACCTTCTTGTAATACCATCCAAAAAGGAGTCTGGTATTGGAGTATGAAGTTTTCCTAATTTATCTTTAAAAAATATATTAGCACCTGTGGCCTCTGCAATATTACCCTCATGGTCTAACATTAATGAGTCGGTGTATCCCTGACTTTCTGCCTCGTGCTTCGACAGAGTACATATCATATATAACCCTGATGCTTTGGTGTCCCACGGTACCGAATTCGGATTTGGTCTCCTCCATGATGAAATATTTAACTTTATTCCTTTTAATTTTAATTTTGGATCAAAATAAGAACCCCATTCCCATGATGCAATCGCAACATTAATTTTATTTTTTTGTGCTGAAATTGCCATCATTTCACTTCCTCTCCAAACAATAGGTCTCACGTATCCATTTTTAACTTTCTGAAAACTTACAATTTCTTTTGACGCATTATTAATTTCCTTTTCAGTAAAAGGCATTGTCATACCCATTCTTTTTGCTGAGTGAAATAATCTTAGGGTATGCTCCTCTAACCTAAAAATTTCGCCGTCATAGACTCTTTCTCCTTCAAAAACACAGCTCGCATAGTGTAATCCGTGATTAAGAACGTGAACTTGTGCATCTTTCCATTCAACTAGAGCACCGTTAAACCAAATTTTTCCTGATCTTTTATCGTAAGGAATTGTATCCATAGAAACTAAATTAAATAATTTTTTTCTAACAAAAAAGTATATTTGTTGGTAAAATATGTCAACATATCTGACCAAAAAATGAAAGAATTGCTATATTTAAAAGACGAACAAATTAAAGATTGCATTAAATTGCTTTTTTATGCTTATAGAGAAACATTCTCTGACCCCAAAGAGGTTTTGAGAAAGAAATCTTTAGGATCTGCTCATTACCGAACTATTTATTTTATTGAGAGAAATGAAGGTATCAGTGTGAATGAGCTTATAATCAAACTTAAAATTACTAAACAAAGTTTAAATAGAGTCCTTAGAGATCTTAAATATTCAAAAATTATTAAACAAATAAAAGATAAAAGAGATACTAGGAGAAAATTACTTTATTTAGATCAAATTGGAAAAAATTATTACGATGAGATATTTGAAACACAAAAAAAAAGAATTTTTAATGCTTTGAAAAACTCTAATTCTGAATCTGTCTTACATTTTAAAGAGGTACTAAAAAAAATTATTGATGGAAAATAATAAATTTCACATACTTGTAGTAGATGATGATGATAAAATAAGAGAGTTGATTAAGCAATTTTTGATGGATAAAGGCTTTATAATTTCTACTGCAAATAATGCGGAGGATGCAAAATTAAAAATTGAAATATTTAATTTTAATTTAATTATTTTAGATGTTATGATGCCTGGACAAACTGGTTATGAACTTACCAAGGAATTAAAACAAACTAAAAACTTACCTATAATTTTATTAACTGCAAAGGGTGAAGTTGAAAATAGAATTCACGGTTTAGAGTTAGGAGCAGATGATTACCTGGGAAAACCTTTTGAACCTCAAGAGTTATTGCTGAGAATAAAAAATATTATTAAAGCAAATTCAAAAATAAACTTATCTGAACCTACAAAAATAGGAGATGCTGAACTCAATTTGAGTAAAATGACAATTAAGCTTCATGAAAAAGTAAGAAAAATCAATTCTTCTGAAAAAAATATACTTTTAAAAATGTTATCTTCTCCCGGAAAAATATTTTCAAGATCAGACATTGGAAAAATCTCTAAAATTTCGAAGGAAAGATCAATAGATGTTATGATAACAAGATTAAGAAAAAAAATTGAGTCTAACCCTAAAAATCCAAAATTTTTGCAAACTATAAGAGGATCCGGATATGTCTTATGGACTAAATAAATTCTTAAAAAAAATATTACCTAAGGGTCTTTTTTATAGAGCATTAATTATTGTTGCCGCTCCAGTAATAATTTTGCAAATCACAATTTCTGTTGTTTTTTTTGACAGTATATGGATAAAAGCAAATAAAGGGATGACAAGATCTTTGGTCGGAGAAGTTCAAACTTTATTTGATGTTTATCATTCCAATAATAAAAGTAATATTAAATTTTTAACTGATTCTTATAAAAAAAACTTTGACTTTGTAATTAACATTAAAGAAAACGAGGGTCTTCCAAAAACAAGATCAGATAGAAGATTTAGCCCAATGGATAGATCTCTTAGGAGAGAAATGAAACCTGTTTTTGGAAATGAATATTGGTTTGATACAGTTACCTATATAGATTTGGTTGATTTAAGAATTAGATCAGATAACGAAATAATTCAAATTTTCTTTCCAAAAAATAAAATTGCACCTTCTTCTGTTAGAATTTTTGTATTATGGATCACACTTCCCTCTCTATTTTTAATTTTAATTGCAATAATGTTTCTTCGAAATCAAACTAGACCAATAGTGAATTTAGCTAGAGCGGCTGAGAGATTCGGGAAAGGTGAAATTGTAGATAATTTAAGACCCACCGGTGCATCAGAGATAAGAAAGGCTACATTTGAGTTTGACAGAATGATTAAACGAATAAATAAACACCTAACTCAAAGGTCAGAAATGTTATCAGGTATAAGTCATGATCTCAGAACACCACTTACAAGATTAAAATTGCAACTAGCGATGATGGATAAGAAAGAAACAGCAAATAAAATGGCTGAAGATATTGATGAAATGGAAAAAATGTTAAATGATTATTTGCAATATGCAAAATCACAAGGCGAAGAAAAATTTGTAAAAATTAATATTAATGATTTGGTAGAGTCAATTCTTAAAAACTATGAGAATAAAAAATATAATTTTATTTCAAATGAAAGTGTTGAAATAGATTGTAGAAAAAATTTAATTAAAAGATGTTTATCAAATATAATAACCAATGGTTTGACCTATGGTAATAAGGTTTATATCCAAGTTAAAAAGTCAATTAATAGAGCAATTATAATTGTAGAGGATGATGGACCCGGAATACCAAAAAGCGAGTATGTCAATGTTTTTAAACCATTTTATAGAGTTGATAAAAGTAGAGGACTTAACAAATCTGGGGTTGGCCTAGGTCTTTCCCTGGCGCAAGATATTATTAAATCTCATGGTGGAGATATTGTTCTATCTGAAAGTAAACATAAAGGGCTTTTAGTTAAGATCTCTTTACCTTTTTAGGTTTTTTAATTTTTTTTTTCTTTAGATTGTTAATTTCTTTTTGTTGATTTTCAATAATTTTTTTTAGAACTAAAAATTCCTCTTTTGTCACTAAATCTAAAGAGTTAATTAATTTTTCTTTTTTAAATTTCATGGATGTCTCTAGATCTTTTTTAATATCTTGGGAGGTCAAAATGCCGGTTTCAATAAAACCTGACAAAATTTTTAGAAATTTTTGAGAATTATCCATAAATTTACTTTAAATTATAAGTAATTTAATTTCAATTATGTTAAATATTAGATCAGATGTTTATTCATAATTTTAGTCCCGTATTATTTGATTTTGGAATACTTCAAATTCGCTGGTATTCACTTGCATATATTGCGGGAATTTTGATTGGTTGGTGGTATGGAAAAGTCATAATCAAAAGAACAATAGATGAATACGATAATTATTTTAAAAATTTTGATGATTTAATTTTATATCTCATAATTGGTATATTGGTTGGTGGTCGTTTAGGTTATGTTGCGTTGTATAACCCAAATTTTTATTTAAGCAATTTTTTTGATATTTTTAAGATTTGGGAAGGTGGAATGTCTTTTCACGGAGGTTTGATTGGTATTACAGTTGCAATTTATTTTTTCTCAAAATTGAGAAAATTAGATTATAAAATATACTTTGATATAGTTTCGTGCGTTGCTCCTATAGGAATTTTTTTTGGCAGAATAGCCAACTTTATAAATGGTGAATTATATGGGCTTCCTACAAATAAAATTTGGGGAGTAGTTTTTCCAAATGTTGATAATTTTCCAAGACATCCATCACAAATTTATGAAGCAATTTTAGAAGGTTTGGTTTTATTTTTAATATTAAATTTTTTAATATTTAAGAAAAAAATGAGCCCAGGTTTAATTTCAAGTTTATTTTTAATTTTATATAGTATTTTTAGGATTATATCTGAACAATTTAGAGAGCCTGATGAACATTTGGGCTATCTATTTCAAATTTTTAGCATGGGGTCATTGCTAAGTTTGTTTGTGATAATTTTTGGTTTATTTTTTTTATATGTTGTAAAAAAAAATGAGAAATTTAAATAAAATCTTTAAAAAATCTAAAACTTTGTCTTTAGACGATTATTTGTACAAAGTTCTATATAACAAACAATATGGTTATTACTCGAAAAATAATCCATTTGGTATTAAAGGTGATTATATAACTGCACCAAATATCTCAATACTATTTTGTGAAATGATAGCTATATGGTTCGTAAGTTTTTGGGAGAGTCTCAATAAACCAAACAAAATAAATTTTGTTGAACTTGGACCTGGTAATGGAGATTTGTGTGTATCATTTATTAAAACTCTTAGGAATTTTCCTAAACTTTATGATGCAACTAACATCATGCTATATGAAAAAAGTCAGAAACTTAAGAAAATTCAAAAAAAAAGAATAAATTCAAATAAAGTATCTTGGATAAATGATCTTAAGCTTATTAAGAAAAATCCTACTATTTTTTTTGGAAATGAATTTCTAGATGCTTTACCTATTAAACAATTTAAAAAGGTAGATAATAATATTTATGAAAAATATGTTTCTTTTAAAAATGATAAACTAAATTTTATTTTTAAAAAAGCTTTAAAAAAACAAATCTCTAAGCTTGAAATTTTTAATTTAACAAAGAGTAAAGGAATAATTGAATTTCCAGAGCATGGGTTCAGAGAGCTGGATATAGTGTGCAGCAAAATTAAAAAGTTAAACGGTGGAGCTCTGTTTATTGATTATGGTTATAAAAGTCAAAATGGAGAAGATACCTTACAATCCGTAATGAAACACAAAATTAATAATATAAATGAGAATATTGGTAAAGCGGATATAACTTATTTGGTAAACTTTGAATTATACAAAAAATATTTTATATTAAACGGGTTGAATGTTGAAAAAATTATAACACAAAGCGAATTTCTTCAAAAAATGGGTATAATTGAACGTGCGAAAATTATTGGAAAAAATATGGGATATAAGGATAAGTCAAATTTGTATTATAGAGTTCAAAGGTTAATAAATCCAGATTTGATGGGAAAAAGATTTAAAGTAATATTTGCGAGAAATAAAAAAAACAACTTTTCTACGGCATTTAAATAATGTTTTACACAAAAAATCTCCGAACAAATAATGAAATCAAACACTGTTTTTTTTCTAGAAATAATGGAACTTCAAAAGGTATTTACAAAAGTTTGAATTGTGGAATAGGAAGTAAAGATTCAAAAGATAATATTCAAAATAATTTAAATCTAGTTTCAAAAGAGTTTAATATTAAAAAATCTAATCTAATTTTGATGAATCAGACACATAGTAATAAAGTTGAAGTCATCAATAAAATTACAAATGTTGCTAGAATAAACTGTGATGCGATGCTCACAAAAAATAATGATATAGCGTTATGTGTACTGACAGCTGACTGTGTTCCAATACTAGTTTTTGAGAGAAACAAAAAAATTATTGGTTGTATTCATGCGGGTTGGAAAGGGGCTATAAATGGCATAATAGAAAATTTTCTGAAAAGAATTATTGAAATGGGTGGAAATCTTAAAGAATTAGTAGTTTCAATAGGGCCTTGTATCGCAAAACAAAGTTATGAAGTAAAAAAGGATTTTTATTTAGAATTTATAAAAAGAAGTCATCATAACGAATCATTTTTTTCAAATAATGAGGGAAAGACATATAATTTTGATTTAAGAGGATTTGTTACTAAAAAATTTGAAGAATTTGGGATAAATGAAATTGAAAATGTATTTCTAGATACCTTTTCATCAAATAATGATTACTTCAGCCACAGAAGGGCCAAAAAGTTAGGTCATGATGACTACGGAAGGTGCATATCAGTCATTAAAAAAATTCCTTTTCAAAATTAATTGAAAACTTATCTTAATGGATGTATAAGAGAAGTGTTCTAATGAAAATTTTATCAGGAACTAGTAATCCCTCGCTGAGTAAAAGCATTTCAAAGCAACTTAAGCTAAAATTAGTAAATACTAATATTAAAAATTTTGCAGACGGCGAAATTTATGTGGAGATAAATGAAAATATAAGAGGCAATAGTGTTTTTGTAATTCAGTCCACCGCACAACCCGCAAATGATAATCTTATGGAGCTTCTTTTGTGTATTGATGCATTAAAGAGATCATCAGCAAAGAATATAACAGCTGTGATACCCTATTTTGGTTACGCAAGACAGGACAGAAAAGTTGTTCCGAGAACTTCTATCTCTGCCAAACTTGTTTCGAATTTAATAACAAATGCGGGCGCCCACAGAGTTGTTACTGTAGATTTACATGCAGGACAAATTCAAGGTTTTTTTGACATGCCAGTAGACAATCTTTTTACTACTCCTTTGTTTGCAAGATATATTAAAAAAAACATTAAGGTTAAAAACTTTATTTGTGTTTCACCTGATGCTGGTGGAATTGAAAGAACCAGAGGTTTGGCAAAAAAAATAAATGCTGATCTAGCAATTATCGATAAAAGAAGACCGGTTGCAGGAAAATCCCAGGTTATGAATATTATAGGAGATGTTAAAAATAAAAATTGTATAATTGTTGATGATATTATTGACAGTGGCGGAACAATTGTGAATGCCGTAGAGGCATTAAAAAAGAAAGGCGCCTTAGATGTTTATGTATTTGTAACCCATGCCGTTTTAAGTGGAAGTGCTATTAACAATATAAAAAAATCAAAAATAAAAAAATTAGTAATCACTGATAGCATTGATAATTCTAAAAGAATAAAAAATAATAGTAAAATACAAGTATTGTCAATCGCGCCTCTCATGGCTGAGGCGATAAAAAGGATTTCTAACTCAACATCAGTATCAGATCTGTTTAATTAACACTTGTTTTATTTTAAAGTTGAGTTAAATTGCTCATTCAATGAAAAATAATTTAAAGGCTACCAAACGTGAAAGCAAAACAGCTGGAGAACTAAATATTCTTCGTGGGAAAGGGCTTATTCCAGCTATATTGTATGGTGGAAACAGCCCTAATTTAAAGTTAAGCGTTGAAGAAAAATTTTTAAAAGATTTAAATTCTGAAACTTTTTTATCTACAATAATTGATCTTGAAATTGACGGAAAAAAAGAAAAAGTAATACCAAGAGATATTTCTTACAATGTGATTTCCGATAGACCCTCACACATTGACTTCATGAGAATAGTAAAGGGATCAAAAATCATATTAGAAATTCCAGTTATGTTTAAAAATAATGATGAGTCACCTGGGCTTAAAAAAGGTGGTGTACTTAATATTGTTAGAAGGAAAGTTGAGTTGATTTGTTTTGCGGAAAGTATACCTGAAAATATAGTAGTTGATCTAGCAGGCTTGGACATCGGGGCTAGCGTAAAAATTTCATCTGTAAAACTGCCTGATAATACTAAACCAACAATTACAGATAGAGATTTTGTTGTAGCTACGATTGCACCACCAACAATAGTTAAGGAGCCAGAAAAGCCAGCTGAAGGAACTGCTGAAGGAACTGAGGGAGATGCGGCAGCACCTGCTGAAGGTGATGCGGCAGCTGCAACTTCTGCCGAGCCCGGAAAAGACCCTGACGCATCTAAAAAGGACGACAAATCTAAAGGTAAAGAACAATCTGGTGATAAAAAATCTGCTGCTAAACCTGCTGCAGAAAAAAAACAAGAAAAAAAATAATTTTATATGCTTTTATTAGTAGGTTTAGGAAACCCTGGTCCAAATAATAACAACAATAGACATAATATAGGATTTAAAATTATTGATGCAATCAATAAACAATTTAATCTTTCAAAGCAAAAACCTAAATTTAAAGGATTATTAACGACTGGTAATATTGAAGATAAAAAAGTATATGCCATCAAACCACTCACTTTCATGAACAATTCTGGTACCTGTATTAAAGAACTTATAGAATATTTTAAAATTGACTCAAAAAACGTAATTGTTTTCCACGATGATATGGATATTGATTTAGGGAAAGTAAAGGCGAAGTTTGGTGGGAGTAGCGCAGGTCATAATGGAATAGAGTCAATAGATAAATCTATAGGAAAAGATTATTCCAGAGTAAGAGTTGGTATTGGTCATCCAAAAGAAGATAAAAAAGTAAATAGCCATGTTCTAGAAGATTTTTCGGATAACGAGGACGAAAAAATTCAAGATGTTACAAAAAATATTGTTGATCTTGTTCCTATGCTCATAAAAGACAAAATAGACGTTTTTTCAAGTAAGGTTAATCAAAACATTAATGGGATTTAAATGTGGAATAGTTGGCTTACCAAATGTTGGGAAGTCTACACTATTTAACGCCTTAACATCGTCTAAGAACGCTCAGGCAGCTAATTTTCCTTTTTGTACAATTGATCCCAATGTTGGAATTGTAGATGTCCCTGATGGTAGACTTAATGTCTTAAACAAACTCTCAAATTCAAAAAAAAAGATAAGTGCTAATATTACATTTGTGGACATTGCTGGTTTAGTTAAGGGAGCATCAAAGGGAGAGGGATTGGGTAACAAGTTTCTTTCACATGTTAGAGAAGTGGATGCAATAGTGCATTTGGTCAGATGCTTTGACTCTGAGGAAATTCAACATGTTAATAAGAAAATTGATCCATTAAGTGATTTGGAAACCATAAAAACAGAAATATTATTGTCTGATATAAATCTAATTCAAAAAAAATTAGAAAAAAATCAAAGAAAAAAAATGACCGAAAAAGAAATTTTAAATTTTGATTATGCTTTAAAAAGACTTAATAAAGGAGAGGATTTGAACGATGATAATGATCTAGAAAGAAAAAAAATACTTATTCAGGCCGGTTTAATTTCGATTAAACCGTATATTATAGTATGTAATGTTGATGAAAAAAACGTTCAATCTGGAAATAAATATACTGAAAATATAAAAAAAAATTACCCAGATAAAAAAATAATTATTATTTGTGCAGATATAGAAGACCAAATAACAGAACTCAATTTAGAAGAAAGAGAAGTATACATGAAAAATATTGGTTTAGAAAAAACAGGTTTAAATCAACTAATCAAAAATGGGTACGATCTACTAAATTTAACCACCTATTTTACCTCTGGACCAGAGGAAACTAGGGCATGGACTGTTAAGAAAAATACTAATGCTCAAAAGGCAGCTGGCGTTATACATACAGATTTTGAAAAAAATTTCATAAGAGCGGAGGTTATTTCATTTGAAGACTTCGAAAAATATGGAAGCGCTGAAAAGGCTAAAGAAAAAGGCAGATTAAAAATTGAGGGTAAAGATTATTTAGTAAAAGATGGTGATGTTTTATTTTTCAGAGTCAATCCTTGACCAGAGTTTTCTCATGCTCAAATAAACAAAAGTTGTAAATATAATTAAGAATATTATTACTCTAATTCCCATTTTATGTCTTTGCTCCAGCGTAGGTTCTGCGGCCCAAGTTAAAAATGTTGTGACATCACTAGCCATTTGAGACTCTGTTGCGTTAGTTCCATCAGCATAAGTAACTATTCCTTCAGAAAGAGGGTTTGACATCTTGATTTTTTTTCCTTCCATATACTTATTATAATAAACACCCTCATCTAAATTAACATCTGCTGGTGGTTCTTCGTATCCCATAAGGACAGAATAAATATAATCAGCCCCCCCTTTTCTAGATTTTACAAGCACAGACATGTCGGGTGGATAGGCTCCTCCATTTGCAGCAGTAGCAGCTTGTACATTTGGATATGGTGAAACAAATCTATCTGATGGTCTTCCTGGTCTTGTAAACATTTCGCCATCCTCGTTAGGTCCGTCTTCAACTTCAAAATTTGCAGCTATAGCTTTTACTTGATCAACAGAAAATTCTGGCCCACCGTTTTCACCCAAATTTCTATAGCTTAATAATCTCATTGAATGGCAGGAAGCACAAACTTCACTATAAACTTGATAACCTCTTTGAAGGGCAGCTCGATCAAATTTTCCAGTAATTCCCTTGAAAGACCAATCTTGTTTTAACAATTTGATTTTTTCTGCAGCAACACTTTCATTCAATGATGCTGTTAAAAAAAGTATAAAAGTAAAAAAAATTTTTAAATTTAATTTACACATTATTAAATTTATTTTTACTTTCACTTCTCATCATCTCAGGTTTTGGCATACCACCAAAAACTGGTTCTGAAATGCTTATTGGCACTGGATCTGTTTTCTCTACTTTGCTTAAAAATGGAAGAATTACTAAAAAATGTAAGAAGTAATATGCTGTTCCAGCTCTAGCTATAAAAAGATAAAGACCTTCTGCGGGCATTGCGCCAACATATCCCAAAGCAAGAACATCAATAATAAGAACCCAAAAAAAGATTCTATAAATTGGTCTAAAAACAGATGATCTGACTTTGCTCTTGTCTAGCCAAGGTAAAGCTATGAGTATAAAGAGGGAGGCAAATAATAATATTACGCCACCAAGTTTGTCGGGCACAGATCTTAAAATAGCATAAAAGGGTAACAGATACCATTCTGGTACTATATGGGTTGGAGTTATAAGGGGGTTTGCAGGAATATAATTGTCTGGGTGTCCTAATATATTAGGTGTGAAAAAAATAAATCCAGAAAAAATAATTATAAAAATTAAAAGTGCAAACAAATCCTTGATTGTTATATACGGGTGAAAAGGTACGGTATCTTTTGAAGGCTTCTTAATATCTATTCCAATAGGATTATTATTTCCAGGAACATGTAGGGCCCAAATATGTAAAACTACTAATCCAAGAATTATAAATGGGAACAGGTAATGTAAACTAAAAAATCTCGTTAAAGTTGGATTGTCTACAGAATATCCGCCCCATAACCAAGTTACTATACCATCTCCAACAAAAGGAATTGCGCTAAATAAATTCGTTATTACCGTTGCACCCCAAAAACTCATTTGACCCCAAGGCAAAACATAACCCATAAATGCAGTTGCCATCATCAATATATAAATTAGCATTCCTAGTATCCAAATTATCTCTCTGGGGGATTTGTAAGATCCATAAAATAGAGATCTAAAAATATGAATATAAACAGCAAGGAAAAACATTGAGGCTCCGTTAGCGTGAATGTATCTTATTAACCATCCATAATTTACGTTTCTCATAATATGTTCAATGCTATCAAATGCCATATCAGCATGAGCCACATAATGCATGGCTAAAACAAGACCAGTAACGATTTGAGTAATCAGACAAAAAGTTAATATGCCTCCAAACGTCCACCAATAATTTAAATTTTTCGGTGTCGGATAATTTTTTAAGTGATCACTTAAAGTTAATAATGGAAGTCTATCATTAAACCATTTTCCAAACTTAGATTCCGGTGTATAAGTATGTTCGCTCATAAAATTTATCCTATTTTAATAGTATTATTATCTACAAATTCATATTTTGGAACTTCCATGTTGGTCGGTGCGGGACCTTTTCTTATCCTCCCTGAAGTATCATAATGTGATCCATGACATGGACAAAACCATCCATTGTATTCCCCTTTATTAGAAAGTGGCACACATCCTAGGTGCGTACATATTCCAAGCATTACTAACCATTCTGGATTTTTAGCTCTATCTTCATCTTTTTCTGGATGTTTTAAATCTTCTAAACTTACTTTTTTTGCTTCGTCAATTTCAGATTGAGTTCTTCTCTTTATAAAAACTGGCTTACCTCTCCATAAAACTGTAATGGATTTACCTGGTGTAATTTGACTTATATCCACTTCGGTAGAAGCTAAAGCTTTAACTGAGCTATCAGGATTCATTTGGTCAATAAAAGGCCAAATAGCTGCCCCCAAACCTGCTGCTCCAAGAGTATAGCTAGCTGTAAAAATGAAATCTCTTCTATTTTTTTTTCCTGATTTATCCATAAAATTATATTACCATTTATTTTTGGAAAATAAGACTTAATTGTTAAACTTACAGGGGTCAGAATGACACATAAGAACAGGTTAAATTTCAGTTTTAAGAGCTTATAAACAGAAAAATTGTTGTTATGAAATTAAATTTAGAAACACATAAAAAAATGTCAAGTAAATGGTTTAAATTTCTGCAGTCTGAAATTTTCAAAGAATTTAAGTCTTTTGAAAGAGAAAAAAATAAAAAATTTAGAAATAATTCTTTTAAAATAAACACCTGGCAAAAATCTAAAGAAAATAATGAAGGTGGGGGTAGATTTATAATTATGAGAAATGGATCTGTTTTTGATAGTGTTGGGATAAATTTTTCAGAGGTATCGGGTAAATTTAGTAAAAAATTTAAGTCAAAAATTCCTGGTGCTAACAAGAACCCTAGCTACTGGGCTTCTGGTATTTCGGTTGTAGCTCATATGAAGAATCCAAAAATACCCTCTTTACATTTTAATACAAGATTTATTATTACGTCTAAAAGCTGGTTTGGAGGAGGTATGGACGCAACACCTGCGATTAAAGATAAATTTGAAGAAAAAATTTTTCACGAAAAAATCAAAATAATGTGTGACGGACATAATAGTAAATACTATAAAAAATATAAAAAATGGTGTGATGAATATTTTTATTTACCTCATAGAAAAGAAAGGAGAGGTATTGGTGGAATATTCTTTGATTATAAAAATAATGATTGGGAAAAAAATTTTAATTTTGTTAGAGATGTTGGTTTGTGTTTTCTTGATTGTGCAAAAACATTAATCAAAAGAAAACTAAATATCAAATGGACATCGGCTCAGAAAAAACAACAACTAATTAAAAGAGGAAGATATATAGAATTTAATTTACTTTATGACAGAGGAACTAAATTTGGATTAAGCACTGGAGGAAATACTGAAGCAATTCTTATGTCTCTTCCTCCAACTGCTAAATGGAAATAATGGAAAAAGAACCAATAACAGTAAACGGCTTAAAAAAGCTTCAAATTGAATTAGAAGATTTAAAAAACAATCAGAGACCTAAAGTTGTCGAGGCTATAGCAGAAGCTAGAGGTCATGGGGACTTGAAAGAAAATGCAGAGTATCATGCTGCTAAAGAACAACAGGGTCATATCGAAGGAAGAATATTGGAGATTAATGACATTATTGCAAGAGCTAATGTAATAGATGTTACCAAAGAAGAAAAAACAGGTAAAATAATTTTCGGTTCAACAGTAACAGTTAAAGATTTAGAAAAGGAGACAAAAATTTCTTTTAAAATAGTTGGTAAAGATGAAGCGGATATAAGTAAAAATTTAATTTATTTTAAATCTCCAATTGGAAAATCTCTAATTGGCAAAATGACAAGCGACATGGTCATGGTAAACACACCATCTGGAGAAAAAAATTTTGAAGTTTTAGAAGTTAAGTATATTTAGGTTAAATATGTTTTTTTAGCAGACTTCCCAATTGTTCATCATCAAGTTGAAATTCATTTTCTATCCATTTTTTTTCGATTTCTTTAATGACTTTTCCAATTTTTTTTCCCTCTGAAAATCCTTTACTTAATAAAAATTTACCATCATATGGAAATTTAGGTATTGAAATATCATCAATCTCTTTTTCAATTTTAATATAATTTTTCTGGCTCTTACTTTTATTTTGAAAGAATGATAGAAGATTTAAATCTCTCACTACATCCTTGCCATAATAGTACAAATTTTTTTTAATATTTTGTTTAAAAAAATTTTTTTCTTTATTTAATTTTGATAATCCATCAGATAAATAATTTAAATTTTTTGTTAATTCATTTGAAACACCATATTTATAACAAAAATATTCGTGATTGTTGCTTTCGTCTACAATCAAAATTCCTAAAAGCATATATTTCGACAATTTGCTAGTTAATAGATTTTTATTTTTTTTCAATCTATCTATATATTTAAACTCTGGAAAAATTATATTAAAAATTTCGATCAAGTGTGTATTTGAAATAATTTTTTTTTGAAAATTTTCTATATCTAAAATTTTTAAAAGTTCACTATAAACTCTTTCTTTAGACAAGTTATTAAAACCAGATAAATTTAGTTTGATAAACTTAATTGTCTTTTCATCAAATTTGTTATCATATTGTAAAGAAAATCTTAGGTATCTTAGTATTCTCAAGTAATCTTCCTGAATTCTTAAATTAGCATCACCAATAAAATTAACCTTTCTATTTTTTAAATCTTGAACACCATTTTGTGGATCAAAAATTTTACCGTTAGAGTCCATATAAATTGAATTTATAGTAAAATCCCTCCTTTCCGAATCCTTTTTCCAATCTTTAGTAAAAGAAACATTGGCATGTCTTCCATCTGTAGAAATGTCTTCTCTTAATGTTGTGACTTCAAAAGTTTCCCTCTCTCTTACTAAAGTCAAAGTGCCATGTTCTATTCCAGTTCTTTTTACTTCAAATTCAGAGCCCACGAATTTTTTAATAACTTCACTTGGTGTAAGAGATGTGGCTATATCAATATCATTAATTTTTTCTTTTGAGAGAAATTTTCTAACGCAACCACCAACCAACATTGCATTATTCTCATTATTGGTGTTTAGAATTTTAAAAATTTTTTTAATATTCTTATCTTTATAAAATGGAAAAAGTTTTCTTTTTATTTCTTTTAATAAAAACATATTTTTGGCTGGGGCGCTAGGATTCGAACCTAGGATGGCGGTACCAAAAACCGCTGCCTTACCGCTTGGCTA
>MDSW01037085.1_pt1 | contig 17279 bp, 27 predicted proteins | sample 811171 | NCBI WGS metagenome assembly MDSW01 (sample SAMN05326641, study PRJNA326480) | marine metagenome | isolation source: seawater | place: Atlantic Ocean: North West | collected 2012
TCTTGATAGCCGAGCCGTAAGGTGGAGGGAGTAAGGCTCTAAGAATCTTTGATTCTTAGAAAGGCACACCCGACATCTTAGGGCGAGAACCGGGTGCTATCAACCCTGCCTAAGAGCAGGGTTTAGACCCTTCCGAATCATAGATAATGCGAAAGCCATTAAGTAGTCAAAAGGGCAACTTAGTTCCATGCAATTCAATCCGTTCCGTTTGGATGAGGGAGATTTGGGAATTATCGTAGGTTCCGCCGTCTTTGTTTCGTTCATGTTAGAGAATTGGGTCAATCATTCCGTAGCGGAAGCGGAAGAAACGGATTCCGGTTTCTTGGCTGCTTTGGCAAGCCCACCACCGTTAGGGGTGTTTGCTGGGATGGCGGGAGTGACGCTGGTATTCAGCGCAATATCCGCTTACTTAGCAGACAACCTTACTGAATTAGTGGAGAAGTCCAAGTATTACATTTCACCGAAGCCGGAGGAAGTGTGATGGATTTCAAGTCCTTACGCAACTTCAGTTTCATTAAGAATCCAAAGTCTTGGATTGTTGGAGGTATTGCCCTCATCGGTGCTGCCGCTATGATAGAACCTAAATTACGACTTGAAGCAACGAATATGGGTGGAACTGATACTGATGAAGCATCTCTCCGAACTAAAGAATACGCCCAATCATTGTTTGGAAGTGAAACTGCAAACTTCCTACAAAAGCAAAAACTTGATGGTTTGATGAAAGAGTGGTTTGATGAAAACCCGGACGATGTGATGACTCGTAAGCAGTTTGCTAAATTGAAGCGACAATCTTTTGGTGCGGAAGATTATCAAAAGAAAATGTATCAAGATTTCTTGGACAATTGGGATGATGAATGGGAAGGAAACCCACCTACATTTGAGGAATGGAAAGAATTAGTCAAAGATGCGGAAGAAAAGTCATGGGATGACTATCCCGATGAGTTTGTGGATGAAGTCTATCCTTACGATTCACACCCTAACGCCGATACTTACGACATGGATGATGTGGAGAGGGAATATCGCAAGTGGGAACGATTACAATCAAGGCGATACCCGAAGCCCGATATTAGAGAAATGATGAGGAATCCTTCCGCTACATACACTCTTTGGCAACGATTTACTGAAGAAACCGGAATTACAGATGTAAATACTGTGTGGAGAATCGTTCATAATCCGTGGAAATGGGAAGGAGATTTATTGGCTTGGGCTAATGATGAAGATATACACCGTAAGTCCGATTATCGGTATGAGTTTGAATCCGAAACTCAACTCATGTATTTTACTGCTCCATTCAACATCAAGTTTGATACGAGGAAAGAAGCAAACGCTTGGGTTAGAGATTATCAAATGGTTTTCAAATATCCTTTGAAGGTTAGGAAGATGAGTGGCGAACATTATGTAATGTATGGATTGCCTTGGGAATACTTTGATGCTGAAGATTGGGGAGGCGACCCGGACGGACCTTTAGCCAAGGCTTTGGCACGAGCAAGAGCGAAGTCCAAAGAACCAAGAAAACCTTTGAAGATTGTAAAGTTACCCCACAAGGACCAAAAATCACTCCAAGACTTTGGTGCGGAAAACGATAATAGACAATTGGAGGTTACCGACCAAGATTATTTTGGAAAGAATATGGACACGGCTTCGGAGGGTAAGATGCGTATTTGGCATCACAATGGTTTGCCACGAGGCGAAGGCATAGACACGGAAGAAATAGTGGACCGTTTCGCTTTCCGAATCAACAAGGGAATGAAGGTTCCGCTGAAATACTATGAGCCTGTCGCCGACATCAAAGTTCCCTACGGTGATGTATTTGCGGCTACGCAAAATGACTTTTACGACAATGGTTGGTTAAACTCCGATATTGTGGAGGAAGTTTGGACTGATGAGCCACAAGCCCGTTCCACGAGTGTCGGGGATGTAATTCACCTATATGATAAGGATTTGTGGTTCGTAGTCGCTCCTATTGGGTTCTTGGAATTGGACCCAATGGGTGATTTCAAGGCTGAATATGGGCTTTCCGCCGAAAATACTATAAACTATGGTCACCTACATAATAACATGGCAGCAGACACCCGCCGATTTATGAAGCCCACCGATGTTATTGACGCATTCAAGAAGGCTGATGGAAGCCTCGTTTCCATCACTTTCATTAAGCGAACTACCGGAGAAGTCCGAAAGATGCTGGCTCGCACCGGTGTCCGAAAGGGCGTAAAGGGTGTTGGACTCAAGTTCAACCCTCGCAACAAGAATCTCATTGGAGTCTATGACTTTGATAAGGTTCGTGAGGGTGCTGACCCATCCAAGTGCTACCGATTCGTTCCAATTGATGCCGTTATCTCTATGAAGGTTCGTGGCAAGACTTACACCGCTTGATTCCCATGACGGAATATGTAGCGCAAGGTGGCCCTTGTCGCCGTCAATGTGATATTGATAAGGAAACCTTGACTTGTAAGGTGTGTGGTTTGAATTACCGCCGTGCTGACGATATGGTTGGTTGCTAACGAGTATTAAGTAGGTAATTGGCATCTTCATGTAGTATGGATGAGTCCGAACTCGCTATGGCGTTGTTAGAATTACACGGCTTGCGAGCCAAGATTACTGTTCCTAACATGATGAGGACATTAGGAGTTTCCTCTCGTGGTCCCGATGCAACAACGGCGAAGGGTATTGTTAAGACTTGGACCGACAACGGTTGGTTGAGTGGTAATGAGAAGCAAGGCTTCAAGCCAACCAAAGAGGGTTTGGGAATTATTAGAAAGAAAGTCGTGGTGGAGGCTTGGATGGAAGAAGCCGAGAAACTCATTGAAAAGTTAGGGGAACAATGGTTGCCTAATATCAAATGGAAGGATGAACTCAAACATCATCCCGAATGGTTCAAAGTAGCCCGCTATCCGTGGCTCAAAGATTCAAGATTTTACTTGCGTGGTATCAACAATTGTGGAGAATTGAAACCCACATCTCCTCCCGAAGATGGTTGGTTAGAGGGCGAAGCACCTACCGATTGGGAACCTTTGGGGGAGTAATCTTGCCCTTCAAAGACCCAGCCAAGAGAAAAGCATATCATCGGGCATATTCCAAAAAGCACTATGCGGAGAATAAAGCCCACTACATTGAGAAATCAAGAAAACATAAACAAGCCACAAGAGATTGGATTAGAAGTCTTAAGGAAGGTCGTATATGTTCCGAATGTGGTGAGGATGACCCCGTAGTTTTGGACTTCCACCACCCTAACCCGAATGAGAAAGGAGGAACGGTGGCGAACATTGCACACCGTTGGAGTAGGAAGCGTATTCTCCAAGAAATTGAAAAGTGTGATGTGATGTGTGCCAACTGCCACCGCCGTCATCATTTCCATGGAGATTAAATAGGTGATGGGTTCATAGGGAACCTATGAAGCATCGTTGGTATGGTGACCATTCGGTGCAAACTGCTATTTGGGCTATCGGAAGGGATAGAGAAATCAAATACCAAATCAAGAAGGAAGATGATGAAATCATTGGGATGCGCCGCCGTAGGTTTTGGGGAAGTGATGCAGTAAGATTAGAACTCCAAGGAGTGGGTGCTGACCAACGACCCATTGGAGTCATGGTTTCCACCAATAGAATTGATTGGAAGTTGCTTCCGCCAACACTTTTGCCTCCAAATCTTAGGAACACCGGACAAAGTGGATATGCTAAGTCCGAAATGTCCGATTACAAGACTACATGGGAGGCGTTGTTGAATCCCGTGGCCTGTGAAAATGTGGGAATTGATTTTTATGCTCTTTGGTGGGGTAAAGATTTAGTTTGGGATTTTGATAATCCTAAAGACATGAAGGCTGCTTTTGATGCCGCACACAAAGTAGCCCAATACTTGGAAGAAGAACATAAAGTTCGTCCCGTCATCATTTTTAGTGGCTCCAAAGGTTTTCATGTTTGGGTGAAGGCGGAAGAAGCAGCGAAAGTTGTGGGCTGGGATATGAAAGTTGATGGTCCAAACTTTGAGGACCCTCTCCGGGAACAAGGAAGGGCCTATTCCTCCTTCGTCAAAGGAACTGCCAAAACTTTGGGTTTGCATTTGCCACGGGACGATTTGGCACCCAACTATCGCCAAGGAATGGTAAGATGTCCTTATTCGGTTCACGAAAAGACCGGTCAATTGGCATATCCTTTAGACTCCAAACAAATCAAGGTATTGGAAAATATGAAAACTTTGGAAAATGCGGAACACATTGCGTCCCTGATTCATCCATGGGACACAGAATCATTCATAGGAAGTGGGGAAAAGTCTTGGATGCCTCCGTGCAGCGAAGTGCATTCCCGGAATCTTTGGAGATTACTTTGAGGATTTCCTATTACTGCCAACCATCAATACAAGACCAATGGCACCGACCGCAAGATATGGTCCAATACTTCTTTTACTTTGGGAATCCTTATTGTTACTACTTGGTGCAGGGCCGCTTCCTCCAAGGTTTTGGGTAGGAGTTGTGGTATTATCATTGGTGCTGCTATCATCCGTGGTCGGAGTATTACTTGAAGTATCAGTAGTTGTAGTTCTCGGAGCCGGTTGCACATAGATTTTGTAATCTATGGTTCCCGAAGGGCTGGCACATTCACCACTTGCTTCCCCTGCCGAGTATTCCACGGTGTAAAGTCCGGGACGGTCAAAGAAGTATTCTTTGTAATTCCAGCCACCACTACAATTTGGAACATCTCCTCCCGCAATCGTATCATCATGGATTTTCTTTAAGCCACCATCACGGTCCGAGAAAAGGACTTTGATACGGGCCTTGTGTTTGGCTTTACTATCGTAGTTTTGTCCGGTTCCCCATCCCGCCGAGTCGCTGGGCTTGAAAGCAATGATGAGTGCATCTTCATACGCCTTTTGGGAATCCTCATCTCCACGAAGTCCAATCTTCATACGATGGACTGACTTACAATTGAGGCGAGGGTCCTTGGAATAGGATTTGTCTTTGACCCAATTTATGTCGTCATAAGGACATGATGGCTCATCTTCACTTCGCAGCATGGTAATGAAGCGAAAGTCTTGGGCTTGGAAATAATCATTCACCTCGGTCACCTCCGGATAGTAACAATAGAGTTCCTCCCATCAAAGCCAAAAGAATAAACATTTGGCGAGTCGTATTGATGGAACTACTTGTGGCAACGGTGCTTTGAACTGAAACATTGGACTCCACGGCTGCTTGGTTAGCAGCAGTATTGACGGATGCGGGAATAGTTGGGATAATATCTTCCAAAACATCCACGATTTCTAAGGTGTAAAGATGTTGGAAACCTCCGGGAGTTGGGAAACGACAATCATATTTGTTAGTATCAATGAATCCGAAGGCATCTTGTTGGTATTGGTGATACAGATAAGCAATTTCGGCAGCAAGAATCGCAGTTGATAGGGCAAGAGCCGCTAAACAACTTCCACCCACAGTAAATACTGCACCAATTGTGCATCCTACGGCTACGGAGAAGATAACAATGGCTAAGTCTAACACTAATGGCAAGATTTCAGTTACAATGAACTCGGCTGCTTTAGCCCAATCACTTCTTTCAGCGGAAGCGGAATATCCGTATTGGCAAGTCAAAAACAGTAGCCCTGCATTCCAATCTCTTTCCATAAAAATCTCGGCACGACCTAATCCATCGGAATCGGTGTTAATTCTTTGGGTTCTGATGAGTGGCAATACGGCAGTAGGATTGTTCACGAGAATAGGTTTCATCAATTCACTAAGTTTGGCAGTATCGGCCAAGAGTGCTTGCTGCTCCTCCGGAGTCTTGGATTCCAAAACTTTCATCATTTCTTGAACAACGAAGTTCATATTGAGGGCCGCTAATCTAATTTGGCACTTGTCGGAACGACCTTTACCATCCGAAATAGTTTGGACATCAATAGTTACTCTATCTCCGGTCAAGACTTGAGGAAACATATACTCCGTAGTCCCATCCACAGTAGTCTTTTGTAATTGACGAGTGACTCCTTCGTAACCATCTCTAACGGCTACGGCTGACTTAAAATTGGTATTGCATCCCGATGATTCTTTCCACCAAGTTTGGTCGGGACTTTTACCACTTTGAATCCATGATACCATTGGTTCACTCTCCGTCATCATCACCGGTGGCTGCATCTTTGGCTTTCTTAGCCATCAATCCCGGAGCCACGAGGGAGATAATGAATCCTCCAACAAGAAGAAGTCCTAAACCGGTAATTCCCGCAGCAATTATGGGATTATCGCCCATCCATTCAATAGTATTGGTGGCTGCCTCTTGACCAGCCTCTCCTAACAAATCTCCCGCCGCACCTACAAAACCAGCACCGAAGGACCAAAAACCGTAAGCAACACCAGCAATTATTCCACCTTTAATGAAGGTGGAACCAATCTTTTGGGCTGCACTATTGATAGCATTGGCTTTCACTTGCTTTTGGACCGCTTCTTTAGCAACCTTTTCCGCAACTTCTTGTGATACACCATCTTCCACGAGTTCTTTGGTAATCTTTTCAATGACTTCACCTTTGGTGGCTTTAGTTACACCACTTTCGGCAAGTTCTTTTCCAACTCTTTTGGCAACACCTTCCGCCGCCTCCTCGCCGAGTTCTTCACTAAGTTCTCCCAATACTTTCTTTTGAATACCGGCGGTTACGGCATCTCCACCAACATTTTTGGCTAAACGCTTACCGCCAGCCGAAGCAATGTTATCCACTAAGCCTAAGCCGGGAACTCCGAATACTTGGGTGTCTGCCGCTTTTCCGAGTGGTTGTCGTAAGACCGGAGCCTTGGTTGAGAAATAATCAAATGACGAAGCCACGGCAGACATAGCAATATCTTCCCCTTACCACTATTTAATGCCTCGCTCCGAAACTTTCAAGTAGTCAAAGTGTATTATGGGGTCTATGGACCAAGAGGAATACATCAAAAGGCTCGGTATTTGTCGCCGATGCCCTCATGCTAAATCTAAGTTGATAGGGACTCATTGTGAACTTTGTGGGTGCAACATTCGTGCTAAAGCCAAGATTGGTAAGGAATCATGCCCTATTAACAAGTGGTGAGGGTATTAAGTAGTCGTAAGACTAACTATTTGGTGATGCCTGTTCGTGAAGTTAGTCCGGGTTGTTTCCAATGGGGTGACCAAAAGATTTACTGCGGTCAAGATGCGGAAAAGAAGGCTCATGCACAAGGTAGGGCTATCATTGCATCCGGATGGAAAGAAGCCGAATATCAACCTAACCAAACTTTGGGTGATTATGACGATGAAGGGCTAACCCATTCTTCCACTATTGATGGTTATCAACCGTTCAAGTATTCTGTAATGACGAGTCGTGCGGAAACACTTAGCAAGACTTCTTGTTGTTGTGGAGCCGATGAATCCAATCCTTGTATTTGTATGAAGCAGCCCGAACCTATGCAATGTTCCGCTAAGGAACCTATGTGTCCTTGTTACAAGGAATTAGCAAAGGCCAAAATGGGGGCTGAATCTTTTGAAGCCGATTCTAAGGAAGAAGCCCGACTTAAGAAATATGTGAAAACTTATGGAGAGGAAGGAGCAAAAGTCCGAAATCGTATTTTCAAGAGGATTCTTGCTAATGCTCAAGATGGAACGAAAGCGGGTCAATGGTCGGCTCGGAAAGCCCAATCTTTGACTGAAGATTATGAGAAAGCCATGGCAAAGAAAAACAAACGGCCCTACAAGAGTTCCAAGAAAACTAAATCCCAAAAGTCTTTGAAAGATTGGGGCGACCAAGATTGGAAAACCAAGAGTGGCAAGAAATCAAGTAAAACCGGTGAAAGATATTTGCCCGCAAAGGCTATTGATGCTCTAACTGATGAAGAATACAAGAAAACGAGTGCTAAGAAGCGCAAAGATATGAAGAAAGGGAAACAATTTAGTGACCAGCCCAAGACAATTGCTAAGAAAACTGCAAAGTTTAGGAATGAGGAAGTCGTGGAATGGGACGATGTGGAATGGAATAACAAGTCCCCTAAGAAAAAGAAACATGAATGGCGAGATGATGTGGAGTGGGATAGCGAAAGCACCAAGCCATCGTCTGTGGAAATATCTCGTTCATCCAATCCTCAAAAGAAATTGATGGCGGTTTTCTATGATAGTGAAGGTAAGAAGTTGAAAACCACACACTTTGGACAAAGAGGCGCAAGTGATTACACTAAACACGGCGACAAAGAAAGAATGGAACGCTATCTTGAACGACATGGTGGTGGAACTACTACTTCCACAAAAGAAGATTGGAAAGACCCTACTACTGCCGGTTCTCTATCTCGTTGGATTCTTTGGAACAAGCCCGACTTAGAAGGAAGTTTCAAAGATTATCTTAAGCGATTCAACCTCAAAGGTGACCTCAAAGTTTCAAAATCCGCTGAAGAAGTCACTATCTTAGCCCCAATCTTTGGACCAACTGTTCTTGGATTTGTAGCCGGTGCAATTATCGCTCATATTGCTAACCGTTAAATGGGTGAAAGTCCCCTATACTTCTTATGGTGACGGTTCGTGATGTTCCCGAAGGTCAAGCCATGAGTGGTTGGGAGGTCTATGACTTCGCACCCGATGATTTCACATACGAAAGGCAAATGGGAAAGAATACAACTGCGGTTCCCTTGACGGTTTATTGTCCTCAATGTAGTGATACTACCGCCTATGACCGCCGAGTTAATGCCGTAGTCCCTAAGTGGACTATCAATCATTCGGATTATGTGTTTAATGTTGGTTATCAAGAGGAAGATGGCAAAAAGTTTGCCGTTTGTTTGAATTGTGGACACGATTTACGGGACGAAGTTAAGGGCAAGGCTGCTCCAAAGAAATCAACTCGCAAGATTACTCGTAAAAGTCAAGAAAGAACGCTGGCTGCTACACCGGAACTTATTGAAGATGTAAAGTTTGAAGATGGATATTTCACCATGACGGTTGATGAGTTTAAGCGAATCGCTAAGAAAGGACATCAAGTTTCACACAGTATTACGCCCGCAGCCGAGTTCGGAGGGACTCTTTATGTTATTAGTTTATCCAAGTTTATTACATTTTGGAAAGAATTGGAAATCAATGGGACTCGCAAGGTTGGCATCCCTCGCATATACTTCCAAGAAGCATGAAAGTCATTAAATACTTGAAAACACGAGGTATTAACATGGACACCGATGAGTTTGACTCCATCATGGAGCAATATGATGACCTAATGAAAGCGGGTGCCGAGGAGTATTTGACGGCACAAGCAGCGAACATGACTGAAACACTTTTGTTAGACTCCGCCGAGTTAGTTCCTATTATGGCTATGAACCCTTTGTTGGGTCAGCCGTTCCTTGCTACTATTGGTGTAGTAGGTCTAAAAATCATTGATGGTGATGAATATCAAGTCGGCGTATCGTGGTTCCCACACGGCAACATTCCAAGAGAATTGGTGCAAATGTGGAAGAATGAACAAACAACTGATGCTGATGTAGTAGCCTATCTATTGAGAAAGCGTTTGGCTATCATTGCTATGGAGGAAGATACCATGGATGCTGATGAAATCGGTTGGACTTCTCTTTTGAAAGAAGTTAATGTTGGCAAAAGAATGACTAACTTTGAAGAAGCGGTTGCCGGTAGTAGTGATGAAGCCGAAGAACTCGTAAAATCTATGTTAGAAGCCACAGGAAGCGACTTCAATGAACTAATCAAATCACTCATGGAGGCAGTAGCCGAAGCCGAGTTCCAAATACCACTTGAAGTGGAGATTGATGAAGAAGCCGAGGAGTTCGGTCAATCATTTATCGCCAAGTGGGAATGAGAACGGTTAAATAGGTGAAAGTGCGGTTCTAAACCCATGGCGGGACGGGACCACCGAGGGCTACGCATTGCGACTGATGGACGAGTTATCCAAAAATCCGAATCAGTTTGGACTGTATTGGGAGATAGTGGAAAGCGATATAGTGTTATCAATTTCAATCCGGGGTGGCGGTGTGAATGTCCAAACCACCTGCGCTATAAGCATGACTGTAAGCACATCAAGGCCGTGAAAGTCATGCTCGCACAGGAAATCTTTGGCCTTGACTTTGGAGAGTAATACTATGGTTGGAACAAGCAGACAAAAGTGGATTGATAGCATCGTGAATATGATGACCGAAGAAGGTCGTGGATTCGGGGTTGATGAGTTGCGTCAGCGACTCCTTGGTAGCCTCCGAAACGCTCCAAGCGCACGACAAATTACGAGTAATCTCAAGATTGATAAGCGATTTCAAACGCTGGGTAAAACCATGACGGGTAGCCTCATGCGTAATCGTTCCCACGAAGTCTATGTATTCGGACTCGCAGGGGTCAAGTATGGAGCCGAAGCCCCATTCCACGCTAAGTGAGAGTATCTAACCCCAAAGTTAATAAAGGGTTGATACCTCGGAGTAATTGATACTATGGCGAAGAAGGCGAAGGCAAAGGTCAAAGACGACAAGAAAACCGCTTCATTTGAAGTGGGAACCAAGATTACCAAGGCGAAGTTATTGAAAATATGGGATGCCGACCATCCAATTAAGCCATACTTTGCTTCCGAGATTCCGTGGAGCAAAGCACTTCCAAGCCGTTCAAGTTTCATTGTGGAGCGTGTGCGAGTCAATAAGGCTGAAACATGGAAATCTTTTGCTATTGCCAACGATGATATTAGAATCTCATGGGGTGAAGGTTTCGTCAATGGCGACTTCCGCCGTATGAATCCGACAATGGTTCGTTTCAAGGATGTTCCCCAACCGATTGGGCGAGTGGAGAAGAAGAAAACGGCTCCAAAGACTACTAAGAAGAAAAAGAAGTCCAAAAAGGCTACTAAGAAGAAGTCCAAGGGTCAATGATATACTTAAAGAAATGCGAATGCTTAAATAGGTGAAGGGAGAAGTGCGAATTATGTCCGAGGATAGAGATATTGATATGACGGTTGATACCGACAAATGTGTGGAGTGTAGTGGAAAGTGCTACGAAGATTCTAATGGCTACATGGTCTGTAATGATTGTGGTTTAGTCCAAAGCGATACCCCAATTGACTACGGTAAAGATAACCGAGTCTTTGCTGATGGAGATGGTATGCAAGGAGAGCGTTGGGGCGCACCCAAGTCCGATTTGATTCACGATGGAGGACTCTCCACCGATATTTCATGGCAAAACCGTGATGCTATGGGCGCACCGTTGTCCAAAGACATGGCGAGTAAGATTCACAGACTACGAAAGCAACACCAAAGAACCCGCATCAAGGATGCTACCGAGCGAAACCTTGTAGTAGCGTTAGCGGAACTACGCCGTTTGGCAACCCAAATGGGGCTTCCTAACTCTATCAAGTTAGAGGCGGCTCGTCATTATCGTAATGCGGTGAAGATGAAATTGGTTCGTGGTCGTTCCATTGAAGGCGTTGTGGCCGCATCACTTTACCTTGCTTGCCGTATGGCTGATGCTCCAAGGACTCTTGATGAAGTCGGACATTATTCCCGAACAGGTCGTAAAGAAATTGGGCGAACCTATCGTGCTATCGTCAAGGCTTTGAAGATTCAAGTTCCACCTGCTGAACCGAGTGGCTATGTTCCTCGCTTTTGCACTTCTTTGAACCTCCCATCACCGGTGCAGGTTCGTGCGCTACGCTTAGTTAGCGACTCTCAAAAGATTAGTGGCACGGCAGGTCGTGGCCCAACAGGGATTGCAGCCGCAGCCGTGTATCTCGCCGCAATACTTTGTGGTCATAATCGCACCCAGCGTGAAGTAGCCGTGGCTGCCGGAGTCACCGAAGTTACCATTCGCAACCGCTTCAAAGAAATGTGCGGTGATATGGGGCTTGACCCAAGCAACCCAAGCGACAAGAAGTGAAGTTTCAAGTAAGTAGCAACCCATGATTTGCTCATGGAGCCTTTGCTATTTGGATTCACCATGATTGTAGTTTGGTGGATAGCGTGGTTTGGTTCTCGTTATTGGTCTGTGCGTAAGCAAGGTCAATCTCTTGAAGAAGATTATCAACGAATCCGTATTGAAGATTTAGAAGTCATGGTGGAGAATATGCGCCATGAATTACACTTCAAGCGCAGCGACTTAGAGCAAGCCAATGAAGAAAGAATTGGCTTAGAAAATGATTTGGCTTTGAAAGTAGTGGAAATCCATGACCTTGAAGCCGAAGTCAAGAAACAAAAGGGCAGGGCTGCTTCCGCCCACACAACTCGTGGACAACTTCTTGAGAAATGGACCCCATTCCTTTCAGCGGAAGGTATTGAGGAACATTGGAAACCCGAAGATTGGACTTTCTTAGGACAACCCATTGACTATGTGGTTTTTGATTGGAGAAAGGACAAAGATTTGAACTTAGAAGAAGGCAAAGTAATTCTTTTGGATGTGAAATCCGGTAAAGCCACACTTACTACTAAGCAACGGCGTATTAGGGACCTCATCAAAAATGGGCGTGTGGAATGGAGAGAACTACGATTAGATTAAATACATGATGGAATAAGTGGCGGCTGATGGGCGGAGATTATTGTTTAGTTATGTTGATTATTTTCTTGTATGGAATAGCATTTGGTGGGGATGATGAAGGCTACTACTAATTGTTGTTCCATTTGCGGTAGCAATGGATTCAAGACCGAACTTCCGAGGATGAAGCCGACATGGTTTGGTTGGAAGTTGGAGCGAGGCTTGGATGGACTACAATTGATGAGTGATGACGATGGAATATGGACTACTTGTAGTGATTGTGAAGTCAAAGAAACCTTTTGGCGTTGGAGTTTGGGAGGCATTTGGCGATACCCACTTAAACAAAAGTGAATGCTTAAATAGGTGAAAGAACTCATGGGAAATTACGAAGGCGATTATTATGAGCAGCGTAGTGAATGCAGATATTGAAGCAAAGGGTGGATTTTCCGCCAACCGATGGACTAAGGACGGAGAGCGTGGTTTGGCTGACCGAGTGTATGTTGATGCACCGGGCGGAGTCAAGGTAGGTTATTATGACCTTGTTAAGAACACATGGGTCATGGACAAGAACAACCGTTCCGTGCAAATGGGTATTATCAAGGAAAAGGATTCCGCCAAGGTTTCCATTACAATGGTTGGTCGTGAGCCAATTCACATCGGAGAGCGCACAGTCCTTCTTCCGCACGAAGGCCCTATCTTCGGACAGGGAACCAATCTTGCTAAGGACTTCCTCGTTGCTTCCGGTCAAATTGACGACATGAGCATCGGAGATTTCTTTGAGGCTTGTATGGCAGGTGGAGAAGCATGGCTGACCATGCACCGCCGAAAGTTTAACTGATTGGAGATGATTCTTTGAGCGTGATGCGTAAGTGGAAAGTCCGTGAGGTTGCTCTTTGTGAGGGTCGGCACGATGTTGCCGGACCTAACGGAGTGATTGAGGACTTCATTTACCATAACATTGAGAATCCTAACGATTTCCGACAATTACAGGAAACGGCTAACCATTGGTTGGACACCATGCACGATTTTGAATCCATCCATCTCTATGTGACGGGTCTATCACAGGCATTGACTTGCTTTTTAGCCCGATGGACTACTCGTAATCTTGAGATGTTGAGTGCGGGTTCAGTCCCCATTCCACTAACAGTATTCCATTGGAATAGAGATACGGAATCGTATGATTCCCACACATTCCCGCTTAGGTGATTTCATGCAGTATAGAATTGATATTGGCAACGGAAACCTGCTCGTCTTTGAAGATGATAACGACAAAACCCTGCGTGTTATGGTCGTGGATGCTAAGAATCAAGACTCCGGTATGTATCTTGGAAAGTGCAATCGTGATGATTTGAAGCGTCTTGGGCGTTCAATGTAGGCAAATTACCCCAAAGTTAATATACTACGGGATGCTACCAATTACCATGTCCTACCGTGGAATTGTATTCAGCCGCCGCCTTGAGAACGACATTGACCACTACATGAGTGGTATTGGGGAGCCTATGGAGCCTCGCACTATTATTGATAATCTATACTCCAAGCGCATTTGGGGTAAAGTGGCTCGTAGCCCTAAGAGGTTAGCCTACTATTTCAAGAGAAGCGGTCAATATGTCCAAGTGGGAGCATATCGCCCATTCAAGTATATTCATTCGGACAATTACGAAGCCACTATTCACGGACCACGCAATTAGAACAGGTCGTCATCGGCTTCTTCCGATTCCACTTCCTCAACGGGCGGTGGGTTGGAACCAAGGAATCCAAATGTAAATGTTGGTTGAAGGTCTAATTCCTTCGTGATGTTTTCCACTAATTCACAAACCGAGTTTGTGGTGTCCACCAATAATTTGTGATGCCCCATCCAAACCATTTCATATTGTGTAAATGATTTTTCTTTGAACAACAAAACACGGCGTTGGAGATTCATATCCTTTCCAGCAGCCACTAACTTTAGCCGTTCCCAAACAGGATGGCTTTCTTGATTTACTGATGGTTCACCAAAAGTGTAGCGAACCACAAAACCTTCGGGCGGAAATCCCTCGTCCACATAGTATTGGAGTGCATCGGCTAACTCCATAACTTGTTCTTCTTCTTCATTTTCTTTGGAAATACTCATCTTATTCCTCCTCCATATTGTAGCGGAACTCCGGTGGTAAGAATAGAATGTGTGATAGTGATGGTAGTTCACCCAAAAGTTCTTGGATTCTTGCCCTCATAGGAAACATAGTTTGTTCCACAGTTTCCATTCCGCCTTCCCATACCACATCAAATTGTGGAATCATTACTACGCCATCGTTGATAGCACGGAAGTCTAAGTGAAAGGGAGTATCTTCAAGTTCATCCTCAATACTTTGGAGTATTGGATGTGGAGTTTCCGGACCGTGGGACAAAAGTGATTGGTCCAAGAAAGACCAACGCATCACATAACCACCAATACTTACTCCGTCATCAATGGATTTTCTAACCAACTCCATTAAGTCTTGGGCTTCGGGAAGTTTTGTTTCTTGCATCTTAAGCACCCATCCCTGCAATGTATGTATCTAAGTCAAAGTTTTCCCACTTCTTGGAAATGTCCAACATAACCTTGAGTTCGGCTGCCAAAGATTCTGTTGGAACCTTTTGAGAGGAAACAATTGGTTCGGCTCCCGGAATAATATAAGTCGTAATTTGTTCGTAATACCCATTTTGTAGTAGGCTGGTGATAACCATACGGGCCATATCAGCATTTCTTTGGTTATCCAAAACTACCTTAACTTTCTCCTCACTACTTACTGATACCAAATCTGTATAGTATTGTTGAACTAATCTCATGTAGTCATCGGGTTGAGTGTTCAAAAGATTGGAAAGAGATTCGGGAGAATGTCCAGCAACTTGTCCAAGGGACTCAAAGAAATTACCAACAGTTCCAATAGACAACCGCAATGGGTCAGCCATAATGTTGAACAATACAAAGTATAGGTCATCACGGTCATTAGCATTCTTCATGTGGACATCAGCATGGACATTTACAATCATATCCTTACTCATAGTCATCTTGACTTTTCCAATCTTTTTCATTGTGGTGCCTCCATCTTTTGGCAATCCGGACAAGTATAACCAAAACCTCCCAATGAAATATCAAAATTGGTGCCACAAAGACGACAGGTTCGGTTTCGCCAACGCAGTATGAAATGATTATTCCTTTCCCGTGCATCACTTAAAGTAATGGGTTCAAGATTTTCAATCAATAAACTCCCATTCTTTACGGCGAGAGAATAACCCTCATCTTCTGCCCATGCGGTCAGCGTCATAAGCATGATTACCGGAAGGTTGCTACTTAATGGTTCTCTAAGATTCTTTGAATCTATGATTCAAGACCCTCGCTTTTCCCCTTCAGTTTGAGATGTCTTAAGTAGTTAGCGGAAAGTGGAGAGGCTATGGAAAAAGGCTATCCACCAATTTGGTATGAATGGGGATTTTCGGAGGAGGAGCGTTTTGAACACTATCGTCAAATCTGTGAAAGGGTGGGTTACGGTTGTATTCCAACTCCTTCCGTGGAGGCTGCCAAAGAAATCATCACCGAAGTCTTTGGTGATGGAGAGGGTGTCGTGGCTTACGACATTGGAGCCGCAGTAGGAAGTTGGAGCAAGAAACATACCGGACCACTCCAACACTTTCCAAAGATTCGGAGTATCTTGTTTGAAGCCAATCCGGAATTAGAGTTTCTGTATCAAGAAAAAGATTGGGAATATCACATTGGTTTCTTAGGAGAGTCCGATGGAGATGTTTTGCCATTCCATTGCCACTTCCAACATATTGGAGGTAATTCCCGATACTTGGAAAATACCGAAGCCTTCCAAGAGAAAAGTTTTGCTTTGATGTTACCTTTGGAAAAGTTGGATACTGTTGTGGACAAGAAATCCCTCCCACTTCCCGATATTATCAAGATGGATGTTCAAGGTTCCGAAAAAGACATTATGATGGGAGGTTCTAATTGTTTGGCTCATGCTAAAATCTTGATTGTTGAGGCCCAGCACTCTAACTATAACGAAGGTGCGCCGAAAGTGGAGGAAGTATTGGAATATGCTTACTCCCAAGGCTTTACTTTGTGGCGAGGCGAAGTTTCCAAGACTCCTTATGATGCCGACTATTTTCTAATCAAGCGTGATTAAGATGATTGAACAAGGATTATTGGATAATCCAAGTCCTTGGATGAATCCTCATGCCGTGGAATACTATGAAAGCATTATGCGACCTAATATGAAAATCTTGGAGTTTGGTTCCGGCTATTCCACAATTTGGTTGAATAAGTTTGAACCGGAATGTGTTGTTTCTTTAGAATCTAACAAAGATTGGTTTGATGCTTTACTACCCTATTGTCCTAATGCCGATTTGCGCTACATAGAAGATTACCCTTTGAATCTCAATCCCGAATGGGAGCCGTTTGACTTGATAGTAATTGACGGTATTAACCGATTGAAATGTTTGTATTGGGTTTTGGAACATGATATGTTAGCGGAAGGTGGAACTATCATCTATGATGATATGCACCGTAAGTGGTTACCTCAAGAACAAGGACCCGATTATCAAGATGCGTGGGAAATCTTAGAAGATGAGGATTTTGAAATGGTGATGTTGCCTACTAATGGAATATGGGAAAGAGATTCTGTGTTAAGGACTACGGAACACGACATCACATTATTCGCCCACGAAGTAATGGTTAAATAGGTAATCGCCCCACCGTATAGTTAGCCCCGAACCATGATTCGGGGTAGGACCGTGACTGAATAACCAAACTCGGTGATGGTAAGGTGTGCAAGAGAGGGAACACGATTCCCCTACTGACGGCCAAGTGGCAGAAGTAGCCGGTTAAAGTCCGGGTGAGCAGCAGGGGCAAAGGAGCAA
>MDSW01019320.1_pt1 | contig 17277 bp, 16 predicted proteins | sample 811171 | NCBI WGS metagenome assembly MDSW01 (sample SAMN05326641, study PRJNA326480) | marine metagenome | isolation source: seawater | place: Atlantic Ocean: North West | collected 2012
CGCTTCTGACATTGCGTTTACTTCAGGCGCATCTGGTGCCAAAAAAAGTGTATTCGGCATATGCTCTGCTAATACGGCTGCTAAACCCAACAAATCCGCGCCATTTGCGCCGTAACCATGCAAAAATATAACAGCACTTTCAACGCGGCCACTGTCAGGCATACGTGTATCTGATTTTAAAATTCGGGTCATGGTAATCCTTTATAATTCAAAATTTAACATGCAATTCACCCAACCACTGTTTAACCTCTCTTAACGAACTCACAGTTGGTGCTGATGTAAGTGAAGGACGATCAATCATCAACACTGGTAGTCTCAAGGCTCTTGCCGCATCAAGTTTAGTTCGACTTGCTTTGCCTCCCACATTTTTTGCAATCAATATGTCAATTTTTAATTCAGTAAATAATGCTTTTTCATTGGCTACAGTAAACGGTGGCCGGCCAATAATAAAATCTCCATTTTTCCAAGGGAAAGGTTGATCAGGTGGATCAATTTGTCGACAATAAATTTTTGATTTTTTAATATTTTTAAATTTTATTAGACTTTGTCGACCTGTCGCAAGGAACACGGTTTGACTCGGAGAAATAAATTGGGCTGCCTCACTTTCATCTTTTATGGGCCTCCAAAGATCATCTTTCAAAGGTAACCATTTTGGTCGATCATATCGTAACATTGGTAAATTAAGTTCTTGACAGATATTAAAAGTTCGCAAGGTAATAAGTTTAGCAAATGGATGAGTTAAGTCCAAAACTGCTTGAATTTTTTGTTCTTTGACAAAAGATTTGAAACCATCCGCACCGCCAAAGCCACCGACACGCGTTGGAACAGCCAACTTCCGCGGATTTCGTGTGGCACCAGACAGGCTAGCATGCGCAGGAATATTATTACGCGCGCAATATTGAGCCAACTGCCGTGCTTCTAAAGTTCCAGCTAAAATTAGAACAGTCATGTGCGCGCTAAAATTTGACCGGCTCTGTCGATTACAACGCAATCCACTTCTATTTTTTCATTTTTAAGAATTGATCTACAAGTTTTTAAACTTTCCGTAACTACCCACTCAGACATACTAGGCCCAGCTAGCGTGTATGCTTCTAAAGCTGTATTCACTTTACATAAATTTGGTTGTCCCAAAACTTTTGCTAATTGGTTAAAGTCAACCTGACTACGTGCCGAATGGAGATCGCCGGCACCCTGAGCCAATTTAGTCATTTTTCCCACTCCACCGCCGATAGTTAATCTTGGAACAGGCTTTTTACCCAGATATTTCATTAAACCACCGGCAAAGTCACCCATATCCAGCATAGAGGTATCAGGAAGGCAATACAGTGCCTGAACAGCTTGTTCAGAAGTTGCGCCAGTACAGCCTGCTACGTGTTGTGTACCCTCAGCGCAAGCAACATCAATACCACGATGAATGGATGCAATCCATGCAGAGCATGAAAACGGACGAACAATTCCTGTTGTCCCCAAAACTGACAGACCACCAACTATTCCGAGCCTAGGATTCCATGTACGGGAAGCAAGTTCAGTCCCACCTGGAATGCTGATGGTAATTTTAACATTTGATTTTTTTTTATATAGCTTTGCTAATTCTTTGACCTGTGCTTCCATCATTTTTCGGGGTACTGGATTTATCGCAGGCTCTCCAATTGCAATTGGGAGCCCTCGCTTACTTACATAACCAACACCATCACCGGCATAAAAATTGACGCCAAAACCTCCTTCAGTAACTTTTACAATAATTAGTGCCCCATGTGTTACGTCTGGATCATCACCCGCATCTTTTGTAATTCCAATTTCGACCCAATCGTGTCCAACGGCTCGGTGTGCTATTGGAAACAAAGGCTTCTCTCCTCGGGGTAATGTGATCTCAACTTCAGTAAGGTTTTGACCTCCCCATAACTGTTGTAGGCAAGCACGAACCGCAGCTGTTGCACAGGCACCGGTTGTCCAACCACGGCGTAGGCTAGATTTTGTTACCTCATTCATAATTTCATTATAGCAAAGCTTTTCATGCCGCCAATCACAAACCGTAGGTCGCTTGCACCCTTTTCACTCTGACCTATCTTATGCATAAGCTATAGAATGCATGATTCACACAACGTTTTATTATCAAAGTTTCCTGAATTGAAGTCAGGCTGGGTTTGGCTGTGTGGCGCAGGTCCAGGCGACCTTGGATTATTAACTTTACACGCTTTCAATGCACTGACGCAAGCTGAGATTGTTGTTTACGACGCGCTAGTTAGCAATGAAATTTTAGAGTTAGCGACTAATGCTAAACTCGTTTATGCTGGAAAACGCGGAGGAAAACCCTCTGCTAAACAGCGTGATATTTCATTACAGCTTGTCGACTTTGCACGGAAAGGAAAGAAAGTGTTAAGGTTAAAGGGAGGAGATCCTTTTGTTTTTGGAAGAGGTGGAGAAGAGGCTCAAACTCTAGTACAACATGGGATCCCAATTAGAATAATTCCAGGAATATCCGCAGGAATTGGTGGTCTTGCATACGCTGGTATACCTGTAACGCATCGCGACGTTAACCAATCCGTAACATTTGTAACAGGACATGATCAATCTGGTGCAACACCAAGCTCAGTCGATTGGGAGGGCATTGCTCGGGGAAGCCAAGTTATTGTTATTTATATGGGTATGCGGCATATTTCTCAAATTACTGAGAGATTGATAGCTGCTGGCCGTAGTTTATCAGAGCCTGTAGCATTCGTTACATCGGCGACGTTAGAAGCCCAAAAAGTTTTCGAAAGCACCCTGGGAGAAGCAGTATTGGATGCAAAAAAACTTAAAATCAAACCACCAGCAATTATTTGTGTTGGTCGTTCCGTATTAATGCGCCAGGTATTAGATTGGCAATCATTAGAATTAGGTAAAATTCCAAGAAATATGGATCCACTTAACCGTGGACGCCCTGCTGAAAGCGCATGATGCGCTTCATGATCGCTTCCCCAAGTTCGGGAGCAGGAAAGACTGTAATAACTCTTGCTATTATGCGTCTCATGTCACGAATAGGAATTACCTTCCAACCGGCCAAATCTGGTCCAGATTACATCGATCCACAGTTTCATTACGTTGCCGCCAGTACAAATTCGATCAACCTTGACGCTTGGGCTATGTCAGCATCAGGGATACAGAATTTAGTAGGTAATGAAAATCTAATAGTTGAAGGCGCCATGGGTCTTTTTGATGGGGCTGGGGTTTCAGGTACTGGTTCATCAGCAGATTTGGCAAATATTTTATCGTTACCAATCGTTCTAGTAATTGATGCTGGAAAAACTGCACAATCTGTAGCCGCTATTGTTAAGGGATTTATAAACTTTGATAATAGAATAAAAATACTTGGTGTAATACTTAACCGAGTAGCAAGTTATCGCCATTTAAATATTCTTAAGACTTCTCTCTCAAAAATAGACGTTGTGGTAATAGGATTCTTATTAAAGTCCGACAGTTTCTCTTTAGCTGAACGGCATCTAGGTTTAGTACAGGCAAGCGAGAGCCATCAGTTGGATAGATGGATTGATAATATAGCAGACGCATTAGCTCCAAGTTTGGATATAACAACTTTAACCAAGTGCGACATAAAGCAAAAAAAACCATCACTGCATCAGCACCCTAAACCACCTGGTCAACGAATTGCCGTGGCAAAAGATATAGCTTTTGGATTTAGTTACCCTCACCAATTAAAATCTTGGCATACAGCAGGTGCTTCAATTTCTTTTTTTTCACCGTTGGCAGACGAAGAAGTTCCAGAAGATACAGATTTTATTTTTTTACCAGGAGGGTATCCTGAACTTCACGCCAAAAAGATAGCAACCGCTTATCGATTTAAATCCTCAATTCATAAACATTCAGAACGAAATACTAAAATTTATGGTGAATGTGGTGGGTATATGGTTTTAGGAGAGTCTATTATAGACGAGTATGGTTCTGGTCATGAAATGTTGGGGCTATTACGGTTAGTAACTAGTTTCGAAAAACGAAAGCTTCATCTAGGCTATCGAGAACTGACATCTCTTACAACACCGCTAAACGGCCATTTCCGTGGACATGAATTTCATTTTGCAACAACAATTGTTGCAGAAGGAAAACCATTATTCTCAGCCAAAGATGCAGATGGTATTGAATTACCAGCGATGGGATTATCCCACAAAAAAACATTTGGTTCCTTCGCTCATATAATTAGCGAAATCTAAATTTTGTAAAAGGGTGCCAAAATGATGGAAATTACAACTGATGACAGCCTTACCAGAAAAAATGTTGCTGTCTTAGTCGCCGCCCAGGCAGTACTAGGCTCCCAGATGCCAATGATCTTCGTAATCGGCGGTCTTGCTGGTGGTATGCTGACTGGAAATCCATGTTTGGCAACCCTGCCTATTTCACTAGTTGTTTTTGGATCGATGACCACTGCACCATGGCTCTCTGCACTTATGCAAAAACGGGGCCGAAAAGCAGGGTTCTTTATTGGAGCAATTGGAGGTGCTTTAGGCGCTTTGGTCTCTGCTTATGGACTCTATTTAAGTTCTTTTTCGTTGCTACTTTTTGGCTCCTATCTTTCAGGAATATACATGTCTGCACAAGGTTTTTATCGCTTTGCGGCCACTGACAACGCTTCAAAAGAATTTAGACCAAAAGCAATAGCCTATATTACCGCAGGTGGTCTGATTTATGCAGTTTTAGGTCCTCAGCTTAATAAATTTGTACAGGATGCTTCAGTCATTCCATTCCTTGGAACTTATGTCACTGTCGCAGGGCTCAATCTAATTGGTATGTTTTTATTTTTATTACTTAAATTTCCACAAAATACGTCGAGCAAGGGTTTGAAAAACAATATGCAGCCACCACGTGAGTATGGAGCGCTACTCAGGGACCCGCGTATTCTCGTATCAGTAGTTTGTGGCATGGTGGCTTACTCACTTATGAACCTCGTAATGACATCGACACCATTAGCAGTAGTCGGATGTGGTTTTACAAAAAATAATGCAAACGATGTAGTTTCTGCTCATGTTGTAGCAATGTTTTTACCATCATTTATTACGGGCCATTTAATTGCTCGTTTTGGAGTTGAAAAAATAATAAGCGTTGGACTGGTAATTTTAGCATGTGCAGGACTGACCGCATTAAGTGGTGCTGCACTTACTAATTTCTTTTTAGCGTTAATTTTAATTGGCTTCGGTTGGAACTTCAGTTTTATAGGTGCAACTACCATGCTGACAAATTCTTACGCTCCACACGAACGAGGCCGCGTACAGGGACTTAATGATGCTATAGTCTTTGGGTGCGTGACTATAGCCTCCTTAGCCTCTGGCGGTCTTATGAACTGTTCTGGAGGATCGGTCATAGAGGGATGGGCTGCAGTGAACTACGCAATGACTCCTTTCCTATTATTAGCCGGCACCGCAATCCTGTGGCTAACAGTAAACAAAAAACGATTAATTTAGTTATTTTTCAGCGCAAATAATATCCTGGATCCAGTGGCCCTTAACGGAAAACCTGGAATTGTACCACTTTCTACGCTTCTAGGATTACGCGTAACAAAACGTAAAATCCGTTTAAAATTAGCGGTTTCAATAAGAGCCGGTGAAGAAAGTGTGGGCCCACTTATGCTTAAAGTTTCTTCACAAAGGTTACTGTAAATATTATCTTTTTGTGGGCAACTCCAAATTGGAACATTAAGATCAATTAATTCTCTTATACCACACAAAAACCGAGCTAAACCAATCTGCCTTGCTAAATTTCGTATTTTTTTATCATCATTTGGCAAATGCCCTAAGCTATCTAACGCTGCCGAAAGTGGACCAAATGCTATAGCTTCAACATGTTTTAACAAACTATCTGGATCCTCAAATCCTTGCCGTTGAATATCCCAACGTCTCGCTTCAACCATTACATCGAGAGCTTTATTACCCTGTTGAGTCAGTACTTTGGCAAGAGGTTCAAGGACTTCATGTCTACGTACATTCCCCTTTCTTATACCATCAAGTGCATCGCGCCACCACTGCAACCTTATCTCTGCTATCGTTTGTTCCTGTGTCATCCATGGAGCTCTAGACACTTCAGCAGCAAATGCATAAACTGGAAATAACACCTTACGTACCGGTAACCGTGTCATCATTGCAGCGGCGAACCGTTCGGGGTCGGCACGTGCCACTAAATTAGCACAAGCTTGAACACTCAAAACAGTTTATCCGGATCCAAATTATCGGTAAAAACCGCATTGGAGACGCCGTTTGATTCATCAACAACCTCGACACCAGCACTTTTAAGTTGTGACCGGATCAAGTCAGCTTTTAAAAAGTTACGATCAGCTTTTGCTGCGGTTCGTGCGATTAAGAGCTCATCAACTTTAATTTTGAAATTAGAATCTGGTTCTTTTTTGCGCCACCATTTTTCTTCAAACGATAATAATCCAAGAAACCTACCAGCGCTTAAAAGTAGATCCGCCGAGCCAATTTTTGCAATCTCATGCATTCGAGACAAAGCGCCTGGTGTGTTAAGGTCGTTTGCCACACAATTTAAAATAGTATCATCTAGGGGCGCCAATGATGCATTTTGTACCATTTCATGCCATCTGCGGAGTGTTGCTTCTGCCTCCAAAGCTTTCTTTTTTGTCCAATCCATTGGTTTTCTATAATGCGTAGATAAGAATACAAACCGAATTACTTCTCCAGGAATACCCTCATCCAGCAAGTCCCTTACGGTAAAAAAATTACCTAAAGATTTTGACATTTTTTTGCCCTCGACCTGAAGCATTTCATTGTGAACCCAATATTGTGCGAACGAACCGTGAGGATTACCGCATTTACTTTGTGCAATTTCATTTTCATGGTGAGGAAAAATAAGATCATTGCCACCACCATGTATATCAAAGCTTTCGCCAAAATGCTCTTTCACCATTGCGGAGCATTCAATATGCCAACCTGGCCTTCCAAATCCCCAAGGGCTTGCCCAACCTGGTGTCTTCCCAGTTGAGGGTTTCCATAACACAAAATCTAATGGATTTTTCTTGTAAGGAGCAACTTCAACACGAGCACCCGCTATCATATCATTAATTGAGCGACCTGATAGCGTCCCATAATCAGGACAGCTATCAACATCAAATAACACATGTCCTTGCTCAACATACGCATGCCCTCGATCTATCAATTCATTTGAAAGTTCAATCATTTGGGAAACATAACGAGTTGCGCGTGGCATTATATTTGGTTCCAAAGCTGATAAGGCACGCATGTCTTTCAAATACCATGTTATTGTTTCATCAGTTATAGTCGATATATCGCGATTAGTTTCCAACGATCGAGCATTAATTTTATCATCGATATCGGTAAAGTTACGCGCGTAAGTTACACAATTCACGCCAAAAACCTCACGGAGTAACCTAAACAATATATCAAAGATAATGACAGGCCGCGCATTGCCAAGATGGGCACGGTCATAAACTGTGGGCCCACATACATACATGCGGACATTTTGGCTCTCTAAGGGTTTAAACGTTTCTTTTTGCCGAGTTTTTGAATTATGCAGTACAATTTTAGTCAATGTTAGGATCCTGAACTTTTCAAACCAGACGATTAAATTTTAAGTAAATAAAAATTTCATAAAAAGAGGAAAGTGACGTTAGCATTGACCTCACAAACCTCGCTAACATCAGCCTATAGCAACTATTGGAAAATGAAAATATCTGCAAAATAAACAACTAGATTTTTAAGAAATAATAGTTTGACAACTTAAACACAATTCTGCCAGTTGCGTCTATGGAAATTGCTAACCGTATGACTGCCATAACTGGCGGTGAGACAGATGGGTGGGATGTATTTTACAAAGCCCGCCAAATGAAAAAGTCTGGCATTCCTGTAACTGAATTAACCATCGGCGAACATGACATTCGTACCCATCCTAAAATTCTAAAAGAAATGAATCGGTCTGCAAAGGTAGGCAACACTGGCTACGCGCCCGTGCCTGGAACGGATCAGCTAAGAGAAGTCATCGCTCAACGAATAGAGACACGAACACTCGTGCCAACAAACGCCGCTAACATTCTGATTACGCCAGGAGGGCAAGCTGCCTTATTTGCGGCCCATATGGCGGTATTAGATCCTGGCGATAGAGCATTATATTTAGACCCGTATTACACAACATACCCTGGAACGTTGCGCGCAGCAGGAGCGATAGATATCCCGGTTCTTTGTGTTCCAAAAAATAACTTTGAACCAACAAAAAATGACTTGGAAATGCCTGCTAAGTACGCAAAAAGCTTACTAGTTAATTCTCCCAATAATCCAACTGGTGTTTTGTATCAAAGGAAAACTTGGAACGGAGTTGCAGAGGTTTGCATCGAACAAGACTTATGGCTGATATCCGATGAAGTCTATGATAGTCAAGTATGGATGGGAGAACACATATCCCCGCGGAGCTTGCCAGAAATGGCGGAGCGTACTTTAGTCGTAGGCTCAATGTCCAAAAGCTATGCGATGACAGGCAGCCGTATCGGTTGGCTGTGTGGCCCTGAAAAAGTAATTACAGGTTTAATTAATCTCGCCACACATACGACGTATGGCGTCCCAGGTTATATTCAAGATGCCGCTACCTTTGCTATTAACCAAGGTGAAAAACTTGAAATGGAAATTGCGGCACCTTTTGATCGCCGCCGTAAAATCGCCAACACACTTGTAGCTACGCAAAGTGTTGTACGCGCCGTTCCGTCCTCAGGCGCAATGTACATAATGCTTGATATCCAAAATACTGGACTCAGCGGGGAAGAATTTGCCAGCCAATTGCTATTAGAAAAAAATATAGCAGTTATGCCAGGAGAAAGCTTCGGAAAAGCTGCCAAAGGACACATCCGAGTTGCTATGACGGTTCAAGACAGTCAATTCAAAAAAGCCCTCAAAGAATTACTGGATTTTGCTTGCCAAAAAACCATTGGAGGCTGATGTTTTCCACTAAAAAGTCGTAAATAGGCAAGATTTCCAACTCTTGCCTATCAAAATAAATGATATGAAAAGTCAATTAAACAAAGATTCATGGCTAATTAGTCTTTTAGAACGTACTATTGGTGCGAGCCGTGGACGTGCAGCACGAGGCAGGCCCTAAGACACGATAAAACAATAGTTAAACAAAATTTTTTTATCTTAGGAACTTTAAAATGAATGACAAACCTCCCCATAGAGCAGGCCGATCAGGTGGCCGAGCTGCCCGGACCGCAGCCAGAGCAGCACCTTTATCTTCGGAGTTGCGGCCTGTTAAACCAGGCATGGAAGGCGGTACATACCGTCCACTTTCACAAATAGATATGGACAGAATAAACGAAGCAGCACTCTCTGCTTTAGAAGAAATTGGATTAGCAGATGCGCCACAGTCAGGTATCGACATTATGGTTGCCGCTGGGGCTATTTATGGCGACGATGGTCGATTACGTTATCCACGGGTATTAGTTGAAGATATGTTGGTTAAAGCAAATCGTGAAATCACATTATTTGGACGAAATTCAAAACACGATATGACCCTTAATGGAAAAAAAGTACATTATGGAACTGCTGGGGCAGCAGTTCATATGGTAGATGTTAAAAATCGAAGTTATCGGGACTCCACAGTTCTAGACCTTCATAATGCAGCTCGAATAGTTCAACATTTAGATAATATTCACTTTGTCCAACGTCCTATGGTTTGCCGCGATATTCTAGATAATCGAGAAATGGATTTAAATACCATTTACGCTTGTACCACTGGTACAGAAAAACATGTAGGCACATCTTTTACTGAACCAAGCTTCGTCGACGATGCATTTGAAATGCTACATATGATTGCGGGTGGCGAGGCCAGTTGGAGAGAAAGGCCATTTATTTCAAACTCAAACTGTTTTGTGGTACCACCTATGAAATTCGCGACTGAAAGCTGTCAGGTCATGGAAAAATGCATTCAGGGTGGAATGCCTATTTTATTATTAAGCGCAGGACAAGCCGGTGCAACGGCCCCTGCCCCAATTGCCGGTGCAATTGTACAAGCCGTAGCGGAATGTCTGGCCGGAATTGTTTACGTAAATGCTATTAAACCTGGTCATCCAGCAATTTTTGGTACTTGGCCATTCGTCTCTGACTTACGAACCGGCGCCATGTCAGGTGGATCTGGAGAGCAAGCGCTATTGACTTCGGGTTGCGCCCAAATGCATCACTATTATGGCTTGCCGGGCGGTGCAGCTGCCGGGATTGCCGATGCTAAATTACCTGATATGCAGGCAGGTTGGGAACAGGCAATGTCAAATGTAATGGCGGGTTTAACGGGCTTAAATATGGTTTATGAAGCAGCCGGGATGCACGCATCCTTACTCGGATTTTGCCATGAATCATTGATATTAGGTGATGATCTCTTAGGGCAAGCCATGCGATGCGTTAGAGGTATTGAAGTAAATGAGGAGACTGTAGGCATAGAAACTATGCGAAATACATGCCTTGGAGGACCCGGACATTACCTAGGGTCAGACCAAACTTTATCTCTAATGCAAACTGAATATTTCTACCCGGTATTGGCAGATCGTAACTCGCCAAAGGAATGGGATGAAAAAGATCGCCCTGACTTACTGCAAAATGCAATCTTGCGGAAAGAAACCCTAATTAACTCTCCAACACCAGCAACTCTCAATCCGGTCTTAGACGCGAAAATTAGAGAGCGATTTAAGATTCATTTAGCTTAGACTAATATTTTGTTTAGTTAGTTTCTTTTTCCGCTAACTCCAGCCATTCTAATTCAGCAGACCCTAACTTTTTTTGACAGTCAATTAATAGCTCGGTTGCTTTTTTAAACTTTGCTGGTTGAGTATTAAACAAATCAGATTGACCTAAAATTAATTCGAGTCTTTTTATGTCTTTTTCTAAGTTTTGAATTTGGTTTGGTAATAACTTAAGCCTATGTTTTTCGGTAAAAGTTAAGGGAACAGAGTCAAGTTTCTTTTTAATCTTTATTTTTTTATTAACATGGTTCAGTTTTGGCAATGTAACTTCTTGGACTTGTGGTTTTTGTAATTGGTAGTCAGTCCAACCACCCGCATAGACATTAACTGATCCGTTTCCCTCTAAAACAATAGTGGAGGTGGCAACCCGGTCCAAAAAATCCCGATCATGGCTCACCATCAATACTGTACCTTCATAATCAGCTAAAATATCTTGAAGTAGATCTAAAGTTTCGATGTCAAAGTCATTTGTCGGTTCGTCTAAAATCAGGAGGTTACTCTCTTTTGCCATTAAACGGGCTAAAATTAATCGTGCTTTTTCTCCTCCAGACAACGTTTTTATTGGAACTCGCATTTGTTCTTCTGCAAATAAAAAATCTTTAAGATAACCAACAACATGTTTTGGCGTTCCACGAACCATAATTTGATCAGAACTTCCAGAAACCGCCATAGTTGGCTCATTTGTTAGTGTTTCCCAAAGACTAAGATCCGGATTAATTTGAGTTCGTGCTTGATCGAAATATGAAATCTTAAGATTGCTCCCAAGCTTTACTGTTCCAGTATCAGGTGGCTGCTGCCCAATTAAAAGTTTTATCAGCGTTGTTTTACCTACGCCATTTGCACCAACAATCGCAATTCTGTCCTTGCGTTTCACTATTAAGTCTAAATCTGACAAAATCAGCAACTCGCCAAAAGCTAAACTTAAATTTTTTGCTTCGATTACTTTCGCACCTGACTTCTGCCCTGTAGAAAAAGCCATTGCAGAAGAAGATTGACGTTTTATTTGTGCAGAGCGTTTGGCGCGTAATTCTGCTAGCGCACGAACACGACCCATATTTCTTTTGCGTCGGGCAGAAATACCCTCAACTGCCCAACGTGCCTCAGCTCTGATCTTACGATTTAATTTATGTCTCTGATCGTCTTCTTCTTGCCAAACTTTATCTCTCCAATTTTCAAATAATTTAAAGCCTTGATCGAGACACCTAAATTTACCTCGATCAATCCAAAAAACTGTTTGTGTCAACTCCGTCAAAAAAGCTCTATCATGCGAAATTACAACAAAACTTTTACGACTATTTCGAAGGTTAGCTTCAAGCCATTTAATAGATTCAATATCGAGATGATTAGTTGGCTCATCAAATAATAAAAGATCAGGATTTTCTGCCATTAATTTTGCCAATGCAGCGCGACGACGTTCACCCCCAGAAGCGGTTTGAACCAATTGCTCAGGATTAAACTTTAACCCCTCTGAAGCAATATTGACCTTATAATAATCAGTAGATTCCAAATTAGAAATGGCAAAATCACCCAACGTAGTAAAACCATTTAAATCAGGATCTTGCTCCATGTAACCAATGCTGATTCCAGGTGATAACATACGTAACCCATGGTCAACTTCAGTTAAGCCCGCCATTACTTTCATCAAAGTTGATTTTCCGGAGCCGTTACGCCCAACCAGGGATACTCTATCCCCTGTCTGAACAATTAAACTTAAATTATTGAAAAGTGCATTACCGCCAAGAGTCAGTCCCACGTCAGTAAGTTGAATCAAAGGTGCGCTTGCCATCTATACCGCCATATTGTTGTTAAGGTTTGATCTACAAAATAAGGGGTACATTGCATCAGAAGCCTTAAATGATACCAAAATAGCGTATACAACTAACAAACATCAAAACGCTCAAATACCTTGTGTTTAAACAAACTTTTTAATCTATGAACTAAGCTAGCTATTATTTTTTTATTCACCTAAAAAGTCTTCAGCATCTAAACGTCCTAAATTTCCCATGAGTTGACGTATAAATGATATTTCTCCAGAACCACCCTCCGTAACCCTTCTAGACAAAACAATGATTTTACCATCCTCTAATCCATAACGGCTAATATTTGAAACTAGGCCAGTTTTATCAAACTGAATAGATACAATTTGGCGTTTTACTGGCTTTGGAGCAGCAGCACCGTAGTGCCGCCAAGTGCTTGAAACATAATAGATACCATCATTTTGATCTAAACTGCTGGTAATTGGAACGCCTATTGAGCTTTCGACTGAAGAACGCGTACTTAACCCCACTTTGACAGCTGTTAGCTCATCATCTGAAGGTGTAAAGCCGTGGTTTCGGTACACCGTACTGCACGAAATCATCAGTCCCAGCGACAGTAATTGTATAATTGATTTTATTTTAATCATTATTCCCATACCTACACTCTTGCGGGAGTCGTTTTTACAAATTATTGTGAGAATATATGCACTTAAAACTATATTCAAGAATGGTTTCTAGATGTCGAACATAATTATCTCTCAAAAAATTGAACTAGCCCAATTAACAAAGAATAAAGAAATTAACTTTGAGTTTACTTCAACACTAGTTTTTGAAACCAAGTTAAAAAAACAATTAAATCTTCTAAATCTGGATAAACTTAAATTTGCAGGGGTTTTAAAGCCACTCGAAAAAAGCGATTGGCGTATGTATGCAAAACTTGGTGCGACAGTGGAACAATCATGCGTTTTAACTTTGGAACCAGTTACAACAAGAATAGATACAAATTTCATTAGGGACTTTCAAACAATATCGGCCCCCTCAGATACAAAAATAACTCCCAACGAAACATCAGATGATACTAAAGAGATAGTAAAAAATTCTATTGATTTGTGCATCGTTCTTTGTGAAGTATTATCGCTTGAATTGCCGGACTATCCAAAAATTAAAAATATTAATGTACTTCAAACCGAATTTGGACCTCCAGGAAAATCTCCTCTAACAGACGAAACATCAAAACCCTTTGCAATCTTATCAAGTTTTAGGGATAAATTATCATAAAGTTTCATATGACCTTAAGGCGCTAGAAGCTTGATTAATTAATAAAGTTGAAATGAATAAAATATTTCAATAACTATTAACGGGCGTCGTCTAAATTAATAGTAATATCGACACAGTAAAGTTATGGACTCTGCGCTTTAGTTTCGTTACCACGCAGCAGATTAATTATTAATAGGGTGTCAGCACCCAAAGTTTGAGGTTTTTATATGGCTGTCCCAAAAAGCAAAATCACCGGAAGCCGCCGGGGAATGCGGCGCTCTCATGGTGCTTTAATTTCGGAAAATCCTAATGAATGCGCAAATTGTGGTGAACTTAAACGTCCACACCACATTTGTTCTGCTTGCGGCCATTACGGCGAAAAAGAAATAATAGTGATGAGTGACGAAGTAGATCTCGATGAGGAAGCCGCATAAAGATCGTATCTAAGGGAAAACACTTAAAATGAGTGAGCCCCAGCTATCTCGAGAGAATATGGCGACTTCAGCAGTTATTTCAGTAGATGCTATGGGAGGAGACGCTGGTCCACGAGCTGTTATAGAGGGCCTTTCGATTGCGCTAAAGTCCCATCCTAATTTAAAATACTTAGTCCATGGGCAGAAAGATATACTCCAAAAACTTATTAAAGACGAAAGTCTTGAAGATTTTTGCACCGTTGTTAATGCCGAAAAGATTGTTTCAATGGATGACAAGCCTAGCCAGGTTATGCGGAGTGGTAAAGGTTCATCTATGTGGTCAGCAATTGACTCGGTAAAACAGCAAACGGCGGATGCGTGTGTTTCATGCGGAAACACTGGTGCACTTTTAGCGGTTTCAATGATTAGATTGCGAATGATCCCTGGCATCAATCGTCCAGCAATCGCGATATTATGGCCTTCCACAGGCATAAGTGGTTTCAATGTTATGTTAGATGTGGGTGCGGATATAAGGGCGGACGAAAATGATTTACTTCAATTTGCACTAATGGGTTCATCCTATTCTCGCAACGGTTTTTCAACAAAAAACCCAAGGGTGGGTCTTCTAAATGTAGGAACAGAAGAAAACAAAGGGCGTTCGGAGTTAAAAGTTGCTTACGATCTTATAAACGCGGCTTCGGAACAAGGAAATTTTAAATTTATTGGCTTTGTGGAGGGTAATGATATCCCATCTTCAAATGTTGACGTAATTGTGACCGACGGCTTTACAGGCAACATAGCTCTTAAGTCAGCTGAGGGTACGGCAAGCTTTATAGGTTATACGCTCAGGAAGGCTTTTAAAAACAATCTGCTAAGCCAAATAGCAGCTTTGATAGCTTATGTACCGCTACAAAGACTCAGGAATCAAACTGACCCACGACGGGTTAATGGTGGAGTTTTCTTAGGTTTGAATGGAACTGTAGTAAAATCGCATGGGGCTGCCGACCCAACGGGTATTGCCGCTGCTATCAGCCTCGCTTTCCGTTTAAGCTCAGTCCAATTTAACAAGCGGTTAGCCGCGCGTGTCGCAGCTGCAAATGGCTTTACGGATGACATAAGTGAAAACTTAACATGAAAATGCGTCAAGCTCTCATAGAAGGAGTTGGTCATTATCTGCCAAGACGCGTGGTTGAAAATTGTGAATTTGAAAAGAGTCTCGAAACAAACGACGCATGGATCCGCAGTAGGACTGGGATAGAAAGACGGCATTTTTCTTCAGAAAATGAAACAACTTCAAATATGGCAATTGATGCTGCAAAAGATGCTTTGACTAATGCAAATTGCAGAATAGAGGATGTAGATGCCATTATAGTGGCTACTTCCACCCCAGATCTTACTTTTCCATCAGTGGCTACCATGGTGCAGAAAGGCTTAGGGATGCATCATGGCTTTGCTTTTGATGTACAAGCAGTTTGTGCTGGCTTTGTGTATGCTTTAACAACAGCAAACTCGTTAATAGCGAGTGGACAAATAAACCGAGCTTTAGTTATTGGTTCAGAAACATTTTCAAAATTGATGGATTGGGAGGATCGTAGTACGTGCATTCTTTTCGGTGATGGCGCTGGGGCCATGTTAGTAGCCGCTAATTCAGACGCTAATTCTAAACGTGGAATACTAGCTACTTCTTTACATTCAGATGGTCAGTATAAAGACATATTGTACGTAGACGGTGGGGTTTCTTCACAAACTACTGGTTATCTTCGAATGAATGGAAAAGAGGTATTTCGACATGCAGTAGAAAAACTTTCAGAAACAGCTCTAAAAACGCTAGAAAAAGCTGAATTGACAACGCAAGATGTAGACTGGGTTGTCCCACACCAAGCAAATAAAAGAATTTTAGAAGGAATGTCCAAACGACTAAGAATACCATTAGAAAGAATAATTATGACCGTTAACGATCATGGCAACACCTCAGCTGCATCTATACCCCTAGCAATGTCAGTTGCATTGAAAAAAGACCTGATTAAACCAGATCATGTGGTCATGGTAGGAGCAATTGGTGGCGGATTGGCTTGGGGTACAGCCGTAATTCGCTGGTAAGTATAAAAAATAATTAGTTTTTGTTGACCATTCTTTAAAATCTCTTTTAAAATAAACTTGTTCAATTTGGGGAGGAAAATAATGGCATCAAAAACACTTACAAGGATGGATTTAAGCGAAGCTGTAGTTCGCGAAGTTGGTCTATCGCGTAATGAATCTTCAGATTTGGTTGAACGAGTGCTAACACATCTATCTGATACCTTGGTATCAGGAGAAACAGTAAAAATTTCTTCGTTTGGAACATTCAGTCTAAGAGATAAAACAGCCCGGGTTGGCCGTAATCCTAAAACTGGCGAGGAAGCACCGATAGCGCCAAGACGAGTTTTAACATTTCGTCCATCCCACATTATGAAGGACCGCGTCGTTAAAGGTAACAAAGGTTAATTAGGTGTCTAAATCAAAGGACGCTTTCAGAACAATTAGTGAAGTCTCGGATTGGCTGGGAACACAAGCGCATGTCTTGCGCTTTTGGGAAAGTAAATTTGACCAGTTAAATCCAGTAAGAAGGCCTGGCGGCAGACGTTACTATAGGCCGCTGGATATAACTTTACTAGAGGGCATAAAATACTTGCTGCATGATCAAGGTAGTACAATCAAATCTGTACAGAGATTGCTAAAAAAAGAAGGTGTTGGATACGTCAGGAACTTTTCATCAAAATTGACCAAGCGCACTACAAATCCAACCAAAAATTTAACTAATAATTTTATAAAAGCTAAAGAAGACAATCAAAGCTTGATTGATCGTGTAGTCAAGATACCGTTCGATAATTCCGAAATCGATAAGGATGTAATTAAAGCATCCGAGGAGCAACTCCACTTATTTCCAACATTCGAAAAAAATGAGTCTGAATTACGAGCAAGTCAAGGTTTGCAGGATCTCAACCATAAGAACACAGATGGTAAAAAAGTTAAGCCCGCTTTGCTCGAAGAGCAATTAATCAGTTCCGTACCGGCTGATAGTGAAGAGCGTTCAATCTCTGGTGCTAGTTATAACATAGCTGTAGATTTAGGCGCAGAA
>MDSW01001148.1_pt1 | contig 17275 bp, 15 predicted proteins | sample 811171 | NCBI WGS metagenome assembly MDSW01 (sample SAMN05326641, study PRJNA326480) | marine metagenome | isolation source: seawater | place: Atlantic Ocean: North West | collected 2012
AGCTGACCAGTACTAATAGCTCAATTGGCTTGATTTATGCACTGAAAAAAATTTTTATACTTTATTGAAATTAATTATTTAAAATAATAACAATCTTTATATGAAAATCATTGGAATTAATTTTCTAAGCGATTCCTCAATATCATTTATTAAAAATGGTAATCTTGAATTTGCATTAAGCGAAGAAAGAATAAACCGAGTAAAAAATTGGGGTGGAAATCCATTAAAATCAATATCTCAATGTTTGAATGTTCACAAAATTGAAACCAATAATGTTGACCACTTTTGTACACACGGAGTATCTTCTTACGACTTAAATAAAGCCAATCAAAGTGAAGATTATTTAAATGCTATTAAAGAAATTAAAAGTTCTAATCATAGCAATAGGATAAAAAATTTTCTTATTAACAAAATAAGGTTCCGAAAAAAAATAGAAAATAAGGCCTATAAAAGAAATAAATTATTAATAGAGAAACTGAAAAAAAAACTTAACTCGAACATAGAAATTTATGATCATCATTTGTGTCATGCTGCATCTGCGGCTTGTTTTTCCGGATGGAAAAAGTGTCTTGTTTTAACAATAGACGGATATGGAGATGCCGCCAGTTCCAAACTTTATAAATTTGAAAAAAATAGTTTTAAAGAGTTGAAAAAAACCTCAATACTTCACTCACTTGGATACTTTTATGGATCAATAACTAAATATCTTGGTTTTAAACCCCATAGACATGAAGGAAAAGTTCTTGGACTTGCAGCATATGGTAATCCAAAAAAAGCTTACAAAATAATGTCTGACTTAATAAGTTATGATAAAAAGATTAAAAATTTTAAAGGAGGTTTTAGAAATGGTTTTTTGCCATTATTTGATAACCAATATTTAAAAAAGATTCTTAAACCTTATAAAAAAATTGATATTGCTGCTGCAGCACAAAAAAGGCTAGAGGATGTGGTAATATCTTATATTAAAGACGTAAATCAAAAAAAATTTAAAATTGCTCTGGCTGGGGGTGTATTTGCAAATGTAAAATTGAATCAAAAAATATCTGAATTAAAAAAAGTTGAAGATATTTTTGTTTTTCCAAATATGGGAGATGGAGGGTTGTCAACTGGAGCAGCAGCCTTGTCTTACATAAAACATACAAGAAGATGTCCAAAAAAAATAAATAATGTTTATCTTGGTAGAAAATTTAACAATAAAGAAATAGAAAAAAAAATTAAACTTTTCAAATTAAACTATAAAACACCTTCAAATATTGAAAAAATTGTTGCTGAGAAGTTACATCAAGGGCAAATAATATCTATATTTAATGGAAAACTTGAATTTGGTCCTAGATCGTTAGGCAATAGAAGTATTCTAAGTAGAGCCACCAATCCAGAAATAAATAAGTCGCTAAATAAAAAACTAAAAAGAACAGAATTTATGCCTTTTGCACCTGTTACACTTTCTAGGTTTAAAAATAAAATGTATTTAAATTGCAGAAAGGGAAAATTAACTAGTAAATTTATGACTATAACCTATAAATGTAAAAAAAAGATGGAAGAGCTCTCACCAGCTGCAGTTCATATTGATAGTACAGCAAGACCACAAATTGTTGACCAAGGAATCAATCTACTATTATATAAAATTTTGAATGAATATTATAAGATATCTGGAATACCAAATCTAATTAACACAAGTTTTAATATGCATGAAGAACCGATAGTGTATAATCCTCATGATGCTTTAAGAGCTTTTATTCAAAGTAAATTGGACTATCTGTTAATTGGAAGATTTTTAGTTGATAAAATTAAATAAAATTAATATTTTTTTCTTTATTGATTAAAATTAACTTCCTTCAAAACAATCAAATTAATAACTAACTTAGCTAATTGTATAAATAATTATTCAAATCAGAATATTTTTTAGGAATTTTGGTCTTTGGTCTTAGTGTTTTATGTTTTTTTATAGACCACTTGCTAGGTGGAGTGCTATTAAAACCTAACAATTCCTTTTGAATATTATTACACATTGAAAAAGTTTTTTTTGAGCAATTACTAACAAAATCAAAAGTCGGTTTTATCCACCATCTTGAATAATATGCAATAATACCCCATCTTCTTTTGCCATCTAAATTATGTCCAATATCATGCCAAGTCTGCCCAGTTGTAAAAATTATACTTCCTTTAGGTGCAATTGCCGTTTTTAATTGAGAATGATTTATTTTTTTGTTTCTTGGATTGGCATTATTTTTGTGTGAATTTTCAACAACAACTAAAGCTCCATTAGTTTTTGTAAAATCATCAATGCAAATTAGAGCCACAATATGTGTTGTGTTTGAAAAATCTGAAATTGGCAGTCTACTATCCATATGTATTCTATATTTTTTTTCATTCGATTTTACCGCCCTAGAGGCATTGAAATTGCTTAGTATAAAATTTTCTTTAAAAACTTTTTTTAACACGCCAAGCACTAATTTGTTAGAAATATATTTTAGAAAGATTTCAGGATAGATACAATGAACATTTAAAATTTGAGCTTGTCTAATTTTTTTATTTTTGGTTTTTAAGCTGGTTTGTTTCGCACCTTCATTTGTAACAAATTTTTTAAACTTTTTATTTTTTTCTATTCGATCAAGAATTTTGCCAAGATGGTCGCAAGCTTTCTTTGAAAAAACATTTTCTTGAACAGAGTATCCTTTATTTCTTAATTCTCTCTCAATTTTATTCACTAATTTACTCATTAAAATATTTAGATGCACATATGCCAATAAAAGGTCTAAGTGTCTCTATATTTTCTGTGATAATTTTATCATTTTTTTTAATACCGCTGATGCTTCTTTTGGAGAATATTTTAAAGCAATCCTTCAAAGATCCATCCAATTTTTGTTATTTTTTGACCTTGTTTTTTCTATTAAATTCACTATGGACTTGTACTTTTTCATTATAATGTAATCTATATCAGTGATGATTAAAATTAAAAATATAAAAATTGACTATAATTCTAGAAACAATGAATGGAAACTATCAATAAAAGAGATTAAAAAGCGCAATGATGAATTTTTAAATTAAATTATTTGTATTTATTAATATAAGTCTGAAAGCACAAATGACAGTCTCAAAAAAAGAAAATTTTTTTTCACATATTGCCCTAGTATATAATTTAAAAAAAAAGTTATTAAAAAATAAATTTTTATTAAAAAAAAAGAGATTAAATTTTTATAAGATAAAAAATCCAAAAGAAAAAATTTTTTTATATTCCAAATATTCAAATTATCACAATATAAGTTTATTCTTTAAAAACAAAAATTATTTTCTAGAAACAATTGGATATAAATATACAAATAATTTGAAAAATTCATTATATAAATATCATGAAAAAAAAGATCATATTCAAATATTTTCATCTAGTCCTGATTTTAAATCAGATATAAAAATATTTAGTTTATTTATGAATATAAAGAAAAAATCTGAATATTATTCTTTTAAAACAAAAAATGGTACTCAAATAAGATTATATGAAAATTTTAAAAAATTAAAAAAAAAGATATATTTAGAAAATGAGGGAATAAATGTATTAAGCTTCTTTATCAAAGATATTAAAAAAACTTATTTATTTTTAAAAAAAAACAACATATCAGTATCTAAAATTTTTTATGTAAAATTGATAAAAAAAAATAAAATATTTTTTTCTAGATTTCCTTCAGGAATTATTGTTGAATTTTTAAATTATTAATATGAAAAAAAAAATAATAGAGAATTGGTTTGAAAATAAACTAAAAAGAAAACTAAAAAAAAAAGATTATACAATAAATATTTTTGACTCTAAAATAATAGACTCTTTCCAAGGTGTTGAATTAATAATTTTTTTAGAAAAGAAACTTAATATCAAACTTGATAATTCGTTTATTCAAAATAAAAAAAAACAAACAATTAAAGAACTTCTAAAACTTGAAAAGTAAGAATAAAAATTACAATTACACAACAATTGATTTAAAAAATCGATTAAAAAAAATTGGACTTAAAAAAGGAGATTTAATTTTTTGTCATTCAAATTTAGCTTTTTTTGGAAAAATTAATTCTAATAAGAACTTATGTAAAATTTATTTTGATACTATTCTTGATATTATTGGCAAACAAGGAACATTAATTGTTCCAACCTATACTTACTCCATTAAAACTGTTTATGATGTAAATAAAACCCCATCTGTCTGTGGTGCTTTTTCAGAGTACGTGAGAAAATCAAAAAAAGGCATCAGATCTTTAGATCCTATTTTTTCTGTATGCTGTGTAGGAAGGCATTCAAAATATTTATCAAATATTAATTCTCTAGAAAATTATGAGTGTTTTGGTAAAGATTCTTTTTTTGAAAAATTCTATAAGTTAAAGGGTAAAATTATAAATTTTAACGATACATCTGCTTCAACTCATATTCACTATTTTGAAAAATTATTAAATGTAAATTACAGAAAGGATAAAATATTTAAAGTTAAAATAAAAAATCGAAAGTTTCTAAGACAAAAAAAAATTATATTCTATTGTGTTAAAAATTTTAGAAATATTGAGGCTAGATTTGATAAATTCCACACATTTTCATTAAAAAAAAATTTAGCTAAACAATTAAAACTAGGACTGGGAATTATTACGTGTATGAAAATAGATAATATGAAAAAAGTAGTATTTGAAAATGCTAAGAAGAAAAACTTTTTGTATAAATCTATTAAAAAATTTTAGTATTAATTTTACCTTCAAATTTTTTTATACCCAATTCTTTAATTTTTTTTGATAAAAAATTATAATCAATTTTATTTTCTTCATTAAGTTTTTTTATCAAATCAAGAGATTTGTTTATTTTTTCAATACTTTCTGTCCCAATCGATAATCTCAAATATCTTTCAGCGGAATCACCATATGAAATACCAGGCACAGTGCTTATGCCATGTCTTAAAAGTAAATTCATTGAAAAATCAAATAGTGATCCTTTAAATTTATCAATCTTTATGAAGATATAAAAAGTTGATATTCCTGAAATATATTTAATTTTTCTTTTAATGATATGTCTAATTATTTTTTTTCTTTTTGACAATAATTTTTGAATTTGATTTTTACAAATATCGTTAAACTTATCAAAATTTACAGATAAATATTGGCTTAAAATAGTTGGTGCGCAGGTTATAAGATGTTGGTTTAACAAAATTAGTTTTTTAGTAAATTTTTCATTTGCTATAGCATAACCTATTCTCCATCCAGAAATTCCAAAATTTTTTGATAAAGAGTTGACTATAATTGAATTACTTAGTTTTTTATCTATACGGGCTAATGAGAAAAATTGTTTTCTATTAGTAAATTCAGAATATGCTTCATCACAAATTATTGATAAATTATTTTTTTTAGCTAGGTTATAAATATTTTTTAATTCTGATTTAGTATATAATGTTCCGGCTGGATTATTAGGATTGCAAATAATTATTAATTTTGTTTTGTTAGATATATATTTTTTATAATTTGAAACTTTTTCATTTATTGGAATAGATATTATTCTGCCATTAGATATTTTGATTTGTTCTTTGTAACTTAACCATGAAGGCTCTACAATTATAACTTCATCACCCGGGTTTATAAATAAGTTTATGCACATAAATATAATAATTTTTGATCCCGCTGAAATTAGCAAGTTTTGGTCAGCATCTACTGTGGTTTTATAGTTTTTGTTATAAAACATAGAAATTTTTTTTCTCAAAATTGGAAGTCCTTGAGTATCTGAGTAATGATATGATTTATTCACATCTAAATTTTTCATATTTAAAGGAGGAAGATCAAAGAAAGCTTCACCCAGAGATAATGTAACTATTTCTCTATCAGTTCTTCTTAAATCATAAACTACTTGGTTTATGTATATTGATAAAGCCTCATCTATTTCGTTAACATGTTTTGATATTTTCATAATTAGAATATTTTTACTTTGCCACTTTTTGTTTTAGGGAATTGATTTTTTATAGTTATATCTTTAGGAGTCAAATTTCTATTTAAATTTAAGTAAGTCCAGTCTTGTATTTTTTTTAAAGACTCTTTTTTATTCTTATTTTTTTTTAACTGAATAAATAGTTGATAATCTTCTAATAAATCTTTATCATAAGTTGATACTGCTTTAACATCTTTTACCAATTTATTTTTTTGAAAAAGTTCCTCAATTAAATTAAGATTAATTAAGTTACCTCTTTTTTTTATAACTTCATTATTTCTTCCACTTAAATATAGATAACTATCACTTTTTGTTTTTTCTATTTTACCCAAGTCTCCAGTAGAAAAAAATTTATTATAGTCATTAGAAAGTAAATTTTTCTTCAAGTCTAGATATCCATCAAAAATATATTTTGTTTTAACAGATATTTCTTTATTTTTATATTTGTCGACATTTTTTAATTTTAATTCGATATTTTTTAATAAAGATCCAACAAAACCAGTTTTATATGTTCTTTTTGATTTTATTTTTTCAAGTGAAATAAAAGTAGTTTCTGATAAGCCATAGTTCTCTAAAAGATTAGTTTTAAAGGTTTTATTGAATTTTTTTTTTAATTTTTTGTTTAGATATGCAGTTCCACAAAATGAATAAATTAAATCAGATTGAAATTTATTAATATGTTTGTTTTCAACCAATTCTAATAATGACTTAATTAAAGATGGTGTAAACCAAACAGTAGAAATATTATAATTTTTAATATGTTTCCAAAAATTAAGTATATCAAGAGAGCTAAAAAAATTAAAAAAAATGACATTACTTGATCCCATCAAAGGTATTAAAAAAGAATTAAATAAACCTCCCAGATAAGTCGTTTGAAAAATATTTAATACAGTTTGATCTTTAATTTTGTAAAAATTCACAAAATATTCTGCAGAATTTATTAATTTTTTAAAGTCGATCTGGATTAATTTATTTTTACCTGTGGTTCCACTTGTGAATAAAATTAGTTTTCCTTTAAAATTAAAATTTGTATTTTTTGATTTAATATTTTTTAACCATTCAAATTCATTATTGCAACTAATATGAATATAACTTTTTTTTTTAAAAAGATTATTTTTTTTATCTATAAATAACCTTTTTATTTTTAAAGAACTTAAAAGTTCCTTTAATTTTTTTTCTGGTGTATTACAATCAATTGGAAAAAATTTTAAACCAAATAATCCACAAGAAATAAATAATATTATATTTTCCAAAGAATTTGGCAAAAAACTTGCAACAATATCACCTTGATTAAATTTATTATTTTTAAAATATAAAATTTGTTTTTGAACAATTTTAAAAAGATCTTCATAAATAAACTTTTTTTCACTTTCCTTACTTAAAATAAAATTTTTTGAATTAAATTTTTGAATAAATTTTTGCATTAAATATTATATCTATTATTTTTTAGAACTAGTTTATTATCTATGTAAACTATAGGTTTTTTTATTATCATATCTATATGAAAATCTACTTTATTTTTTCCACCTACAGTAAAGTTTGAACCAAATCCAAAATGAACACATCCATAAGCGCCCTCATCACACAACATATGTCCTGTAATTTTACTCTTTTTATTAAATCCAAAACCTATTTCAGCCAAAATTCGTCTTTTTTTATTTTTGTTATGAAAAATTTTGTTAAATTTATTTTTTAATAAATTATTTTTTGTTTTAAAACTCTTTAATTTACCATTTTTAATAACAAGTTTAATTTTATTATTTAATTTTCCAATAGTTTCTGTGGAAATTGATCCATCTATTTCAATATTTCCAAATGATTTGTTTTCAATAGGTGAAATATTTGTTTCAACATCTGGCGGCGACCCAAGTAAAATTTTATTATCAACGTAGCCTGGACAAAAATTTGCTTTTCTGTTTTTTATTTCAGCTGTTAGATAAGTACCATTATTTGTAATTATTTTTATTTTTTCACTCTTGTCCAAAATATTTTTTAATTTTTTTGCTTTTTTAGAATATTTTTTGAATGGAGCTAGAATAAAGTTAAAATCCATTTTTTTTGAATTAAAATCTACAAGACTTAAAAATCTTTTTCCTTTTTTTTCAGATATTAGTCTTTCTTTGCTATGTGCAAATGAATTTTTTGTTATACAAAATGTAATGTCAGTTTTTTTCATTATATTACCAATTTTTTTTCCTAAATTTTTTCCATGATTTTTTGAATTTTTTGTAAAAAAGGATTGAAAATTAATTTTTTTTTTATTTAAAAATTTTTTAAATTTATAATAAATTTTTTTTGTAGAGATATCGTAGATTAAAAAGACCTTGTCATTTTTTTTTACATTCCCACAATAAAATACCAAGTGGTTTAATATTTTATTTTTCATATTTAATATTTTTTTAATTAATATATCTTTTACGAATATTCTAATAATCTATTTTTTTTTAAAACCTCATATAGATAATTAGATATTTTTGAATTTACATTTATTTTTTTTGCAATTGTATTTATATTATTTTTTCCATCAGAATATTGTAAAAAATCTAATAATTTTAAAGAATATTTTCCATATACATTATTAGAAAGATTTGGATAAAGATTTCTCCTCCCTAGTTGTGGTTCACAATTAAATTTTGACTTAGGATAAGTATTTATTAATAAGTAATTTATTGCCTCTTTTGCAACTTTAAACCCACCCTTTACTCCCTTCAGTGTTACAACTTTAAAATCATCTAAAGAGGAATGATATTCTTTGTATTCATTGAATTTACTTCTGCATATAGTAGCGATTGGCAGATCAATTCCAGGAGAATTAAATTGTCTTTCATCTGAGCCTCTCAATAAAAATGAGTAAGTTTTATGTTTTAAATTTAATTTTTTATATGCATACTTTAAAGCCTCATCAGAAGGGGAATTTTCATATTTTGATAAAATGCATGAATAATTTCTGTCATCACCAATGCATGATAAGTTATATCCCCCGATTACATTTTTTTTTAAATTGTAAATATTTTTGCTTAAATAAGAAATTGAGCCTATAGTTTCTGGAACAAAAATAAATCTTAAACTTTTATTTAATTTTTTTTTCATAAAATATTTTATTAAAGCCATAGAAACAATAATTCCTGAAGTCTCATTATTTGCCATTTGTGGATGACAAATATAAGTAGATATTAAAATTTCCTCAGGTGATTTGCCTTTAATAAATAATTCGCCGTAATTTAGATTTCCTTTTGGATTGAATTTTGTTTGAATATTAATATTAAACTTATCTTCGTTCTTATATTTTTTAATAAAATCTTTTTTAAATTTTTTTGTTACACAAAATCCCCAATTTTTTTTATAGTATGACGTAATGTAAGGTATTGCATTATTTAATTTATTATGAGTATGTAATCGATCTAATAGTTTCTTTTTTGTTATAATTTTTCTTGCAGAAGCCGAGTGACTCAAAATATGTAAATTATTTTTTTTAAAATCAACTATTTTGTTATGAAACTTATCTTTTATATATGCATCATAGACTTCCCATTCATCTGGTATAATCCAATCATAAACTCTAGTACCACATCTGACCTTTTTTATTTTTAGATTTTTAAATTCTCTTTTCACAATTTTAAGAACTTTTCTGATGCCCTTTCCACATATGCTTCTGTAAATTGGATAAATTTCTTTTTTTCCTATCTTAAAATATTTATTTATATTCATTGTTAAACTGAAAGTTGAATTTCAAATAATAATTTAATACAACTAAATTTTATAAAATGCTAGTGATAAAATATGATTAGAAAACTTTTAATAAAAAAAAACGGCCCTTTATTTATTGGAGAGGTTTCATGTAATCATAACGGAAGTATTAAAAATGCAAAAAAAATTATAGATCTAGCAAAGGACTGCAAGGCTGATTTTGTAAAACTTCAGACTTACACAGGAGATACATTAACATTAAATTCAAAAAAAAAAGATTTTAAAATAAAATCTGGTCTATGGAAAAATTATACTTTATGGGATTTGTATAATTCTGCACAAACTCCATTTAATTGGCAAAAAGAACTTTTTCATTATGCAAATAAAAAAAAAATAAAATGCTTTAGCACACCATTTGATGAAACAGCTGTAGATCTTCTTGAAAACTTAAAGTGCCCTGTATACAAAATTGCTTCTTTCGAAATCACTCATTTACCTTTAATTAAAAGAGTGGCGGAAACAAAAAAACCAATAATTATTTCAACAGGAATGTCTAATCTTAAAGAAATAGACCAAGCCGTTAATACTGCTCAAAAAAACGGAACTAGTGAAATAGTTTTGTTATATTGTGTTAGTAATTATCCTTCAAAAATTGGTGATTTTAATTTAAAAAATATTCAAATACTAAAAGAAAAATTTGGATGTATTGTAGGATTTTCAGATCATTCTAATGATAGAAGAGTGACATATTCAGCAGTTTTAATGGGTGCAGATTTGGTTGAAAGACATATTGCTCTTCAAAATCAGAAAAAAAGTTTAGATATACAATTTTCATCAAAAGGAAAAGAAATTAAAAATATTATTGATGATATAAATTGTGCTTGGAATTTAAGGGGGAAATCTTATTATTTTAGAAATAAATCAGAAAGTAAAAATAAAATTTTTAGAAGATCTATATATGCAAAAAAAGAAATTAAAATGGGAGAAAAATTTACAACAAATAACATAAAAGTTGTAAGACCAGGATATGGTTTAAGCCCTAAGTATTTTGAAAAATTATTAAATAGAAAATCAAAAAATAAATATTTTTTTGGCGATAGAATAAAACAAAAAGAAATAAAATAATAATTTACTAAAGCTTTAATTATTTAGATAATTTTTTTAACAAATTAGATATTTTTTTATCATCTGCGTTAACATGATACATGATTTTTGCCGCTTCTTTTGGAGCATGTTTAAATGCCAATCTTAACATATTCATCCAATTAACGTTGTTTTTTTTTCTTATGTTTTCAATTTTATTAATAATGCTGAAGTATTTATTATATTTTTTTCTTTCTTTTGTGTTCATAATTTACCTTGTTAATATTGCATTTTAATTTGATAAGAGTAATAATTGAATATATCAAAAATCCAACAAAAAAAAGATTAATTTTGGAAAAAGAAATATAATTAATTTTAAATTAATGGCTAATAATAAAATTATACCATACGGAAATCACTACGTTGATAAAAATGACATAGCATTAGTTGCACAAACATTAAAAAAAAAAAAAATCACGACCGGAAATGAAGTTACAAATTTTGAACTAAAAATAAAAAAATATCTCAAATGCAATTATGTTTCAGTTTGTAATAGTGGAACATCTGCAATTTTTCTTGCCATGCAATCCATAGGTATAAAAAAAAATGATAATATTATCATGCCTTCAATTAATTTTATATCTTCATATAATGTTGCAAAAATATTAGGAGCAAATGTTTTTTTAGCAGACGTAGATAAATATACTGGCCAAATGACCCCAAGAGATGTTGAAAATTGTTGTAAAAAATTTGCATTAAAAAAAGTTAAAGCCTTAATAATAATGTATAATGGCGGCTATCCACAAAATGCAGATAAGTTCAAATTTTTAAAAAAAAAATTAAGATGCTTTATTATCGAAGATGCTTGCCATGCTTTAGGAGCAATTTATAAGTCAAAAAAAATATACTATAAAATAGGAAGTTGCAGGCATTCGGATATATCTACATTCTCCTTACATCCTTTAAAGACCATAACAACTGGCGAAGGTGGAATTGTTACCACAAATAATAAAGCTATTTATGAAAAAGTAAAAAAATTAAGAACACTTGGAATAATGAGATCGAAAAATAAACATTGGGAATATGATGTAATTTATCCTGGTTTTAATTTTAGACTAACAGATTTCCAATGCTCCTTAGGTTCTAGCCAATTAAAAAAAATTCATTTTTTTATAAAAAGTAGAGAAAAAATTTTTAAAAGGTATACAAATAAACTAAAGTCAATAGCTCAAATAAAGTGTCCTAATTATTTAAGAAATTATAAATCTTCTTATCATTTGTATCTAATAAATATTATTGGTTTTAATAAAATTCAAAAAGAAAATTTGATTAAATATATGCTCAAAAATAAAATTGTACTTCAATATCATTACATACCCATTTACAAATTTAAAATTTTTAAAGATAAATATATTGGTAAAAAAGCAGAAATTTATTACAATTCAACAATAAGCCTTCCTATATATGTAGGCTTAACAACAAAAGAACAAAATTTAATTATTAATTTATTAAAATTTTTTTTTAATAAATAATGAAAAAATAGTTATAGGCACAGCTAATATTAATAATCGATATGCATAAGCAAACAAATATAAGAAAAAAAAATAAAAAAAAAACTTTAAACCTTATTAATCATATCAAAAATATAAGAAAAAAAAATAATGTAAATTTGATGGGTGTTTTAAGACTAGCTTTCAAACATGATCCACAAGGAGCTGCTAAAATTATGTCTAATATTTGCAAGGATGATGAAAAAGTTAGCAAATTAGTAGACAAATTAATTAAATCATAATAATTAAAAAAATCTAATAATATAAAAAAATTTAATTCATGAAAATATTAGTAACTGGTGGATCAGGGTTTGTAGGTAAAATTTTAATAAAAAAACTTCTTTCAAATGGTTATAAAGTAAATTGTATTGATCAGAATAATATTGCTATTAAACACAAAAATTTTAAATTTATTAAATCTTCTATATCTAATCTTAAAAAATTAAATACGGCATCTAAAGGTACAAATATTATTATTCACCTTGCGGCTTTATTGGGAGTTAAAATTACCGATAATAATTTTATAGATTGCTTGGACGTTAACATTTATGGAACAAGAGCAGTATTGGAAGCAGCAAAAAAAAATAGAGTTAAGAGGGTTATATTTACCTCATCATCAGAAATTTATGGATACCAAAATCGTTTTCCTATTTATGAAAATTTCGAAACACAAAACAAATCGGTTTATGCTATAAGTAAGAATTCTGCAGAAGCTTATGTAAAGGGTTATTATCAAAAATATAAAATTAATTATAATATTATTAGATTTTTTAATGTTTATGGACCAGGCCAAAAAAAAAACTTCGTTATATCAAAATTTTTAAATTTAGCATCAAAAAATAAAACTTTAAAAATTTATGGAAACGGAAATCAAGTAAGATCTTTTTGTCATGTTAATGATGCGACTGATGGAGTTGTTGAGATATTAAAAAATGGAAAAAAAAATTGTATTTATAATATCGGCAATGATGCAGAGCCAATTTCAATGTATAATTTAGCTAAATTAATTTCTTCCATTCATAAAAAAAAAATTAAAATTCAGAAAATACCTTACACACAGAGCGATAGAAAGAAAGAGAGAGAAATTTTAAAAAGAATTCCTAGTATTAATAAAATAAAATCTGATACAAATTATTATCCAGAAACAAGCTTAAAGCAAGGTATCATTGATTTAGTGGATAACAAAAACTTATTAAAAGATGATTCTTTCGTACAAAAAATAGGAATTGGCACATTGCAGTTTGGTTTAAATTATGGAGTAGCTAATAAAACCGGAAAATTATTGACCAGAGATATAAAATTAATAAAAAAATTAGCGTTAAAAAATAATATTAGAACTATAGATACAGCAAATGTCTATGGCGATGCAGAAAAAAGATTAGGCCAAATAAATTTTTCAGAATTTAATTTAATTTCAAAATTGCCAGGCTTGGCGCCTAACACAAATAGATTTAAATGGGTTTTAGATAGTTTAAAATCAACTTTAAAAAAACTTAAAGTAAATAAAATTTATGGAATGCATGTACATAATACAAAATTTCTATTAGATAAAAATGGAAATTCAATTTATAAAGGATTAACTTTTGCAAAAAAAATGGGGTACATAAAAAAGATTGGTGTATCAATTTATACATTAGAAGAATTAAAAAAAATTATTTCAAAATATAAAATAGACTTAGTATTATTACCATTTAATATATTTGATCAAAGATTAATAAAAAAAAATATTTTGAAAGAATTAAAAGATAAAAATATAGAAATACATTCCAGAACTACTTTTTTGCAAGGATTACTTTTGATAAACTTGTCTAAATTGCCTACAAAATTTTATAAATATAAAAGCTACTTCAGGAATTGGAAAAAGCTTTGTAAGAAACTTAAAATGTCTAAATACGAAATTTGTTTAAAGTATGCACTTTCAAATAAATATATTGATAAAGTGATTGTAGGTATTGATAGCGCAAAACAATTTAAAAAATTAATTAGTTCAGCTGGTTATATTAATACTAATATAAAATCTGTCGATGCTAGCAAAGAAATCAATCTTATTAATCCAGCAAAATGGTGATGAAAAAAGTTGCTATCATCCAGGCTAGATCAAAATCTACGCGCCTACCGGGCAAAGTAATGCTAAATATTAATGGGACACCACTTATTGGGATTTTATACAAAAGGCTTAAAAAATCAAAAGAATTAGATGATATTATAATTGCAACAACTAAAAGCAGTACAGATTTAATAAAATTTTTAAAAAAAAATAAAATAAAATATTTTGTAGGTAGTGAAAAAAATGTTTTAAACAGATATTATAAAGCAGCAGTTAGATTTAAAGCAAAAATAATTGTTAGAATAACATCCGATGGAATCTTGATTGACCCTAATCTGGTTGATAAATTTTTAAGAAAATTTAAAAAAGTTAAAGTTGATTATCTTGGGAATTCCCAACCTTTATCTTATCCAGATGGTCTTGATATTGAAATATTTACTTTCAAAAGTTTAAGATACGCCAACTTAAACGCGAAAAAAAATTATGAAAAAGAACATGTTACACCTTTTATACAAAAAAATAAAAAGTTTAGTAAATATAATTTTGTTAATGAAGTAGATCAATCAAACATAAGACTTACTTTAGATGAAATTGAAGATTATGATTCTTTAAAAAAAATATTTAAATTTTTCTATCCTAATATTTACTTTGGATGGAAAAAAGTAGTATCATTAATAGAAAAAGGAAAAATTAAATTACCAAATACGCATTTAAAAAGAAATGAGGGCGCATCAATGACAACTTCGAAAAAACTATGGAGAAGAGCTAAAAAAATCATCCCAGGTGGAAATATGTTCCTGTCTAAGAGGCCAGAACTTTTTCATCCTGAAAAATGGCCTGCATATTTCACGAAATCAAAAGGTATTAATGTTTGGGATTTAGATGGCAAAAAATATAGAGATTTATCACTAATGGGAGTTGGATGTAATATTTTAGGTTATTCAAATTCTAAAATTGATAATGCAGTAATTAAAGCTTTAAAAAAAGGCAATAGTAGTACTATCAATTCTTTTGAAGAAGTTGAGTTATGTGAAAAACTATTAAGTCTGCACAAATGGGCAGATATGGCAAAGTTAGCAAAAACAGGAGGCGAAACATCTTCCATGGCTGTAAGAATTGCAAGAGCCGCAACAGGGAAAGATAAAATTGCATTTTGTGGATATCATGGTTGGCACGATTGGTATTTGTCAGCAAATATTAAAAATAAAGACAACTTAAGTTCACATTTAATGGGTGGGCTAGAGGCAAAAGGTGTACCTAAAAATTTAAAAAATACTGCCTTTCCATTCACATATAATAATATTGATGAACTTTATAACATTTTAAAAAATCATGATATTGGCACAATTAAAATGGAAGTTTCAAGAAATTTTAAACCAAAAAATAATTTTTTACAAAAAATAAGGTCTATTTGTGACAAAAAAAATATAGTTTTAATTTTTGATGAGTGCACGTCTGGTTTCCGTCAAACCTTTGGTGGATTACACAAAATATACAATGTTGAGCCAGATATGGCTTGGTTTGGTAAAGCGCTTGGTAATGGATATAGTATCTCAGCTATAATTGGAAAAAGAGAAATAATGGATTTTGCCCAGGATACATTTGTGAGTAGTACTTTTTGGACAGAGAGAATAGGTTCGGTAGCGGCACTTGAAACTTTGAGACAAATGGAGAAATTAAAGTCCTGGAATATAATAACGAAAAAAGGCGAAAAAATTCAAAAAAAATGGAAAGAAATTGCCAGTATTAACAATTTGAAAATAAATATTTTAGGTATTCCGGCCTTATCTTCCTTTAGTATTACCTCTGAGAATTGGCTTAAATATAAAACATTTATCACTCAAGAAATGTTGAAAAAGAAAATGTTATCTGCAAATGCTTTATTTATGTCGGTTAAACATGATGAAAAAACATTAAATGAATACCTTGATAACCTTAATGATATATTTCACAAAATATCTAAATTCGAAAAAAATACTTTAAATATTGACAAGTTCCTAGATGGACCAGTATGTCAAAGTGGATTTCAAAGGCTAAACTAAATGAAAAAAAAAAAAGATTTAGTTGGTGTGATAGGCCTAGGATATGTTGGATTACCTTTATTAATTTTAATTAATAAAAGACAAATCGTATATGGTTTTGATATAGATAATAAAAAAATTAATCTTCTTAAAAAGAATCGATCTTATATTTCAGATATTTCTGATAAAGAAATAAAAAAAATTAAAAATGATAGAATTTTTAATTTAAAAAATGACTTAAATAAAATTTCGAAATGCAAGTATATAGTTATGTGTTTGCCAACACCTCTCAAAAAAAATAATCCAGATATGTCTTATATCAAGAACGCATTTAAAATGATATTTCCATACCTAGAGAAAAATCAAACAATAATTTTGGAGAGTAGTGTTTATCCAGGTGCTACAGAGGATATTTTTGTAAAAAAACTTAGCTTAAAATTTAAAATTGGAAAAAATTTTTTTTTATCATATTCACCAGAAAGGATAGACCCAGGTAAAAATACCGATTTTAAAAAAATTGCTTTCAATAAAATAAATAAACTTATTTCTGGTTATACAAAAAAATGTGAAAATAAAATATATAATTTGTATAAAAATATTTTTGCAAATATTCATTTGTGCAAATCAATCAAAGTTGCCGAAACATCAAAATTATTTGAAAATATTTTTAGAGCTGTAAATATAGGTTTAGTTAATGAAATGAAAATCTTAACTCACAAAATGAATTTAAATATTCACGATGTAGTAGAATCTGCTGGAACAAAACCTTTTGGCTTTAAAAAATTTGTCCCAGGTCCTGGTGTTGGAGGACACTGTATTCCTGTAGACCCGATATTTATGCAATGGGTTGCAAAAAAAAATAATTATAGAGCAAAATTTATAGATCTAGGCGCCAAGATGAATTTTAAAATTACAAACTGGATAATAGAAAAGATAAGAAATTCTATTA
>MDSW01124592.1_pt1 | contig 17273 bp, 17 predicted proteins | sample 811171 | NCBI WGS metagenome assembly MDSW01 (sample SAMN05326641, study PRJNA326480) | marine metagenome | isolation source: seawater | place: Atlantic Ocean: North West | collected 2012
TAAGGCTTGGTTAGATTGAGCAAATGATATTGAAGGAAAAATTGCTGTCCCTGTAAAACCAGCAATAAGTAGCAAAGCATTTCTTCTTGAAATTTTTCTTAATTTTTTTAACTTCATTGATATCCTCATAGATCATAAAGATCATAAATATTCAATATATTATTTAATAATAAATTTATTCAAATCAATCAAATACTTCATCACGATCAAGAATTTCATCCACTTGCCACCAAAACATTTCTGCACTTAAGTATCCTATAATTCGTCCAATTTCTTCTTTTTCCTTAAAAAAAACAAATGTTGGTGTTCCTTTTGTTTCAGAATTGTCTGAGTTATTGCTTATTAAGTATTCATCAAGCTCAATTCTTTCCAAGGGGAAACTTTTGGCAATATCAGTCTTAGGGTAAATTTTGCCAATTTCTTCTTCCCAAATTTGACAGTAAACACAATGATCAGCAGTTATCATCAGAAGTTTATTATCAGCAAAAGATGATTTTAATGAAAATGTAAAAATAACTATTAAAAGCAATATAAAGTTGTACAACTTCTTAAACAGCATAAAATTTACTATACAATAACTTTCCTTGTGATGGCAGAAGTATAATTATATAATTATACTATAAAATTTTATGCTAGTTTACTTAATATTTCCTTTTGCTTTAATAATTTCAAGTTCTTTAGGCATACTAATCTCTCCTATCTGGTCTTTTGCTCCTTTTGTTTGGGTATTAATTATTGTTCCTATTATTGACTTAATTTTAAATAATTTAAACAAACAAGATAATAGGTTAAACGAAAGAGTATTACACAACCTGGCATTAATTATAATTTTACCAGGAATTTTTTTTCTTATTTTTTATGGATTAATTAAAGTTTCTAATACAAGTATTTCTTATCTAGAAGCAACTGCGCTAGGCGCTGCAGTGGGTATGTCTGGAGGCTCAATAGGTATCACAACAGCGCATGAATTAATACATCGAAGCAATATAAAAATGCGTGGGATTGGCATTACTCTTCTTATTTTGTGCCTATATGGTCATTTTCGGATAGAACATATTTATGGACATCATAAATATTTTGCAACGCAAAATGATCCTGCCACAGCTAGAAAAGGAGAGAATTTTTATATTTTTCTTGTTCGGTGTGTAATTATGAGCTTAATTTCTTCATGGAATATTGAAAAAAATTTGTTAATAAAAAAAAATTTATCACCCTATAGTTTTAGAAATAGAATTTTTCATTATTTTTTATTAGAATTATTACTTTTAATTATTTCTTTTTTAATTGCAGGAACAAACGGTATAATATTTATTTTAATTCATTCTATAGTATCAATTACTTTGCTTGAACTTGTAGATTATATTCAACATTATGGACTTAAAAGAAAAAAAACAGACAATAAATATGAAGCATACGGTGAACAACATTCTTGGAATAGTAGGCACACACTAGCAAATTGGTCGACTTTCAATTTAGGACTTCATGCAGAACATCATTTATTATCTAAAAAACACTATCCTCTTCTCTCACAACAAAAAAAATTAAAAGAAATGCCTGTTAATTATCCATTAATGATAATAATGGCTTTATTACCTCCAATTTGGTTCAAAGTAATGAATCCAAAATTAAAAGAAAAAAATGAATAAAAATTTTGAAAAAAAAATTATTGATTTTTTTGCAAAAAATATTGTACCCACTATTAAAAAAGATTTAAGGTGGCTAGGCAACAACATAATTGAAGATTTAGATAAAATTACTAAAGATAACAAAAAATCAAAAAAAATGAAAAATCAAAATAAAGATAAAAAATAATCAAATTATGATAATCAGATTAATAATTATATATATAATTTTATTTAATTTTACTCTTGTACAGGCAGACAGTACTGGCTCTGATACAGGATATAAATTACCTAGATATGTTTCTCTTAAATCAGACAATGTTAACTTACGAATAGGATCTAGTATTAATTATCCTATTAAATTAAAATATATCAAAAAAAATCTTCCTGTTGAAATAATTGATGAAAATGAAAATTGGAGAAAAACCATTGATTTTGAAGGCAACATAGGATGGATTCACAAAAGTCTCATTAAAGGAGATAGATATGCTTTGATAAAAGATACTAATGAAATGGAAGGGGTTTATAATAAACCTAAAGGAAAAATTATAGGAGAGATAGGAAAACACAATATTGTAAGAGTTAAAATTTGCATAGAAAAATGGTGCTTGATTAATATAAATAAAACCAAAGGCTGGATTAATAAAGAAAAGTTATGGGGGGTTTACTTAAATGAAAGATTTAATGTTCCTTTCTACCAACCGCTTATTAATCAATTATGGAAATTAGATTTTTTTTGAAATATTTGGCTGGGGCGGCAGGATTCGAACCTGCGAATGCCGGCATCAAAAGCCGGTGCCTTACCACTTGGCGACGCCCCATTACTAAGCTCGTTTAATTGTTTCTTAATACAATATCAACCAAAATTCTTTATAAATTTTATAATAAATTAAGAAAAAATAATCATATAAAAATTCAACAAATTATAATAATTTAAAATCATTAAATTATATCATGTATAATAATTAAATTTATTGTTCTATATTAATATTCTATTAATGCATGTAAAATTTAATTTATAATAAATTATGATAATTATTGAATTTATAAATTTTAAAACTTTCTTATACCTATTATCAAAAAGGAAATATTTAAAGAAAAATTATGGTACTAAAATAATATATATTTATGAAAATAAAATTTTTTTAAATTTTTATATAATTTTACTAAAAAATATTATTGGATTTAATATTCAAAAATTGAATTTTAAATTAATAGATATTAGAGAAAATAGTGGAGAACTTCTTAGTTTGAAAATTTTGCGAAAGGATTTATTTCAAATAGAAGAAGACATAGAAAAAAAAATTAATAACTATCTTGAAAATTTAAACGTACCTAAAAATAAAATTAATTTCAATGAAAAAAATTACATTTACCAATCTATACTGACTGATACTATTAAAAATAAAAAATCATTATGGAGAATTATATTTTTAGTTAATGTAATAAATAAACTTTTTTACAAAAAACATAAAATAATTTTATTCAACGAAAGAACATGGCAGAGCATAATTAGTGATTATTCAAACACGTTTGATATAAAAACTATATTTATAAATAAATTTTTTAACTTTAATCAATTATTTAGATTAAATGCATTAATAAGAATAACTAAATATTTAATACAAATAACAAAACAAAAAAAACTTAAAAATAAAATAATATTGGATTTTAATAATAAAATATTATGTGAAAGTTATGGTCAAATTAATTTATTCAATAAATGTTATAAGTCTGATTTTTTTTGGGTACTAAATTCAAATTTTCAAAGAAAGCACGTTTTTTTTGATTGTAAAAATAAAGAAGATCAAATTTATTTAAATGAAAATAATATTAACTCATCTCTTAATTATAATTTTAAGAGTTTAACAAATAGTAAAATTGATAATAAATTATCTGAAATTTTTCAAAAAAATAAAAAAATAACTAATGAGCAACTTTATATTAATAATACCTTTGAAAAATATAACATGGAAAAAAAAATACTTCAAAAGTATTATATAAAAAATAATATTAAGGCTATTTTTAATTGGTATAGATATGATCAAAGTCATATTCTTAAACATGAAGCAATAAATGAGATCGGTGGAATTTCATGTTTATGGCAATTTGCATTTGAAGGAAATAAATATTATGATATCAAATCATTTGCAGACATAAATTTTTCATATTCACAATTTTCTTCAAACATTCATAATTTAATTGGATCCAAATTTAAACAACAAGTTATAGTTGGCTTACCAACTTACAAAATAGACTCAAATTTAATTAAAGAATCAAATAAAATCAAAAAAGATTTAATGTCTTTTGGTGCGAAAAAAATAGTTTGTGTTTTAGATGAAAATTCTGCTGACGATGATAGGTGGCATACTGGCGACAAATATCAACAAGACATTTATGAATTAATTTTAAATGAACTATTATCAAACAAAGAACTTGGAGTAATTTTTAAACCCAAAGTTTTTTTCACCCTAAAACAAAGATTAGGCTCGGTAAATATTTTGCTGGATGAAGCTTTAAAAACAAATAGGTGCTTTATTTATTCTGATAATTATAAAAGATCTACATTAGTGCCACCTCTCATAGCTGCCCTTTCATCTGATCTTGTTATACATAGTGCTTTAAGCTCAGGTACTGCTGCAATTGAATGTGCTCAAAAAAAAATTCCTACCATATTAATAGATAGAGAAAAAGCGGTTAAAAGTAAATTAAATGAACTTCCTAAAAATAAAATTATATTTGATAATTTTGAAAATGCTATTGAAGCATTAAAAAATCATTTTTTTCAAAATAAGCCAATTGAAGGCTTTGGAGATTGGTCAAAATATATATATGAATTTGATCCATTTAATGATGATCAAGGTGCTTTTAGAATTGGAAGTTACTTAAATAAAATTATCGATGGTTACAACCAATCACTAAAAAAAGAAGATATATTATCTCTTGCAGCTAGCGAGTATTCACAGAAATGGGGTAAAGATAAAATAATTTATTAATTTTTAGTTCATACCATATTGTTTTCACAAACAACAGACCATAAATCTTTATAGTTAGACTTGAATACTTCATTGGCATTATTAGCATATTCTTTTTTTTCAAAAGCTGCATAAATGCATGATCCACTTCCTGTCATTCTTGTAAAACGAACCTGATTTAAATTTGCAACAAAATCATATATTTCCTTGTATCCTTTATTTTCTTTAAATACTATTTTTTCAAAATCATTACCCTCTTCTTTGATATTAATGTTTTTTTCTTTTTTTTTCATCAATTTACTAAAAGTATTAGTTTTAAAATTAAGCTTGTTATACATTTCAATTGTTGAATGATAATAATTAGGTTGAAGCAATAAAAAATAATATTTGGGAAAAAATTTAGGATATATTTTCTCTCCAATTCCTTTAACTAAACAATTTTTTTGAAATAAAAGACAAGGAATATCTGAACCTAAACGTATATAGTTTTCTATTGGTTGTTTCTTAATTAATTTCATTTTTTCTAACCCCTTGATTATACCAGCAGCATTATTAGATGCGGAACCAAGACCTCCTTGAACTGGAATATTTTTTGTAATAGTAATTTTAAGATTTATATCTTTAATTAAATTTAAAAAATTAAGAGTTTTTTTGACTATACAGTCACTGTAATATCCTTGTTTTGGTTTGAAAGGCCCCTTATATATAATTTCATTTTTGCTACTTTCTTCAATTTCTATATTGTCAAACAAATTAATAAAAGTAACTCCAGAATGCAAAGTGTGATAGCCATCTTCCCTTCGTCCTAAAATTTTTAAAAAAATATTTAATTTTGCGGGAGCAATAATAACTCTTTTATCCTGCATCGTATTTTTCCAATTTTTTTAATAAATTTTCAGAAATCATATCGTCTGGCATTGCTAGATCAAGTGCTTGTTTCCAAAAAAATATAGCTTCTCTTTTTCTTTTCAACGCGAAATAAATATCAGCCAAATGATCTAGTGATATTGCTTCTGATGGAGCCATCTCAATTACCTTTTCCATAAGCTCAGCTGCTTTAACAAATTGTTTTTTTTTATAATAAGCCCAAGCTAAACTGTCCAAAATGTAATAACTCTCAGGAAAAGCTTTGTAAGCATCTATTAACATCTCTAATGCAAGATCTATATTTTCATCTCTTTCTAACCATCCATAAGCTAGATAATTTAAAACGTTAGGTGAATTTGCATTTAATTCAAGTGAATATAAAAAATCTTTTTCAGCCATATTCCATTGGTTGGATCTTTCAAAACAAATACCTCTTAAATAATATATCCTCCAATAATCATTATCAAAACTAGGCGCAAAATTAATTACTTTAGTATAATATTCGATTGCTTGATCATATTTTTTATCAATTCTGTATAAATCAGCAAGGGCTAAAAGTAGCTCATGATTATTATTAAATTTTTTTATTAAATTTAATAAAATTTCTTCTCCGTCTTTAAATAATCCTAATTTACTTTTATTTATGGCAATAGATTTTTGACTATCAATATAAAGTTTATGCTTATCATCTATTTTTTGATAATAATGTTCTGCCTTCGAATAATATTTCAAAGTTTGATAAATATAAGCAGTATAATAATTTATTTCCTCGATGTTTGAATCTAAAATATCTGCTATAGATAGATAAAACAATAAAAATTTGTAATCGTCTTTTCTTGATTCATTTGCGATAGATGCTTGAATTATTTCAAATATTGCATTCGCCGCTAATTCATTACTTTTAAAATTATAGTTTTGTTCAAAAAAAATAAAATCAAATAAATTTTTTTGTGAAAAATTTTTTAATTTTTTATATGCATCAAATATTTCATAATCATTGTTTATTTTTGCGTGGGTTAAGACAACTAACCAAGCTTCAGAATTCAATTTATTTATTTCTAATATATCTCTTGCAACTTCTTTTGCTTCTTCAATTAATTTTAAATTAACTAGAGTTATCAACTTATTATAAGAATCGTATTCTCCTAATTCTTGTTCTGAAGAATTATATTGTTGATAAGCTTCTTCAAAATCAAATAAGTTAACAGCTGTATTAGCTATTAAATATGATGAAGAATTCAAAGCAAAAGCTTTATTTGCAAAAATAATTATAAATAACGATAAATATATATAATTTTTTAACATTTAAAAATTTACTTCTTTAATTAATAATATTAATAACTATCTCTTTCATATATGTCCGAAATTTCAACCTACTCATATCTAAAATTACTAAAAAATAGTGGTATATCTTCTTTTTTAAAAAATGAACCTAATAATTTATATGAAATCAATAAAATAGATTACAATCAAAAATCAATTAGTAGCATATCTAATATCAAAACAATTAGAGATTTAGAAATTTTTATCAAAAATTCTAAAACATGTGAATTAAAAAAAAATGCAAAATCAACAGTTATTGGTGATGGCAATGAAAATTCAAAAATTATGATTATTGGAGAGGCCCCAGGGGCTGAAGAAGATAAATTAGGTAAACCTTTTGTTGGAGCTGCAGGGATGTTACTAAATAAAATGCTTAATGCTATTAATATCATTAGAGAAAATGTTTATATTACAAATGTAGTTCCATGGAGACCTCCAAATAACAGAACTCCTAATAATGAAGAAATAATGGCATGTTTACCTTTTATACAAAAACATATAGAAATCATTAATCCAAAGCTAATTCTTTTATTAGGAACTACTGCCGCAAAAACTATACTAAATTCAAATCTTAGCATTACAAAACTTAGAGGTAACTGGCATGAATACAAAAGTTATAATCAAGAAGAAGTTTCTTATTGCTTAGTAACGTATCATCCAGCCTTTTTATTACGTGCGCCTGATAATAAAAAACTATCATGGGAAGATTTAAAGTTATTTAAAAAAAGAATTTTAGATGAAAATTTATAATTTCTTTTTTTTAATTATTATTTTTTTTTCAGTTAGTGTAGAAGCTGCAGTAACGAAAATTGAAATAAGCAATAAATATAAAGAAATATTTTCTGAGAACATTTTATCATCTGAAGATGTAAATAATTATATTAACATATTCAATTTGCAAGAAAAGTGTGAATGGAAGAAAGCTAATAAATATATTTTTTTAGTTAAAAATAAAATTTTAATTGGACATGTTCTAGCACAAAGATATTTGCACCCAAGATGTTATAAATCAAAGTTTATTGAATTAACTTATTGGTTAAAGAAATATAATGACCACCCTCAAGCAAAAAGAATTTACCGCCTAGCAATTAAAAGAATGCCAGAAGGATATAGAAGCCCTAATAAACCCATTAGTCCAATAGGTATAAAAAAAGAAGATTTAAATTCGTTAGTAAAATCTAAAAAATACAAAAGTAACAAAAAATTGTCAAAAAATCAAAGATTAGAAAAACAAAAACTAATAAATGCTATAAAATCTAGAGTAAATAAAGGGTGGCCTACTGGGGCAGTAAAATTACTTAGTCAACGTGATGTAAATATTCTTTTAGATCAAGTTGAAATAGATATGCAAAAGGAGTTAATTGCAAAAGGTTATTTTTTAGCTAATAAAAATGAATTAGCAATTCAGTATTCTTCAGAAGCATTAGAAAAATCTTTTATGTATGTTCCTTACGCAGGCTGGACAGCTGGTCTTGCGGCATGGAGATTAGAAAAATATGATTTGGCAGCTGAATTTTTTAAAAACTTTTCAATTTCATTGCGAGATGATGTTTGGCATCAAGCCTCAGGTGCATTTTGGGCAGCAAGAGCTTATTCAAAATTAAATAAATATAATGAGATTAATTTTTGGTTAAATAGAGCATCTAAAAATCCTAATAGTTTTTACGGATTATTGGCTTCAAAAATATTGGGCATTAATGAAACAATAAATTGGAATGAAAAAATAGATATTTCTTCTCAAAAAGTTGATTTATTTCAATTACCAAGTGGCATGAGAGTTCAAGCTTTAATTCAAGTAGGTTTGCCAGTGCAAATTGAAACTGAAATTATACATATGAATTCAGTAATAAATAAGAATATTGCAATAGCTTCTTTAGATTTAGCTCAACATTTTAATTTGGCATATACTCAATTAAAAATAGTTAATACTTTACTTAAATATGGTGTTCAAATGCCTATTAGATTTTATTACCCTGTACCAATATGGAAGCCTAAAAATGGTTTTACTTTAGAGCCTGAATTGATCTACGCTTTCATGCATCAAGAATCATTGTTTAATAAAAATGCAAAAAGTTATAGAGGTGCTATGGGACTCATGCAAATTATGCCCTCAACTGCCAAATATATTTCTTCTGATAAACAAGTAAAAAGAAATAATTCTAATATTCTTAAAAATCCTGAGATAAATATTGCTGTAGGCCAAGAATATATTGAATATTTATTAAAATTGAAATCTGTTAACAATAATCTTATCTTTCTAACAGCAGCATATAATGGCGGACCAGGCAACCTTCAAAAATGGCAAGAAAAAATCAACTATCTTGATGATCCTTTATTTTTTATGGAAAGCATACCTTCAAGAGAAACTAGATGGTTCATTGAGAAAGTTTTAACAAAATATTGGATCTATAAAAACAAAGCAGGTCTAGAATCTCAATCTTTAATATTGCTAGCAAGTGGAAAAAATCCTATTTATTAGGTTGTTATGAGTTCAATTGATAATTCTATTAAATTTGCTTCAATAAATATTGCTTTAATTACTATTTCTGATTCTCGAAAAGAAGCAGATGATAAATCAGGTAAGATACTTAATGAAAGAATAACAAATTTTGGTCATCAAGTCGTAAAAAAAATAATCATAAAAGATGAAATTGAATTGATTAAAAAAACACTTATAGAATTTTCTAAAGATAATAAAATAGATGCTATTATTACAACTGGTGGAACTGGTTTAACTGGAAGAGATTCTACTCCTGAGGCAGTTTCAGAATTAGCAAATAAAATAATTGAAGGTTTTGGTGAATTATTTCGTCAAGTTAGCTATAAGAAAATTGGGACTTCAACAATTCAATCACGTGCTATTGCAGCTGTAATTAATAATACTTATATTTTTTCACTTCCAGGTTCACCTAATGCCTGTAAAGATGGTTGGGATGAAATTTTAAAATTTCAATTAGATATACGTCATAAACCATGTAATTTTATTGAAATTATGCCTAGGCTAAAAGAAGGATAATTTGCCTGACTTGAGCATTGAATTATCATTTAAACAAAAAGTAATAGGTTTAGATGAAGTTGGAAGAGGTCCTTTAGCAGGACCTGTATTCACATGTGCTTTTATTTTTTTAGATAAATCAATTAATTTAAAAGATTTAGATTTTATTAATGATTCAAAAAAAATTTCAGTTAATAAAAGAAAAAAAGCAATGCAAAATATTTATAAATTAAAAAATGAAAATAAGATTGATTATAGCTTAGGAGTATCTAGCGTTAAAGAAATAGATAAGTACAATATTTTAGAAGCTACAAAACTAGCTATGATACGTGCAGTAATAAAATTAAATATGCCACATTCTAATTTAATAATTGATGGAAATTTTGATCTATCAATAAAAAATTATTCTAGCAAATCTATTGTTAAAGGTGATGAAAAATCATTAAGTATAGCTGCAGCTTCGATTGTTGCTAAAGTACATCGTGATCGATATATGAGATTTTTATCATATCAATTTCCTTATTATTCTTGGTCATCCAATGCTGGATATGGTACAAAAAAACATATTGAACAAATATACAAAAAAGGAATAACCGTTCATCATAGAAAGACTTTTGAGCCAATAAAGTCACTTATCCATAGTAAATGATTCTTCTTGTTGATAACTAAGTTGACGAGATTCTTTATCTCCTTAAAGATTCTTTTAAGATGATTAAGAAAAATACTATCATTAGAGGAAACAGTCTAGAACTTTTAAAAAAAATTCCAGATAAGTCTATTGATCTTGTTTTTGCTGACCCCCCCTATAATCTCCAATTAAAAGACACTTTATATCGGCCTGATCAAACAACAGTGGAAGCTGTAACAAATGACTGGGATAAATTTGATACCTATCAAACTTATGATAATTTTTGTCTTCAATGGCTTAAAGAAAGTAAAAGAATTTTAAAAGATGGTGGCTCTCTCTGGGTAATTGGAAGTTATCACAATATTTTACGACTTGGTACATCTATTCAAAATTTAGGTTATTGGATTCTTAATGACATAATTTGGCACAAAACAAATCCAATGCCTAATTTTCGTGGAACACGTTTTACTAATGCACACGAAACATTATTGTGGTGCACAACTTCTAGGAAAGCAAAATACACTTTTAATTATCAAAACCTTAAAGAACTCAACGAAGGCAAACAAATGCGTAGTGATTGGTATATTCCTATCTGTGCAGGCAAAGAGCGTTTAAGAGAAAAAAATAATCAACGTTCACATCCAACACAAAAACCAGAAGCCTTACTCTATCGTATTCTCGTTTCTTCTTCAAATAAAGGTGATACTATTTTAGATCCTTTTTTAGGATCAGGTACAACAGCAGTAATGGCAAAAAAATTACAAAGGAATTTTATTGGTTTTGAAAAAGATAAAGAGTACATTAAACTTGCCAAAAAAAGATTAAAAAATATCAAACCTCTAGATGATTCAATAGTCACGATGGCAAAAAGTAGGAAAGATTTACCCAAAGTTCCTTTTGGAGAACTAGTAGAACAAGGTGTGATTCCACCAGGAGCAGTACTAACAGATAAAAAAGAGCGCTATAGAGCTACTGTCACTATTGATGGAAGCATCAAAATAAAAAATATCTCAGGATCAATTCATCAAGTTGGGGCTAAAATTCAAGGACTTCCAAGTTGTAATGGATGGGATTTTTGGCATTTTAAAAACAAAAAATCAACTACATTGCTAGATGAAATAAGAGGCGATTACCGTACTAAAAAATTAAACTAATAAATTATATTGCTATTTCAATAATTTTTTTCATTACTGTAGGCAAACCACTTCTATTAATTTTATTTTTCTTTATCCATTTATGATTTTTAAATAAATTTTTTTTAACTTTTGTAATAAAAACCTCAATAAATAAATCAAAATGACTAAAGGAATATTCAACCAAACCTTTTGTGATCATTTTATTTTTTGTCTTTAGAGTTATCCTATCTTTAACTAATTTTCTTTTATCAATTACCCATTTGTCATTTGGTACCTCCAACATAGAAGCTAGCATTCCTTTAGAAGATCTTTTCCTAATTAATATTTCATTTTTTTCATTATAAATAATATATGCACGTGAATATTTTTTTTTTCTTGCAAGTTTATATTTTTTTTTTATTGGAATAATATTTTGTAAATTTTTTTTATAAGATACACATCTATTTTTTATTAAACAAATTTTACAATTAGGATTTCGAGGAATACAAATAATTGATCCATAATCCATAAATGCTTGAATTAAATCTGAAGAAAAATTTTTAGATATAAAAGAATTTGATTTTTTTTTAAGATCTTTTTTAATTTGAATTAAAGGTTTTTTGAATCCATAAACCCTAGCTAAAATTCGTTCTATGTTAGCATCAAGTGGCATGACAGGTTGATTATAACCAATGCCTAAAATTGCTTTGGCTGTATAATCTCCGATTCCTGGTAAAATAATAAGATCATTATAATTGTTAGGAATATTTCCTTTAAATTTTTTTTTAATAATTTTTGCAGATTTTAACAAATTCCTTGCTCTTGAATAATATCCTAATCCTGCCCAAAAACTAAGAATTCTGGATTCTGATATTTTTGCTAAAGCCTCTAATGATGGCCACTTCAAAATAAAATCTTTGAAGCGATTTTTTACAGTAGCAACTGTAGTTTGCTGAAGCATATATTCGCTCACATAAACGTAATATGGATTTGGAAGATTATTTTTATTAGTTTTGCGCCATGGTAATTTTCTCTTATTTTTCTTGTACCAAACAAGTAAAATTGACTGAATAACAGTTTCTTTACTTTTTTTAGATGAATTCATAATTTAACTTATTGATATCATAATTTAAAAATATAGTGTTAATCAATTAAAATGATATCCAAACCTATAAAACCAAAAAGGAAGTTCATTCCAGTTTCTATTTCTGATTCTTTAAAAAATGTGAATAAAAAATTTTTTTATAAGTTTGGTCAATTAGATTATACGGTCCATACAAAATGGTCTGAGATTGTTGGCAATTATTTTATGGAGCACTCAGAACCTATAAAAATCACCAATATACTTAATTCAACAAATGAATTAGGTGATAAAATTTATGATAAATATCTTCATGTGAAAGTATCCCCACCAGCAGCAGTAGAATTTCAACATTTTCAAGATAAAATAATTGAAAAAATTAACTCTTATTTTGGATATAGAGCTATAAACGGCATAAAAATACACCAACAATATGTTAATAAAGAAAATCTAACAAAACCCTCAAAACATATTAATTTAGTACAGATTGAAAAAGATAAGATTGAAGTTAGAGAATCTACTCCGAATATATCAAATAAAAATTTAGAAGAATCTATTGTTAAATTGGGATTATCTATTAGAAAAGAAAAAAAATAATGAAAAATGTATTGAAATTTATTGTTTTTTTTATAATTTTTATACTTTTCGTAAAACCAAGTTATTCGAATAGTGTATTAGATATAAATGAAACTGATTTTGTTATAGGTGATAAAAATGCACCTGTGACAATTATTGAATACTCATCTTTATCTTGCAGTCATTGTGCAAGTTTTCATAATGATACTCTTGAAACATTAAAAAAAGAATATGTAGATACGGGCAAAGTAAGATTCGTATTTCGTGATTTTCCTTTTAATTATCCTGCTTTGCTAGGCAGTATGGTTTTAAAGTGCATACCTAATGATGTTAGATATGACTATATGAATGCATTATTTCAACTTCAAAAAAGCTGGGTAAACAAGGAAAATGCCAAAACCACTCAAGAATTGTATAAAATAATGCAAAGTGGAGGAATGACTAAAAGTGAATTTGATGAATGCATCTCTAATACGGATCTAGAAAATGAAATATTACAAGGCTTAATAGCTGCTCAAAATGAATTTAAGATAAAATCAACTCCTTCTTTCATAATCAATGGAAAATTAATAGAAGGTAACAAATCTATAAAAGACTTTAGACAAATCATTGATAAAATTATATCAGAATAGTTAATGATAAAATTTAAAAAGCTTAAAGTTAAAGGCTTTAAGTCGTTTGTTGAACCAACTGAAATAATAATAGAAAAAGGACTTACAGGAATAGTTGGCCCAAATGGTTGTGGAAAGTCTAATTTAGTAGAAGCTTTTAGGTTTGTAATGGGTGAATTATCCCCAAAACAAATGAGAGGAAGCGAATTAGATGACGTTATTTTTAATGGTACCTCTAATAGACCTGCTTGGGATATAGCAGAGGTAACTATAGAATTGGATAATTCAGAGAGGAAGGCCCCAAATCTTTTTAATGAAAATGATGAAATAGAGGTTACTAGAAGAATTTGGAGAGGAGAAGGTTCTGAATATAGAGTTAATGGTAAGGAAGTTCGATTAAAAGATGTTCAATTATTATTTGCTGACGCTTCTACAGGCGCAAGATCCACATCAATGGTTAGTCAAGGTCGAGTTGGTGCAATTATCGCAGCAAAACCAGAGCAAAGAAGAAGTTTATTAGAAGAAGCTGCAGGTATTACTGGTTTACATTCTCGTCGTCATGAAGCTGAACTTAGATTAAATTCTACTGAAAATAACTTAGAAAGGGTGAAAGATGTTTTAAAAACACAAGATGAACAATTAGAAATACTTAAAAAACAATCTAAACAAGCAGAGAGATACAAAAATATCCAAAAAGATATTACTAAAGCCAGAGCAGCAGTGTTTTATCAAAAATGGCAAATAGAAAAAAATAAGCTAGAAGAAACTAATGAAAAATACAATGCACAAAATATTTTAGTTGTTGATCAAACAAAGTTAACTGCATCAGTAAATATTAAATACGAAAAAGTTCAGGAAATTCTTCCAAATTTAAGAACTGATGAAAATAAAATTGCTTCAGAATTACAAAGAAATACGATTAATCTAGACAATCAAGAAAAAGAAATTGAAAGAGCTAATAATGCAGTTGAAGAGATTCAAATTCGGATAGAACAAATAATAAATGATAGTAATAGAGAGCAATTTTTATTTGACGATGCTCAAGAAAATTTGATTAGAGTAAAGGATGAGAAGTCACTATTAGAAAAGCAGCAAGGTGATTTATTTATTGAAGAAGGGGTTACAAAAGAATCTTCATCTAAAAAAAATAATAATCCAATAATCGATTATTTAGATTTTGAGGATGGTCATGAGCAAGCGCTAGCTGCTGTATTTTCTGATGAATTAATGGCATCTATTAATGAAGAGCAATCTTCTTATTGGAAGACAATAGAAACAAAAAATATACCTTCTTTTGAGGATGATATAATCCCTTTTTCAACTTTAATTAAATCTCCTGAAAACTTAAAAAAACGCTTATCCTATATTGGCCTTATAAGTAAAAAAGATGATATGACAGAAAAACAAAAAAAACTTCATGATGGTCAAATATTAGTAAGCGAATTCGGAGAAATTTGGAGATGGGATGGATTTGTTTCAAAAGGTAAACAAAGTTCATCAACAAAAGCAGTTTTAGAACAATTAAAAAATAGAAGGTTAAAACAATTAACAGTTGAAGAAATCAAATGGCGAGAAATAACTAATACAGCAAAAAAAAGAATTGATGAATTAAAAAACCGACTTGAATCTTTAAGAAAAGAATTAAAGAATATGCAATCTATGCCTAAAAATATTTCTTCTGAAAAATCTAGGCTTCAAAATTTGATAAATGAAAATAAGAAAAATTATGAAGAAATAGCAACTAAACTTCGTCAAACAGAAAGTGAAGCAAACGAAATAAATAAAAAATTAAAATTAGAAGAAGTAAAATTAAGTGAACTAAGAGAAGAAAAAATAAGAATTGAAGGTACTAAAGAAACATTAAAAGAAACGATTCATCAACTTACTGATCAAGTAAATGAAAGACTAGGTGTAGATATGGATAAATTATTTGATTTGGCTGAAATTAATAATAAGAAAATATCACCTACACTTGAAGATTTAGAAAAAAAATTAGAAAGACTTATTGGTGAACAAGAAAGATTAGGTGGGGTTAATTTGCTTGCAGAAAAAGAGGCTACAGAACTCCAAGAAAAAGTTGACAATATAAAGAAAGATCAATCTGATTTATTAGCTGCAATTTCAAAACTTCGTGAAGCTATAGATACTTTGAATACAGAAGGTCGTCAAAGATTATTAGCTTCATACGGTGTTGTAAATGAAAATTTTCAAAAATTATTCGTTCAACTATTTGGTGGTGGAAAAGCTTATTTAAAATTTACTGATGAAAGTGATCCTTTACAGGCAGGACTTGATATTTTTGCTAGTCCTCCTGGGAAAAAACTTCAGAATCTAAATTTAATGTCTGGAGGTGAACAAGCTTTAACAGCTCTTTCTTTGCTATTTGCAGTATTTATGTCAAATCCAGCACCAATTTGTGTGCTTGATGAGGTTGATGCTCCCCTAGATGATACAAATGTAGATAGATTTTGTTCATTAGTTGAAGAAATTGCTAAGTCATCTTTAACTAAATTTTTAGTTATTACTCATCATCGCATGACTATGGCTAGAGTTAATAGATTATTTGGTGTTACAATGCCAGAAAAAGGTGTATCACAATTAGTTTCGGTTGACTTAGAAAAAGCGGTTCAAATTAGAGAAAATGAATAACGAAAATAACAAAATTGAAAAACTAAGAAATAGAATTGAAAATATTGAAAATAAAAAAAAACAAAAGTCATATTCTAAAAAAAAAAGTGGTGCAGGTTTTGCTTTTAAAATTAGTACAGAACTAGTAGCGGCATTGGTAGTAGGTGTTGGGATAGGTATACTTGTGGATAATTTTCTAGGTACAAAACCTTTTGGGTTAATTATTTTCTTTATTCTTGGCGGATTTGCTGGATTTTTGAATGTTTATCGTGTAATGCGTCGCATTGAAAAACAATAATAAAATAGTAATCACAATAATAACTTATGGCAGCTAAAGATAGTCCTCTCAAACAATTTGAAATTATACCATTTTCAAAAACTGAGATTGGTGGTTACGATATTTCATTTACTAATTCCTCTTTATCAATGATTATAACTGTAGCAGTTATTACTTTATTTTTAACTTTAACAGTGAACCCTAGGTCCCTAGTGCCCTCTAGAATGCAGTTAGTGTCTGAACTAATGTATAATTTCATTGCCAATCTTCTAAGTGATACAGTTGGTGATAATGGAAAAAAATACTTTCCATTTGTTTTTTCCCTTTTCATGTTTGTTCTTATTGGAAATATGGTTGGTATGGTTCCCTATCAGTTTACTTTCACTAGTCATATAATTGTTACCTTTGCTCTTGCAGCCATTGTATTTATTGGAACTACTATCTTAGGTTTTGCAAATCACGGTATTAAGTTTTTTAGTTTTTTTTATATTCCTGGTGTGCCTTTTTATATGCACCCACTTTTAATTCCAATCGAGGTAATTTCTTATTTATCTCGTCCCATTAGTTTGTCTGTA
>MDSW01025083.1_pt1 | contig 17272 bp, 11 predicted proteins | sample 811171 | NCBI WGS metagenome assembly MDSW01 (sample SAMN05326641, study PRJNA326480) | marine metagenome | isolation source: seawater | place: Atlantic Ocean: North West | collected 2012
ATTTTGTCCTCTTTCCTCTTCCACGTCCAGTTCTGCTTGGCGCTATATGTCCAACTTTAGAACCAGGAGGTGCTCCACGAGCAACTGAGTTAGGTCCATGTACAGCTTGATGATTACCCCCACCGTGTGGATGGTCTACTGGATTCATTTTTACACCACTTACCGTTGGGTAAGCTTTACCTTTTGCCTTAGCCCTGTAATGTGCAGCTCCAGCAGTTCTTAATGGCATTTCACTTCTACCATGTCCTGCTAAAACTCCAATTGTAGCCCTACAAGAAGATCGTAAATCTTTTGATTTACCGCTTGGAAGTTTAATTCTTACTTTACCATCAAGGTGAGTTTCAACAAGTGCTGAATTACCTGCACTTCTTGCAATTTTTCCGCCATCTCCTGGTTTCAATTCTATATTGTTAACCAAAGTACCTTCTGGAATATTTTTCAAAGAGGTAATATTCCCTGGTTTTAATGTTATATTATCGCCAACGGCAATCTGTTGCCCAACTGACATTCCGTCTGTTGCGGCTACGAATGTTTCTTTTCCATCTTTAGATTTTAATTTTGCTAATGGAGCGGTATGAATTGGACTGTGTACTAAATCTATAACTTCAACTACTTCTTCTTTGACTGAAGGTAACCTATTAGCACCAGGGAAACGATGACTGCTAACTCTATATTTAGGACTTGAACCTTTTCTTTGTGAACGTGTTCTCTTACCCATATTTCCACCTCAGAATGCTCCTAATTTGAGTGATGTTTCTTCGGCATCATATCCTTCTGCTAATTTAACACTAGCGTGCTTGCCTGCTTTTGTAATTCTTGTATTCACACGATCTACTTTTACATCAAATAACTTTTCAACTGCTTCTCTAATAACTTCTTTAGAAGCAGATCTAACGACAATAAATTCTAACCTATTAATTGAGTTTCCTGGCTCATTCAAACGATTTTCCATCGATTTCTCAGTAATCCATGGCTTTAATATTATATCATAAGGATTCAATTACTCACCCCCATGGCTTCAATTGATTTCTCTGTGAAAACTGTTAATCTGCCTGCATCTCCTCCAGGAGCAAGGTGTTCTGCTGATAAATCAGTAGCAGATACTACATCTACACCTGGTAAATTTCTAACAGCTTTAGCCAAATTACCTTTACTACTAACGACTAAAAGCAAACTTTTAGGAGTTCTATATCTACGTCCACGCATTTTTCCTTTTCCAGCACGAATTTTTCTACCATTTTTTGCCCTGTTAAGATCGTCTCCAAGGCCTAATTCTGTAAATATTGCATGTACTTTTCTTGTTGCACATTTTAGAGAGATGTCTTCAATGTCTACTGTTGTTTTACCCTCTTCAGTTACTTCTGTATAAGAACCTAAGATCAAAGGTAATTTCAAATCTCCACTGAATTTGTGTCCTCTTGATGATACCAAGTCAGGTAAAGTAGTTGCTGCAAGAGCACTATTCCTAGCTAATATCTTCTCTTTAGAATTTAATTTTTGACTCCAATCCTTTTCCACTTTAGGCCCATGTGCTCTACGTCCTTGTCTTGTACGTGGATCTTGTGCACCTGTTCTTTGACCTGTTTTACGCATGATTCTTGCAACACCACGACCTTTGCCCCACCATTCAACTGAGAACTTCATACCAGCCATTGGGGCTCTTTTACCTACATGTGCCCTACTACCGTATGGTTGACGACGATTTGCCCTTGAAGAATGTACAGCTCTACGAATTAATCCAGGCCTAAATGTAGTTTCAAAGGAATCAGGCAAATTTAATTTAGATCCATTTTCTGTACTAACTTCAAATTGTTCTTGAAGTTTCCCTGCATCGATTTCATCTTCAGAAACAATATTTACAATGTTTGTGACAATAGTTTTCATCTTCAGGCCCCCTGTTTACTTGCCGTTGAAACATAAGTGATTTCAACTGGGAATGATTTCTTTCTTGGACGTACTGCATCACGGAACCTTACTAGTCTTTTAGCAGGTCCTGGAACACTACCCTCAATCAAAACATATGAATTTCTGACTTCACCATAATGCAAGAACCCACCACTTGGAGTAATTTCATCTTCTTCTGGATGTGAAATTTTTAAAACTCTTTTATTGAACTCTGTCCTTTGATGAAAACCTGTTTGTCCACCTTGACGAATTGTTTTACGTACATATCCAGTACCAAAGTCACCCATATTTCCATGTTGACGAATTTTCTTTGAATTTTTATGAGATTGTAATTTTCCACCAAATCTTCTAATTACTCCCTGCCATCCATATCCTTTAGTAATTCCAATAACATCTACTTGTGATCCTGCTTCAAAGACTGAATTCATTTCTAATTCAGAACCTAATTGACCAAAGCACCATTCTAACTGACTGCTTAAATCACCGCCAGACAATCCCATTTCCATTATTTCAGGAGTCTTGCTAGGGATTGATGAAAGTGATTTAGGGTTTGTTGCTACGATTAATCTAACATCGGAGTAATCAGAATTCAAAAGTTGTTCTTTATGGGATTCTGAATCATGTTCCTTTCTCACAGGAACTCTTCTAAATAATTCAGGGAATGATTCTTTGATTTCATCACAATCCCACCAAACTTCTCCAATTGTTTGTAATCCATATGGACTTTCACTGTAAGCTCTAACGCCAAGAACTCGAAGAGGAGGTATTTCAATTACAGTAACTGGTTTACGAACTTCTTGACCAGCACTATTTGAATTTGGATTTGTATCTCTAAGTAGGACATGAGTCATTCCTGCTTTCCAACCTACAAAACCTTGTACTCGGATATCTCCAGATTCATTATTAGCCCATGATTTAACCCTTGCGAATTGCCTATTAGCACGCTTACGCGGACTAAAGGCCATACTACCACGTCTTGGGTGACTTCTCTTCGCCATCTGGATTCCTCCTAAATCCGTACTTGGTACGGGCCGTCACAGTTCAAGAGAAACCGTGACACTGAATCAGGGCCACAAATGTGCCCATAGATCCTTGAGGGTTCTTTTTGATTGCCCTAAGTGTCTGGTTACTCAACTGTTTAAGCAGGTGCCCGACTGACATCCCGTATATGAGTGGTTCGGTAATAATATTTCATAAAAAATGCATGACTTGTCTGTGATAAATGCTTTTGAGCCATGATTCATAGGGTTTACAGTGAGTGCAAGAATTTCCCATCCGAATCTATCTTCAAAAGATATTGAGGCTAGAGCATATCAATTAAAGGCATTAAACAATATTTTACACTCTTCCACTCTTTTAGTCCTTCCGACAGGCATGGGAAAAACTCCAATAGAGTTAATGGCTGTTGCAGATAAAATATATCAATCACCCCATAAAAAAGTAATATTTTTGGCACCAACAAATCCATTATTATCTCAACATTACAAAGATGCGAAAAAATTCCTAAATATACCTGAAGAATCAATAATAATGATAAATGGAGGTATAAATTGGAAAAAAAGACAAGAAATGGCACAAAATGCTAAATTGATTCTTGCAACACCTCAAGTAATTAGAAATGATGTAAATAGAGGTTCGCTATCATTAGTAAATTGTAGCCTCTTGGTGATTGATGAAGCACATCACGCTTCAGGTAAACATGCCATGGCACAAGTTGCTGATTTATACCTTAAACAATCTAATCAGGGGTTAATTCTAGGTGCTACTGCATCACCAGGTTCCACAGATAAAGCAATAATCAATTTGATTAATAGAATAGGTTCAAGTAATATTTTTTCAATGGAAAAAAATAATCCATTAGTCAAACCATATGTATCTCAACTCGAATCAATCATTATCACGATGGATCTACCTAAAAAGTTAGAAGATTTGTCCATCCCCCTAAAAAAATGGTTAGAAGAAATGGTAGAACAATTAAGACGAGTTGGTGTTTATTTACATAAAGGAGTAATTACGACTTCTGGATTAAATGATTCAATGAGACGTGCAAGTTTTCTTATTGATAGAAAAAGTCAACATGGGTGGAATTCCATGAAATTAATTGCTGATTCTATCAGAGTTTTACAATTAATAAATCTAATAACAACTCAAGGCATAATTAGTACAAGAAATTACATGAGAAGAATAATTGGTCAATTTGAAAACGGGGAAAAAAAGCTTTCTAGATTAGTAAATAAAAAAGAATTTATTGATTTAAAACAAGAAATATCAAATATGCATGAAATACACAATAAAATGGAAAAAGTAGTCCAATTAGTTAAAGAACAAATTAATTTAGATAATCAGAGTAGAATAATTGTTTTTGCTTCATTAAGAGATTCTGTTAAAAATATTGCAATTACACTTAATGGAATTGAGGGGATAAATGCAGTCCCATTCATCGGGCAATCTTCAAGAGGAGCGGATGAAGGTATGTCTCAAAAAAAGCAAATATCAACATTAGATGATTTTAGGGAAGGGAAGTTGAATGTTTTAGTAGCGACATCAGTAGGTGAAGAAGGTCTAGACATACCATCTGCAGATAGAGTTATTTTCTATGAACCTGTTGCAAGTGAAATAAGAACAATTCAAAGAAGAGGAAGAACAGGCAGACATAGAAGCGGTTATGTTTTTGTACTAGTCTCAAAAGATACGAAAGACGAAGGTATTAGATTTGCAGCAAATGCAAAAGAAAATAGAATGTATCGCATTTTGAATAAAGTCAAAAATCAAAAAAGACTCTCATTTAATCCAATAAATAGTCAAAACAAACTAAATAATTTCAAAATCATATTAGATAATGATGAAATTTCAGTTGATTCATTCATTAAATCGGAAGAAATGAAATTGAAAGAAGACTCTAAAAAAGAGACTCCAGAGGAATTAGAGAAAAATGAAGATACAAAATTAAATATTCCAAAAAATAATCTTTCCATATCACAAAAATTAAGACCAAGTGGCCAATCTGGTTTAGAAGAATTTAGTAAAGAAAAGAAGAACTAACCACCAATAATTAGGGCACGTGTTCTTAATAAAGCGAACCTGTCTTTATGGTGACCTAAAGCAAATGCAACCATCTCAGCCAAATGAATTACGGGCATAGAAGTATCTTTCCCAGTAATCCTTCTGGCCTTAACTTGGTAAGTATCTAAATTTGAGTGTGAAAGGGTACAAGCACTAACCATCATTTGCGCCCCATTTTCTTTTGCTTCACTTAATACTGCAGCAGTCATTTTCAAAGAACTAGTTTGGTTTGTCAAAAGAGATGGTGCACCTACGCTTTGACATTTTAAATCATAATTTACTGGTGTACCTCCCAAAGCTGTTATCAATTGTTCTAAATATGTGGGAGAAAATACATTGTCTTCAGAACATGCACCTTCTTTTTGCATATTTGGACCGTAATAACCTGCTACATTCATATCAAGCGGATTTTTTACCAAAGAGCGTATTTTATCCAAACCGATATCTTCCACCAAAACATGAAGTAAATGCTTTGATCTAGACTCACAACTATATTCTAATCCTGAAACTTGATTTAAAGTGCTATTAATTTTTGATCTTAATTTAACATCTTGCTCCATGGCCTGAATGGTTTCACAATTGATTCCATGTGATGATGCGCAAGTCGTGATAATATCCAATCCCATGCTTTCTGCTAAAGCCATATTTCTAGCGACTAAAGAATGTTGTAAAATTGTCGAGGCTTGTGAGATTACATTTCCTCCGTCTGAAGTTGCTTTAGGAATTTCAATTAAATCGATTCCTAATGATGAGCATAAGGGTTGTATACAATCTTCAACCTCAATTGATGCTGCTCTAGCCACATTCCCTGGATAATACGCAAATTTTACCATTTTAATCACTCAAAACCTCTTATCTAATTTATTAAATAAATTTACAACTTCATGATGACCTTCAACTTTTGAATTAATCATTGGAGGTATTTTCCCAATTCCTGCGGGAGGCGCCAATAGTGGGAAAATACTCCTAAAGGGTAATGCCCCTGTTCTAGTAAATCCAAGCATCATCCTCATAGAAACCCCCGAAAATAAATTTGAAACGAGGCCGAAAGGACCCAATACTTGTCTGTAGAGTGTTGTCTCATTTACTTTTCCAGACCACTTTACTGAAAGTCCATACCACTTAACCAAACGACCGTGTTTGCCTGAAAAACCTTTTTTCCTAATTAACTCACTTCGACATTCATTAAATGAATTAGAAATCATCCTTCCAAGTTCTCCATGTCTACTAAAAACACTAGAATCAGACTCATTCCAAGCGCCACCATCATTTTGTAATAAATTTATTTTAGATTCTATAGACTTTTCAGAACTTCTAACATCATTAATCCTCTTCCAAGCATGCATCACAAGCGCTGGACCAATATATTCTAAATCGTAAGTTAAAGTATCTGAAAAAGAATGTAACAATTGTGGACTATCTATATCTCCTAAAACATGTAAATTTGTTGCTTGAGACATATCCACCATACCGATTGTTGTTCCTGATACAGTTTTTACAGCAGACCTTGTAGCTGGCACCATCCAAGGTTTTGTTTTGGCCCTATATGTATCAAAATTTCTAGTACTGACAACTAAATCTTTTACAACTTCATACCCAGATAGGGGTTCTATCTTTAGGGTATTGCCACACAACCTTACTAAATCTATCAATCTTGAACGATCCGCCCTCACAACTGCCCCGTTTACAATAACTCCAGACAATGGGCCATTGCGACGGAATGAAAGTGTAGGATCAATCTCTGACTTGATTTTTTCGAGTGAGTCTAGAATAGAAAAATGTCCTGGCATTGAGCATTGTAATGTATCCCAGCCATTTTCGACTAAATTAGGATTATACCTGAATAATTTGAAAGTAACATCAATAGGTGGACGAGAAATAAGAGGTGTATCTAAATCTTCAACTGATTCTTTACCACCTGTTCCTTTTACTGATTCTATAAAGACTGTAACTAATTCAGGATGGTGTTCTCCATTACCATCAACAGAAGCTAAATTGGCTAATGTTGGAATTACCCATTCTTCATAAGGTGGATCAAAATCAACATCACAATCAACTCGATCATAAACTCTGACTCCGCCCATACTTTCAATTGCTCCATCCCAATCTTTACCTGATTGGCAAAATAACTCATAACTAGTATCTCCTAATGAACAAACTGAAAAATATGTTTTACTTAATTTTGGCTTCTTATCAGAACTCGCTATTTGCCAAAGTGCTTCTGCTGAATCTGGCATATCTCCTTCTCCCCAAGTACTACAAATAATGATTAATCTAGAAGTATCTGTTAAGCTTCCTAAATCAAAACCTTCCATATCATGTACTTCTGCATTCAAACCGAAGGATGCTGCTTTAGATTGTGTACGAAATGCCAAATCTTCTGAGTTTCCTGATTGGCTTCCGAATAAAATTACTAATTTTCTGTCACCATCGGACATTATTGTATCTATTTCGTTAGTAGAGCTCGTTATAGAGGAGGATTCTGCAATAACTACTTCTGATTCTTGGCTCACTTCAACAACTGATTCTCCTCCTACTGCTGATATTGCAGGAAGTGCTCCATTAGCCCACTCAGAATAAGGCTCGTCAAAATCAACATCACAATCTTTTCGGGGGAATACTCTCTTAGCCCCTAATTCTTCTAATCGAGTATCCCAATCAATACCTGATTGGCAGTAGAACTCATAACTAGTGTCTCCCAAGGCACAAACCGAAAAATGTGTATTTTCCATCCGAGGGGCATTTTCTGCACTAATTGAATCCCATAATGCTTCAGCGGCATCAGGCATATCTCCTTCCCCCCAAGTACTACAAATAATCAAAATCCTTTCAGATGAAGCCATTTGTTCTACCGAAGCAGCCTCCATATCCACAACTTTCGGATCTAAACCTTGAGATAATGCAGATTTTGCTAATTGAGATGCTAAATCTTCAGAATTACCTGACTGAGTTCCAAATAATATCAAGACTGGTTTTGACACGAAATCACCGTCCAAACTTAACTGGACATTATGTTCCAACATAACGAGATTCTTGAATATAACGCAAATAAGATATTATTGAACTGGAATAAATTACAATATACCTAATATCCCATCATTCCATCCATATCTCCGCCAGAAGCAGATTTTGCTGAGATGACATCATCAATTCTTAGAATCATAGTAGCAGTTTCTGTAGCCGATTGAATCGCCTGTTCTACTACTCTTTGTGGTTCAACAACATTTGCTGCAAGCATATCTTTTACACCACCCTCATACACATTAACTCCAAAGTTTCTATTTCCTTCAGCGTGTGCTTTCCTAAGTTCAATAATTGTATTTACTGGATCTAAACCTGCATTTTCTGCTAAAGTTCTCGGAATTACTTCTAACGCTCCTGCAAATGCTTCAATAGCCATTTGTTCACGGCCGCCTACACCTTCTGCATAATTTCTTAAATCCCTAGATAATGCTGCAAGGACTGAACCTCCTCCTGTCAAAACGGTTCCATCTTCCCATGCAACACTAACAACACCTACAGCATCATCGAATGCTCTTCTGATTTCATCAACAACATGTTCTGTCCCACCTCTCAATAAAACACTGACAGATTTTGCTGATTCACAACCAGTAATGAATACCATGTCAGAATCACCAATTTTCTTTTCTTCTACTTTGGAAGCGTGGCCTAATTCATCAGAGTTTAAATCATCAATATTGGTAATTATTGATGCCCCTGTTGCCTTAGATAATGCCTCCATATCACTTTTTTTGGCTCTTCTAATTGCAAAAATTCCAGATTTAGCCATATAATGCTGTGCCAAATCATCAATTCCTTTTTGGCAAACAACAACATTAGCACCACTTGATTCAATTTTTTCTACTAATCCCTTGAGATAACCTTCTTCTTCATCTAAAAATGATGCTAATTGATTTGGATTTGTTATTTGTATTTTTGCATCTACTTCTGTCTTCTTCACCTCAATTGCAGAATTAATTAATGCAATTGATGCATCTGAAACACTTCTAGGCATACCAGAATGTACTCTTTCTTTATCGAGAAGAATACCATCAATTAATGTAGAATCTCTAATCGACCCACCTTGTTTCTTTTGAACTTTAATGTCATCAAGATCAACATATCGCTCACCATCTTCTTCACCGCCAACACAGATTACAGCTCTAACGCAAATATCTGCTAAAAATTCCCTCACGGCCCCAGCACTTTTTCCTGTTAATGCTGTTTTTGCAACTTCATTCAACATTTTTGATTGTTCTGAATTTACGTCTATACCATGTTCTGAAAGTATATCCATAGCTTTTTCTGCAGCCAATCTAAATCCTTCGCAAATTACAGTAGGATGTACATTTTGTTCGATTAAATCTTCGCTTCTCTTCAATAATTCACCGGCTAAAACTACCGCTGTTGTCGTCCCATCGTAGCAATGCTGCTCTTGAGTTTTGGCAACTTCGATTATCATTTTTGCTGCAGGGTGTTCAATATCCATTTCTTTTAGGATTGTTGCCCCATCATTTGTGATGACTACGTCACCCATAGAATCTACCAGCATTTTATCCATTCCTTTAGGTCCAAGAGTACTTCTAACTGAATTCGCAACTGCTTTTGCTGCTGCAATATTGTTACTTTGAGCTGTCTTTCCCCTTGTTTGTGAAGTTCCCTCTTTCAAAATGAAAATTGGTGCCTGTCCTTGTCCTTGTCCTCCTGAATTCATTAAATCACCTTCGTTTATGCTATTCTCCTGCGGATAGCCGAAACCTCAATTGATTTTAACGCAACGGTTAATTTGAATGCCTTATTTATGTTGATTCAACCATTGTTCACCATAATGTTGCCATTGTTCCATAGTCCATCCCTCGGGAAGTCCTGATTCTGGTAAAGGTGGGCCTGCAGAGCCATCCACTAATTCTTGAGTTGCGACATTTACAGGCTCTGAGGGCAATTCAGGCACCAACTTACTTTGTTGAACAGATTCTTCTGCCTGCAATAAAGTGTTTGCAGAAGGAACGGAACGTCCATCTTCGCCAACATAAGATGTAATTCCTGAATCATAATTATACAAGTCTTCTTCATCTTCCTTAGAAAACTCTCTCCAGAGAACAAATAACAATCCACCAAGTATTGCAGTAAGTGCTACAATTGAAAGACCGTTTATCAGAACCCCTGCTAATTCTCCTGATTTTTCTTCGGAGGATTCTTGATTAAGTGATTCACGAACCAAATCAACCCTCAGAATTAAAGGTGCTACATCTAGATCTGATTCGACCCAAATTGTGAGATTTACCATATATGTATCACTAGGTAAAGAAAGTAATGTAGTTCTTGGAACGTTCACTTTAAGTGCAATATTTTCATTATCATTATCTCTAATATTGAATGCACTAGTATATTCGTCTACTTGGATTCCAAAATAACTAGCTGATACTTTATCATCAAAGTCAATTCTAATTTCCTGTTCTGTGTAATGTTTATTAAAAACTTGTAAAATTAAATCATATTCTCCATCATCATTAACAGTTAATACATAAATTTTACCCGGTTCTTCTGAATCTAAATCCATATCTAAATCTTCAGAAGATAATAATAATTTTATCCACCCCAAGTTACCAACAATAAATTTTGCATTTCCAGTAAATTGGACATTCTCATTTACACTACTTTTTGCGATTACACCCAAATTAAAATCCCCCTCTGCTAAAGTATCAAAAGTGAATGATACCGTTACATTAAACGAGGTCCCAGGCTGAATTAAAGGTGTTTTTTCTCCATCCATTCCTATAGATTCTACATAAGCATCCATGCCTACAGGAATATCTAATTCAACAAGATATTGGTCTTCAATATTTCCAGTGTTATTTATTTGGAATGTTATTGATTCTGTTTGTTGCCCTCCACGATAACTCTGCTCTCTTAAATCCCTACTTTCAACTTCAACTTTTCTTGTATCTTCGACTGTAATTGTAAAATATAATTCAGCATCATAATTTTGATCATTTATTGAATTAGCAGTTAAGATCAAGGTATAATCCCCAGGAGGAATTCCTTCATTCATTGGTAAAATTAAATTCACACCTGAAGATTCTGCTCCATAAGCAGAAAGGGGTTGAGTTTGAGTTGAAGACAAATAAGCCCCTAATAGCCAAGCATCTCCAAGTAATTGCATTTCAAATACCACAAGTGTATTTCCATAATTTGTCAAAGTCACCGGAATAATTTCTTGTACACCGTCCGCAGGAGTACTAATTGTTTGAGACTCAGAACTCATTTGTAAATCATATTCTGTCTTTATTTCAACCCCTAGAGGGAAAGTTGCTTGGGTAGAGGTGCCCTCAATACCATTAACTTGTAATTCAAGATCAAAAATCCCAGGGAATGTTTCCGATGGTGCCGTCAACTGTAATTTTAAATCCATTGATTCCCCTTTAGTTAATTCAATAGATTGGAAACCGTTTACTGTAGGTATATCAATTCCAAACTGATCTTGATATGAAATTGCTAGCCAAGGTAACCATTGAGGCCTATCATTTGGAAATGCTCCTGTTAATGCAAATTTACCATTTTTATTTCCTGTATTAGTAACTTCGACTTCTATTGTAGAAGTTCCACCGGGATTTAATAAAAATGCGGGGTTTGATGCTCCCGACCAAATACGTGCATTATCATGATAACCTACTGAAATTGGAATTGAAGTGAAATAATGTTCTTCTGATGTAAATGAGCCTATAACTGTAATATTAAGTACAGTAATATCGCTTGGATCTGTAACTTCTGCGGCTGGTATAATTGATTGGTTAATCCAAAAAGAGGCAGTTTCATCGGGAGGAATTATCACAAACACTTGAGAACCATAAGTTTCTGATAAACTATGATCTACTCTAGGGTCGAACCAGGTATCATTATTATTTTCACTGATTACACTTACATGGGCGTCCTTATACCCATTATTATGAATTAAACATTCCATACCTGGAGGGTTTGGGTCATCTGGGATTACACTAAAACCTAAATCAGGATACTGGCCAATTACCATGTCCTTGCAATCAACATCTAAAGTAAAACGAGAAACATTTTCTATAGCAAAAATTACGAAATCATCTACATGATATCCCGCTGTTGCACTAGATGAGTCACTTTCGAAAATAAATCCTAAATGCCATTCTAACTTATTCATCTCTTCATCAGAAACTTTCCAATAAACCTGAGTCCATTGAGAATTTGAATTACTAACACCTTCAAATTCATGAACTAAAGTCTGGGGAGTCCCTCCACCGGCTTTCCATAATTCTAAACCTACTGTATCACCTAATCCAATATCGCCCCAAACTTGAGTTGAAATATCCAATGAAACAAATTGATTCCCGTCTAATTTAGCGTTACACCAGGGCCAAAAATAACTACCATCATCTACATACCATTCAAGTTCATTACTTCCTCTAACACCTAAAGGTTGGTTACTACAGCCAGAATTCTGAGTTTCAGTAGGAAAACCCCAAACAAGCCTATCATAGGCATTTCCAGGATAATTATTCCCTGGAGTTGAATGCCGATAACTATCTCTACCAACAATTCCAGTGTCCTCTTCGATTTGCCAGGAACCCTTTCCTAAAGCACTTGGGCCCTCGGAACCATCCTTAGAATATTGATATGCACGCATAGAAAAATATGATGCTCCTTCATTAGTATCATCAAGTTGATCTCTCCAAATTGCGACTGGAACTTCTAATTCCATTACATTGTTTGATGTATCTGTATCCGTATCAATATTATCGTTAGAAATCGTCACACGGACTGTATATCCTCCCGATAAAACCCCATTATTCAATTCACTATGTGCTGCTTCGGGCGTCCATTTAACTGTTGTAGTATTACGCATACCTCTTGTCATAACTTCAGTATAACTTTCACTCCATTCAAGATATCCAATAGGGTGATACGCTTCAACAAGAACATATGCATTAGAAAATTGTCCTAAAGAACCTGCATTTTGAAAGATTGTAATATCAACATCAACTTGAATTCCCCTGATTAAGAAAGTTGTAATTGATTTATCTGGTTGAGTCCAGTTTTCCATCGGATATGAAGCGTTTCCAAAAGATACTGATTCAACTAAATAATCGACGGTAACACGGCCGCTAACTTCCGAATTAGAGTGGTTAATATCTAATTCTTCAGATAAAATTACTAAAGGGCTTGAAACTACAAATATACCGATTACAAAGATTGTAAGAATACGGTTACTTAACACTGTCATGTACATGCCAATGAGAAGCAGGTAAAAAGTTTGATTAGTAAACAATTAAAACATTCTCCACAAAAAAATAATATTAATCAAATTAGCATTTAATCTAAAATTAAAAGTAAAAAGCAAAAGTGTATCACTAATTGTGGCTTGACGTGGGAACAAAAAACCTATTGCCAAGAATTTGGTTAACACTAGTAGCCATAGGCCAAATTGTTCTAACTCCAATCGCAGCATTTACGATTACTTATTTATTTGATTTCAATATAGATTTCAATCCTTTTGTGTTCTCTGTAGAAATTAGAGATGAGTTATTCCGTTGGATTATTGGAGCTTCATTTTATTCAGGATTAACCGCCTTAGGGTTAGCATTAATAGTTGGAGGTTTTTCTCCAAATATAATCGTCAAAAAAGGTGGATGGATCTCGGCATTAAAATTATCAAATAAATCTCGAGATGCTGATTTAATTGCCAGAGCAAAATTACGTCACAAAAATTCACCTTATGGTCAAATGATTAAACTAATTTCAGATCAACATGGCGATGGAAAGAGTATTATTGCAATCTTTGGAGGGCTTCAATTACTTGCAATTCCATTCCAATTTATTGTAGTTGTAATTCCATGGATAATTCTAATGATCATACTACCTTGGGCAGAAAGTGGACAATTATTAGAAATGGTAATTGTTTGTTATCTTGTTGTATTAATTATTTCATTAAGGGTCTTTCCGAAAATTGCTGAAAGATTCATTACTTTTGCTACATTTGCTAGAAGGTGGTTGGTTTCAATGACAAAATTATCAATATTTTTCCCGATTTTAGTATTATGGATGTTAGGTAGAATTGCAACAGTATTGGTTGTTGGAATGCTTGGAAGTAGTATCGACATTACTGCAGAACAAGACCTAATTGTAGGATTAATGGGAGGTGCGAAAGTACCTCAAAATTCATTTCTAGATTTAATGACTGCTCTATCAGTTCTACCTCTCGCCGCATTCACCACCTTAACTGTCCTTGGAGGTGCAAATAAGGGGCTTCCACAATGGCTCAAAGTTGACGATGATTGGGTCAGACCGGATAAACCTGAACCAATCCCAGAAGTTAGGGATTTGTTAGAAGAATGGTAATTATTTCTCATCTTTTAATGACAATAGGGGTCGACTATCCAATAAAAGGACTCTCATCCCTCCTTTCAGAAAACCATCAATACGAAGTCTTCCAAGATCAGGTCTTGGATAATCCAATAAAATTCGACTGCAATTTGAACATCGAACACTTTCAACTTCCCATTGAGGATCAATAGATTCGCAACAGATTAATGATTTATTAATCTCCATTCCTTCTTCAATTAAAACATCTTTTAAACGACTGCTATTAATTAATAAATTTAAATCAAAAATTAATCTTAATGAATAAGGGTAACTATATTTCTTTTCAGCATTATCTGGTAATAATCTAGAAATTATTGTCCACCCACTAGCTAAAAATAAACCAAAACCCAATGGTGAATCTGCCCAAGTAATCATTATCCATCCAAAAATGAGAGAGGGTAATGTGAATAAGATTGACATCCAATATAATTTTCTTAAATTTAAAATCCTTACTAGTAATTCACCAGTAATTGGTATTGGTTCAGGATGTGGCGGGAACATTAAATTTTGAGATTTAGATCGAGTAAAAAATAAAATAGGCACTCTTGGAATGATGTGGCCAATTATTCCTCCTATCATCAACCAAATTACTCCATTAAGTAAAGCACTCAAACCAAAACACCCTCATTTGACAAGTTTTTTGAGTACTGCTTCTACTTTGTCCATGCCTCTAGAAATATCTTCTTTTGATATAGTATATGCAAATCTTAAGTGGCCTTCGCCTGATTCTCCAAAAGCAGAACCTGGAGAACAAAGTACACCACCTTTTAATAATTCAATTGCTAAATCTTCAGAATTCAATCCTTCTACAGAAACCCTTGGAAATACATAAAATGCCCCCTTAGGTACATGACAAGAAACTCCAGGCATTTGATTTAATCTATGGCAAATTAAATCCCTTCTTTCCTTAAATTCAAGTGCCATTTCTTCTGGATATCCGCTAGCCTTTTGAAATGCAGCCAATACAGCATATTGCATTCCATCATTTGAACATGCGGCTAAATAATATTGTAATTTGGTTACTTGTTTCATTGCATCAAGGTTTGGAGATAAGATATAACCAATTCTCCATCCAGTCATTGCAAATGTTTTTGAAAATGAATTAATCAGCAAAACTCTATCATAATCAGTTCCGATAAAAGAAACATGTTCACCATCATAGATTATACGATCATAAACTTCATCGGAAATTATCCAAAGGTTATGTTTTTTAGCGAAGTTAAGTAGATCATCTCTTTGTTCAATTGATAGCATTGCACCAGTTGGATTTGAAGGGAAATTGTAAAGTATCGCTTTGGTATTTTCATCAACTAAATTTTCTAAATCAGCGATTAATGGAATAAATTCATTTTCAAACAAACATGGATAGTACCTAGGCTCTCCTCCTGTTAGGGTTACATCGGGACCATAAAGTGGAAAATAGGGTTCAGGAATTAACACATTTTTCCCATCTTCGATTAAAGCCATAAAGCAATTGAAAAGTGCATTTGTCCCAGACATAGTCATACATACATTATTTTCATCTAAATTAGAATCATAATCAGACCATGATTCAGCAATTACTTGTCTTAATTTTGGCAAACCTGCTGTAGTGGTATATTTGTTTCTTCCATCTAACATGGCTTTATGAAATTCCTCAATTGCAACAGGTGGCGGTTGAAAATCAGGCTCACCTAAACCAAATGATATGACATCATCTCCTGCCATATCAAACATTTTACGTACACCAGTAGGCTGAATAGACAAAACTCTTTTTGTAAAATCACGACTCAAAACATTCACCACCAAATACCCGTGCGTCTATCGCAGATAGTTTTCATTATTGAATCCCTCGTGTGTAAGATTTAGAGAAAATTTGTATTTACTACGTATTTTTTTCAAAATCATCAACAACATCTAATAATTCTGCTTCTAAAATTTCATCACCTGACAAATTTTCCTTAGATTTTTCCATATGTTTGGACGGCAATAATTCTGGTTGTTTTATCATAGACATGATTAAAATTAATAATAAGGCAAGGATTGCTACTAATATGGAAATTAATAAGAAATTAACACTTCCACTAGATTCTTCATAATCACCAGTCCCTTGTACAATCACTATGCTTAGAAGTGAATATTGACCAACTGAATCTCCACCACCAACACCTCTAATTTGTATTGTATGATTTTTCTCCGCTAACTTATTTGGATCCAAACTTATTGACCAATTAAAAGGTAAATTGGAAGAACCATTAATTTCTTCATACGTAGCTTCATACCACATTCCACCTTCAACATTATATTCTATAGTAGAAATTTCTCCTTGTTGAGCCCATGCAATCCCATTAATTTCTGTTGAAGAGTTTTGAATATCTTCGGAAATTGAAGTAACATGTAATTGTAAATAAGGCGAATAATTAGTCATCTCCATACCTGAATTTTGTAAATCAAAAGACAATTTCACTGCAGCATGTGCATCTACCATACCCCAACCAAAATCCTTGTTCCAAAAAGGGTCGATGCTAGTATCAAAGGGCTCTCCTCTTCTTTCTGCTGTTTGTTTTAAAATTTCTTTAATCTGAAATGGATCTAGATTTGGATTTGCTTCCATCATTAGCGCTATAACACCAGTAACTGCAGGAGTAGCATAAGAAGTTCCGCTACCTCTTCCTGTATAGGTATTATCTGAAGCATCATCGATAATATTTGAACAACCTCCGCTAGTTACACAACCTTCTGCTTGAATAATATTTGAACCTGGAGCACTGACTTCTGGTTTAAATTCGTCTAGAGGATTATTATTTCCATTATCTCTTCTTGGACCCCTACTTGAATATCCTGCAATTGTATCATCTTCTCTATCAATAGTGTTTTGATCATCAGTAGCACCAACTGTTATTGATAAACTGCTAGAACCCATACCAGATAATCC
>MDSW01182816.1_pt1 | contig 17271 bp, 12 predicted proteins | sample 811171 | NCBI WGS metagenome assembly MDSW01 (sample SAMN05326641, study PRJNA326480) | marine metagenome | isolation source: seawater | place: Atlantic Ocean: North West | collected 2012
AGTCTAGCCTGAGAAAATTTTAGTGCTGTTTGAATAATTTCATTATTTTTTGAAACAATTGCTCCAATTCTTGCTCCACACATGCTATATCTTTTGGAAACAGAATCTATGACAATACTATTTGCTTCAATATTTTGTAACGATAGTATTGATGTATGTTGCTCCCTGTCGTAAACAAATTCTCTATATACTTCATCAGCAATTAGGTAGAGGTTGTGTTTTTTTACAACATTAGATAATTCAATTAATTCTTTTTTTGAATATAACGCGCCAGTTGGGTTGCCTGGGTTACATATTAATATCGCCTTTGTTTTTTTTGTTATTTTTTTCTCAAATTGTTGTGTGGTTGGTAGCTGAAATTTTTTATCGATTGAACATTGAATGGCATTAATACTAACATTTGCAGCATTTGAAAATCCATTGTAATTTGCATAATATGGGTCAGGTATAATAATTTCATCACCTGGGTCGCAAATACAATTTAAAGTAGTATTTAGTGCCTCTGAACCACCGGTAGTGATAAGTATATTACTAGAGTCAATTGTTGCGTTTAAATTGTTATAGTAATCGGCTAGTTTTATTCTATATTCCTTAATTCCTGCTGAATGACTATATTGAATTTCTTTAATATTAAAGTTGTTGATTTTCTCAATAACATTTTTAGGTGGTAATATATCTGGTTGACCAATATTTAAATGCAATACTTTAATTCCCTTTTTTTTTGCTTCTTCAGAGAAGGGCACAAGTTTTCTAATCGGAGATTCAGGCATGGTTGCCCCTCTTAATGATATTTTTGGCATATGTTTAATTAATTAACTTTTGGAGCTAATTGAGATTGTTTTTTGATTGGAGCGCCTGTGTTTTTTTCAGTCGCGATTATTTTTCCTTTAACTTTTAAAATTTTTGTAGTAATTTTTGCATTTGAGTTGATAGTAATGCTTTTATTAAATGAGCCCACTCTTTTTTCATCATAGTTCACCTTTATGACAGCGGATTCTCCTGGTAGAATTGGTTCTTTTGGGCACTCAGGAACTGTACAGCCACAACTTCCTTTGCATTTTGAAATTATTAAAGGCTCTTTTCCAGTGTTTGTGAATTTAAATTCACATTTTGAACTCGGATCATCATATTGCATAAATTCTCCTAAATCTATGACTTCTTGTTCGAATTTCATCTCTGCACCATTGTGGTTTATGACAATATTTTCTTGAGTAAATACTGCATTTGATGTTATAAAAAAGATGATAATAGTTAAAAATAAATTCTTCATACGGATTTTTTTTTTTTGAAAATGAGTAACAAATGTAAATTTTTATGTTAAAAATCACAAATATAAAATACACTATTTTTAGCATAGCTATATCTTATAAAATTTGTAAATTGTGACTTAAATTATTTATAATGAGCTCGCAATACAATCCTGAAAATATTGAATCTAAATGGTATGACTATTGGTTAGAACATAAGGTTTTTCGTTCAGAGCCAAATGAAAAAAAATCATACACAATTGTTATGCCCCCTCCCAATGTGACAGGAGTGTTGCATATGGGGCATATGTTAAATAATACGATCCAGGATGTGTTAGTTAGAAGAGCTCGTTTATTAGGCCTTAATGCATGTTGGGTCCCAGGAACTGATCATGCTTCTATTGCTACTGAAGCAAAAGTGATTTCTAAACTTAAAGAGCAAAAAATTCAAAAGTCTGACCTGTCAAGACAAGAGTTTTTGAAGCATGCGTGGTTATGGACTGATGAACATGGAGGTATTATTCTTAATCAACTTAAACGATTAGGGTCTTCTTGTGATTGGGAAAGAGTTAAGTTTACGATGGATAAAAGCATGTCCGAATCAGTTGTTAGTGTGTTTGTTGATTTGTATAATCAGGGATTAATATATAAGGATGTAAAAATGATTAACTGGGATCCTCAAGCTCAAACTGCAGTTTCAGATGAAGAAGTTATTCACAAAGAGCAAAGTTCTAAATTGTATTACATTGATTATCTAGTAGTTAATTCTAAAGAATCAATTACAGTTGCAACAACTAGGCCCGAGACTATTCTAGGTGATACAGCAATATGTGTTCACCCTCAAGATGAACGTTATTTAAAATTAGTTGGTCAAAAAGTTTTTGTTCCATTGATCAATAGAGAAATCCCTATTATTTCAGATACTTACATTGATCAGGAATTTGGTACAGGTGCTCTTAAAGTTACACCTGCTCATGATATTAATGATTATGAAATTGGTAAAAAAAATAATTTAGAGATTATTTCCGTTATTGATAAAAATGGATGTATGAATAATAGTGCCCAATTATATATTGGTGAGGATAGATTTTTAGTTAGGGATAAGATTGTGTTAGATATTCAAAAAGTTGGCCAACTTAACAAGATTGAAATTATACAAAATAAAGTTGGTTTTTCTGAAAGGACAAATGCAGTTATAGAACCACGATTGTCTCAGCAATGGTTTATGAAAATGAATAAATTAGCTAAGCCGGCTTTAAACAATGTATTAAATCAAAATATTAAATTCCATCCCTTAAAATTCCAAAACGTATATAAACATTGGATGGACAATATTAGAGATTGGTGTTTGTCTCGTCAATTATGGTGGGGACACAGAATTCCCGCTTTTTATTACGATGATGAAAATTATGTGGTTGCAAAAAATAAAGAAGAAGCATTAATCCTAGCTAATGAGAAAATAGGCAATATTGAATTAGCGGATTTGAAACAAGATGATGATGTTTTAGACACTTGGTTTTCTTCTTGGATATGGCCTATTAGTGTTTTTGATGGCATTCGTAATCCAGAGAACACGGATTTCCAGTATTATTACCCTACTAATGACTTAGTTACAGGACATGATATTTTATTTTTTTGGGTTGCTCGTATGATTATGGCCGGATATACAACTGTTGATAATCTACCTTTTAAAAATGTCTATTTCACTGGAATGGTTAGAGATAAAGAAAGAAAAAAAATGTCTAAATCACTAGGAAATTCTCCTGATCCTATAACTTTAATTGATAAGTATGGTGCTGATGGAGTTAGATCTGGAATGTTGTTTTCGTCTCCTGCTGGAAATGACCTACTTTTTGATGAGAAATTATGTCAGCAAGGCAGAAATTTTGCTAATAAAATTTGGAATGCTTATAGATTAATTGAATCATGGAGTGTCTCAGGTAAATCTTTAAAAAATGTTAATGTGGATGTAATTTGTTGGTTTGAAAATAAATTACAGCAAGATGTTTTGAAGATAAATAAATTATTTAATGAATTTAAAATTTCTGAGAGTTTAATGGTGATTTACAAGTTGATTTGGCATGATTTCTGTAGTTCTTATCTTGAAATCATTAAGCCATTTGATAAAAATATTGACGCTGAAACACACTCAAAAACAATCTATTTTTTAGAAAGTCTGCTCATTTTATTACATCCTTTTATGCCCTTTATTTCTGAGGAAATATGGCAGCAGTTATCTTCTAGAAAAGATGGTCAAACTATCTCTTATTGTGCATGGCCAACATTTAATAATACAAAGGTTGATACTGAAGTTTTAAATCGCTTTCAAGACCTTTTTAAGTTAATTGCTGCGATTCGCAAGATTCGAAAAGATAAAAATATTGCTTTTAAAGAAAAGATTGATTTGTTATGTGAGAATAAGTCATTTATCTCTTTTGAAAGTATATTGCAAAAGACTTGTAATATAGATAAGATTGATGTTTACATTGGTCAGGATAATTCATTATTCCCATTTCTTGTAAATAAAAATCGGTTTTTTATTCCATTAGTATTTCATGTTGATCCTGAAAAAGAAATTAATCGTATTAATAAAGAAATTAATTATTTGAAGGGATTTTTAGAATCAATTGAGCACAAGTTATCTAACACTAATTTTATAATGAATGCGCCACAAAATGTTATTGAAGTTGAAAAGCAAAAACAAAATGATACAATCATTAAAATAGAATCTTTAATTAAAGAACTAAAAACATTCAATGAGTCAAGATAAAATATATAACCCTAAACATAAGGTTCGTATTGTGACTGCTGCTTCTTTGTTTGATGGTCATGATGCCTCAATTAATATCATGAGAAGAATTTTACAATCTACTGGTTGTGAAGTAATTCATTTAGGACATGACAGAAGTGTTGAGGAGATTGTAAACTGTGCCATCCAGGAAGACGTTAATGCGATTGCGATTACTTCTTATCAAGGTGGTCATATGGAGTATTTTAAATATATGTATGATTTATTGAAAAAAGAGAATGCAAGTCATATTAAAATTTTTGGAGGAGGAGGAGGAACCATACTTCCAGAAGAAATAGAAGAATTACATAAATATGGTATAAGTAAAATTTACCATCCTGATGATGGTAGAGTTATGGGACTTCAAGGAATGATTAATGATCTTGTTTCTAAATCTGATTTTACAATATGTTCCCAGGAATTTCTTCCTAAGAATAAAGAGATTCGTAATAAAAACAAAAAAGCTATTAGTCGAGCTATTTCTATCTTTGAAAATAATAGCAAAATCGCACCTAAAATTAATAAGGATATTTCTTCGTTAGCAAAAAAAAGTGATTCATTCGTTTTGGGTGTTACAGGAACCGGTGGTGCAGGGAAGTCTTCGTTTGTTGATGAATTAATCAGAAGGTTTTTGCAAGATTTTTCGAGTATTTCAATTGGAGTTGTCTGTGTAGATCCTTCTAAGAAAAAAACAGGTGGCGCTTTATTGGGTGATAGAATTAGGATGAATTCTATTGCGGATAGTCGAGTTTACATGAGATCCATGGCAACTCGAAAGTCTAACAGATCTTTGTCGAAAAGTATATTTGACACATTGCTAGTAATGAAAGCAGCCAATTTTGACATCATAATTTTAGAAACTTCAGGTATTGGTCAGTCAGATATTGAAATTGTTGATTACTCAGACTTGTCATTATATGTTATGACACCAGAATTTGGAGCGCCTACTCAGTTAGAGAAGATTGATATGTTAGATTTTGCAGACTTTGTTATTCTTAATAAATCTGATAAAATAGGTTCTTTAGATGCTTTAAGAGATGTTCAAAAACAATATCAGAGAAATAAGAAATTATTTGATTTGCCATTAGAAAAAATGCCTGTTTTTGGGACAATATCTTCCCAATTTAATGATGGTGGGGTTAATGGATTTTATTTTGAATTGTTAAAGAAGTTGAAATTGCGCGCAAAATATTTTTTTCAAAGTTCTCCAGTTTTAATAAAAGCTTCAAAATCTTCTACTTTAATTCCTCCTCAAAGAATTAGATACTTGTCTGAGATTTCAGAAATGATAAGAGATTTAGATTCAGAGATCACTGCACAGTCGGAATTAGCAGAACTTATTTTTTCACTGAACAATAGCTTAGCATTATTTAAAGATGAAAATATAAGATTAGAAATTCAAAAAAAAATTCAGACTTTATCATTAAAAATTGGTGATGATGTTTTAAACGATTTAAAATCTTATAAGGGTACTATACTTAATTACAAAGAGGATTTTTTTTCTTATAAAGTTAGAAACAAAAAAATTGAAGTTTCAAATTTTTATCAATCATTGTCAGGGTCGAAAATACCTATTGTCTCTCCCCCTAATATGAGTTCGTGGAAAGATATTTTAGTGTGGTTAAGAAAAGAGAATTTTCCAGGTTATTTCCCATATACTTCTGGTATATACCCTTTTAAAAGAGTAACAGAAGATCCCACTAGAATGTTTGCTGGTGAGGGTTCGCCAGAAAGAACTAATCATAGATTTCATTATTTAAGTTCAGGAATGGATAGTATTAGGCTTTCAACTGCCTTTGATTCTGTAACATTATACGGAAGAGATCCTGAGAAAAGACCTGATATCTATGGTAAAATTGGTAATGCGGGTGTTTCTGTAGCTTCAATTGATGACGCCAAGAAGTTATACTCGGGTTTTGATTTATCTGATCCCACAACTTCAGTGTCTATGACAATTAATGGTCCGGCTCCAATGGTCTTAGCGTTTTTTTTACATGCTGCTATTGATCAACAATGTGAAATATATATTAAGAAAAATAATTTAGAATCAAAAGTTGATAAAAAAATTGCTAGTATTTTTAAAAATAAAACTAAACCAAAATATTATGGCAGTTTACCAAAAGGTCACAATGGATTAGGATTGTATTTATTAGGAGTTTCAGGCTCAGATGTATTAAGTGAAAAAGTTTACTTGCAGATTAAAAATGACACTCTATCTAAAGTACGTGGTACTGTTCAGGCAGATATTTTAAAGGAAGATCAGGCACAAAATACATGTATTTTTTCCACACACTTTGCATTAAAAATGATGGCAGATATACAAAGTTATTTCATTGCTAACAAGATTAGAAATTTTTACTCGGTTTCTATTTCAGGTTATCATATTGCTGAAGCTGGGGCTAATCCAATTACACAACTAGCTTTTACACTGGCTAATGGTTTTACCTACGTAGAGTATTATTTAAGCCGTGGAATGGATATTAATGATTTTGCTCCGAACTTATCATTTTTCTTTTCTAATGGAATTGATCCGGAATATGCAGTTATTGGTCGTGTCGCACGTCGAATATGGGCTCGAGCTATGAAATATAAATATAATGCCAATAATCGGTCCCAGAAATTAAAATATCATATTCAGACTTCTGGCAGATCTCTACACGCTCAAGAAATTGCTTTTAATGATATTAGGACTACTTTACAGGCTTTATATGCAATATATGATAATTGTAATTCTTTACATACTAACGCATATGACGAGGCAATTACTACGCCAACTGAAGAATCTGTTAGACGTGCTGTTGCAATACAATTAATTATTAATAAAGAATTAGGTCTGGCAAAAAACCAAAACCCTTTGCAGGGTTCATTTATAATTAATGATTTAACCGATTTAGTTGAAGAGGCTGTTTTAAGTGAATTTGATAGAATAACAGATAGAGGATCTGTCTTGGGGGCCATGGAAAGAATGTATCAAAGGGGTAAGATACAAGAAGAGTCCATTTATTATGAAACACAAAAACATACTGGTGAATTTCCAATTATTGGCGTAAATACATTTTTAAACTCGGAAGGATCTCCCACTATAAAACCCGATACTGTCATAAGATCTACACAACGAGAAAAAAACAATCAGATTAAGGAAGTTAACTTATTTAAGGAAAATAATAAAAATGAGTTGCAGGCTTCTAATAGCATATTAGAAGAAGTTGTGAGAAAAGATGAGAATATTTTTGAGGCGATTATGTCTGTTGCAAAAAAACAGTCATTAGGCCAAATTACTCAAAAATTATTTCAATTAGGTGGGGAGTATCGAAGAAATATGTAATCATAGCTATTCGTATTTTTTTGCAAAATTAGATATAATGTCTTTTTCTGAAATCACTTCTTTTTTTAAGTCTGCTAATTTTAATAAAATATTTTCTAGAATTATGTCTGGACAAGACGCTCCACTGGTAAGAATGATTTTACAGTTCTTATTTGGAATAAAATTGTGAGTAATAATTTCTCTTTTAGTCTTTATGTCAAAATGACAAATACTATTATTTAATTGTATTTTTTCTGATGAGTTAATAAAATATGTTTTTGTTGTTTCTGACGCTAATTCAACTAAATGAGTTGTGTTAGAACTGTTATATCCGCCTACAACAATTGCTAAGTCTGTATTATGCTTAAGAAGATTGAGTGTGCTTTCTTGATTCTCATGTGTCGCATAACACAGAGTGTCTCTTGTATTTGCGACATATTCGGATGTGTCGTCAGTCTTGTGAGTTAGCTGAAATGTATTAGTAAATAAATTTATAATCTCTTGAGTATCCGAAGCAAGCATCGTTGTTTGATTCACTACACCTAATTTTTTCAAATCTTGACTTGCATTAAAGTTTTCAGAGTATTTTGAATAAAAATGTTTTTGTATCTTTTTTTCATTCACTTCTCCTTTGATAAAATCACATAATAATTGAGCATCATTAATATCTTCTACAATTATTGCAGATCCATGCTTTTTAGCTCTTGAAAAAGTTGATCTTGTTTCTTCGTGATTAGCAGTTCCATAAATTATAATTGTATAACCTCTCTTAGCAATTTGTTCTAATCGATTCCAGACTTTAGAGACAAAAGGACATGTTGTATTAAATTCTTCAGTACATATTTTTTTTGTTTTTAGAATTTCTAAGACTTCTAAGCTAGTTCCAAATGCAGGTATAATAACAATATCGTTTTTCGTAATATTTTTCCAGTCAATTAATTGTGTTCCATTTGTATCCATAATAAAAGAAATGCCATTTTCACGTAAATCTTGATTAACGACTTGATTATGTATCATTTGACTTAATAGGTAAATTTTTTTATTTGGATATTTTTTTAGTGCTTGGTAACATATTTCAATGGCATTCTTTACTCCATAACAAAAGCCAAAATGCCTTCCTAAGTAAATGCTCATGTTATCTAATTCAATAATACTGGGTGATAAATCTTTTTTTCTGGGATCAAAAGTTTCTCGGACCTTCCTAACTTGTTCTATAATGTTAGAATTATAATATGATGGAACCTTAAATTTTTTCATATAAATTAAATACTTTTTATCTACGTGATAGAACAGATAAAAATAGTTTAAAAAATATCAAATATAAAATTAAGTTGTTATATTTGCGAACCCGTTTTTTAGATTTAGGTGAGAAAAATGGGTTAATTAATTTATGTTTAATATACTTTCATGATTTATTTATCTAAAGTCTCACAAATAAATTTTGAAATACAAAACCATTAAAATTATGGGAAAATCAAAAAAAAATGATGAAAAAGACTTCATTTCATCAGAAGATAATCAAGAAAAAAAAATAGCTAATAATACTACTAGTTCATCTGACAAATCATCATCTGAGGCCTCAGCCTCACTCAAAGAGCCAGTTACAGAAGAGCCAGTTACAGAAGAGCCAGTTACAGAAGAGCCAGTTGCAGAAGAGCCAGTTGCAGAAGAGCCAGTTGCAGGCACAGAAAATTCACCATCATCTGAATCAGTTGAAGAAATAATTCATGAAGCGCAAGATATTTCTGATATTAAAGAAGAAGAAAAAGTTTCTATTGAAGATTTTCAATGGGAAGACTATGAAAAAGGTGGTACAAGGTACACCGATAAAGAATATGCAGACCAAGAAGCAATGTATAATGAAACGCTTAGCTCATTGGATGACTCTAAGGTGATGGATGGAGTTATTGTTGCCCAAACAGATAGAGATTTTATTATCGATATAGGAGCTAAATCTGAAGGCGTGATCTCACTGAATGAATTTAGATACAATCCAGATTTAAAAATAGGTGATAAGGTAGAAGTTATTATTGATAAGAAAGAAGATAAAACAGGACAATTGGTTCTTTCTCACAAAAAAGCAAGGTCGTTAAAGGCTTGGGATAGGATTAATGAAGCTCATAAAGATCAAACAGTAATATCTGGTTATGTTAAATGTCGAACAAAAGGAGGTATGATTGTTGAAGTATTTGGATTAGAGTCATTTTTACCAGGTTCACAAATTGATGTGAAGCCAATTAGAGATTACGATATGTATGTAGGTAAAAATATGGATTTGAAAGTTGTAAAAATTAACAATGAATTTAAAAACATAGTTGTTTCTCATAAAGCATTGATCGAAGAAGATATTGAGCAACAGAAAAAAGATATTATTTCAAAATTAGATAAAGGTCAAATCTTAGAAGGTGTTGTTAAAAATATTACTTCTTATGGAGTGTTTGTAGATCTTGGAGGAGTAGATGGTTTAATTCATATTACAGATCTATCTTGGAGTCGAATTCAACATCCAAATGAAGTTGTAGAATTAGATCAGCCAATTAAAGTTGTTACATTGGATTTTGATGAAAATAAAAGCAGGATTCAATTAGGATTAAAGCAGTTAACTGAACATCCTTGGGAATCATTAGATCCTAATTTAAAATTAGGAGATAAGGTAAAGGCTCATGTTGTAGTTTTAGCTGATTATGGAGCATTTGTTGAAATTATGCCAGGTGTTGAGGCGTTAATTCACGTATCTGAGATGTCTTGGTCTACTCATTTAAGATCAGCACAAGATTTTCTTAAGCTAGGTCAAGAAATTGAGGCACAAGTTTTAACATTAGATAGAGAAGAACGAAAAATGTCGTTAGGCATTAAGCAATTATATCCTGATCCTTGGGTGGAAATTGAAAAGAAATATGTAGTTGATTCTAAGCATACAGGAATTGTGAAGAACTTCACTAATTTTGGTATTTTTATTGAACTTGAAGAAGGAGTAGATGGGTTAGTGCATATTTCCGATTTATCTTGGACTAAAAAAGTTAAACATCCTGCAGATTTTACGAAAGTGGGTGATAAACTAGATGTTGTTGTTTTAGAACTAGATACCGAGAATAGAAGATTAAGTTTAGGTCATAAGCAGTTGCAAGAAAATCCATGGGATATTTATGAGACAATTTTCACTGAAGATTCTGTTCATGAAGGAGAAGTGATTAATCTATTTGATAAAGGCGCTACTATCTTATTTAAGAAGGAAGGCTTAGAGGGTTATATTCCTAAGAGATATTGTATTAAGTCAGATAAAACTAAACTTGAAAAAGGTGATGTTTCTGAATTTAAAGTATTAGAATTTTCTAAAGATAATAGACGTATTATTGTATGTCTAAAAGATAATATTATTGACTTTGAGGAGGAAGAAAAAAAGAATAAAAAGAAAGAAAAAGCCAGTGCAAATAGGGCTATGAAAGATGTTCAGTCAAAAATAAATAAATCTACTTTAGGTGATTTAGATGCTTTGTCAGATTTAAAAAATAAAATTGATGAAGAGTAAAATAGGCATTCTATTTAAACTCTTGTAATTTATATGTCATATCAACACAAAATAATTTTAAATTCTAAGCAGTTGAGTCTGACAATCAATAGATTGTCTTTTGAAATCATTGAGAATTTAAATTTTGATGAAGATGTTGTATTAATTGGCATGCAACCTAGAGGTGTTTTTTTATCAGAGGAAATACATGCTATTCTTGAAAAGAATACAAATCGAAAAATTAAGTGGGGTTGTTTAGATGCTACATTTTTTAGAGATGATTTCAGAAGAAGAAAGGATGTTATTATACCTAATGAAACTAAAATAGATTTTTCTCTAGAAGGAGTGCATGTTATATTAATAGATGATGTGTTATTTACTGGTAGATCTATTAGATCTGCTTTAGATGCCTTGGTCTCTTTTGGTCGTCCAAAATCAGTTGAATTACTAGTTTTAATTGAAAGAAGGTTTAGTCGTGAATTGCCTATCCAGCCAAAATATATAGGTAAATCAGTAGATGTTATTGATAATGAGTATGTTTCTGTAAATTTGGAAAAAAATAATAGTCATGTACTTTTGCTAAATAAAAAAGGATGAAGCATTTAAGTGTTAATAACTTATTAGGTATAAAGGATTTAACAACTAGTGATATTAATTTAATTTTTAATATGGCAGATAGTTTTAAAGAAGTACTTTCAAGACCTATTAAAAAAGTTCCTACTTTGAGAGATGTTACCGTTGCAAATTTATTTTTTGAGCCATCTACTCGTACAAGAATTTCTTTTGAATTAGCTGAAAAGAGATTGTCTGCTGATGTTGTGAATTTTTCTACTGCTTCTTCTTCACTAAAGAAAGGAGAAAGTTTAATTGATACTGCGAATAATATTCTAGCAATGAAAGTAGATATGTTGGTTATTCGTCATCCACATCCAGGATCTGCAGCATTGTTATCTAATTATGTAAATGCTGCTATCATTAATGCAGGTGATGGAACTCATGAACATCCAACTCAAGCTCTTCTAGATGCATATTCTATAAGAGAGAAAATAGGAGATTTAAAAAATAAAAAAATTCTTATTGTCGGGGACATTAAGCATTCTAGAGTTGCTCTTTCAAATATTTTTTGTTTAAAAAAATTAGGTGCTAAGGTTCGTGTGTGTGGTCCATCAACTTTATTGCCAAAGTATTTAAATAATTTAGGTGTAGAAACAAGTTTAAACTTAGAAGAATCTTTAGAGTGGTGTGATGTCGCAAATGTTTTACGTATTCAATTAGAAAGACAAGAGCTTAATTTCTTTCCTTCTAACAGAGAGTATGCAATGTCGTTTGGTCTTACTAAAAAGAAAATAGATCAACTTAGCCATGAAATATTAATTTTACATCCAGGACCAATTAATAGAGGAATTGAAATAACTTCTGATCTAGTAGATTCATCTCACTCTATTATCCTAGATCAAGTAGAAAATGGAGTAGCTATTAGAATGGCTGTTTTATATTTACTTGCTGCTAAAATAAAGAGAGTTTAGTCGTGAATATTATTAAACAGGATTCTTATGTGATTTTGGAGATGAATAATGATTCGAGTTGGAATACATTATCTAACTTTCTTACTAATAATAATGTCATGTCGAGTGTTATAATTAATCTTCTAAAATCGGATCTTGATACAGACGAAGTTGTTTTAAAGTTACTTCCATTTCATTTAAATTGGGAAAAACGAAATAAAACTTTTATCTTGGTTTCGAACATTGGAAGAAATATATCAAATCAATTGGTTTTGATTAAAACATTAGAAGAAGCTATTGATTTCTTTCACATGGAACAACTAACTAGAAATATTTAATTTAAAAAAATACAATTATGATTAAAAACTTATCTTTTCTAACAATTTTTTTATTGTCTTATATGGCTTTTCCACAAGCATGTGTTGTCAATGAGACACAAGCTCCATTTTTAGCAGATCCTGTCGGAGCGTATGAAATGCAAATAGTTGATAATATGGTTTCATTGGACCTTTCTGAAGGTTATGATACATTAACTGCATTTCCTAATGCATTTGAAGGAAGTGTATATGAAGCTGTAGTTGGTATTCGTGTGCCAAATGACACTTCTTTTGTATATGATTTAGGAAGTGGTCCACAGTTATTTGAAGATGTTCAATTAAATTCAATTAGTGTTAACTCTGTAGTTGTAACAGAATCTACTAATGGTTCTACTGAATTGCCTGCTGGATTTGCATGGGAATGTGTTGGAGGTGATGGAGGTGATGCATGTGAGTGGTCAGGTGGTGATTATGGTTGTTTAAGATTTGGATTTGATGAACCAATTGCTGCTGGAAGTGTAGGAGCGTATCGAATAAATGTATTGTTAGATGTTTCGGCGACATATTCATTTTCAGGAATTCCAATTCCTATTGATATCACAGTGGATGATCTATTAAATTATTATGTACTTGTAATTGATGAAGAGCAAAGTTCATCTAATCCTGAGATTGTATCTTTACAAAGTTTTCAATTAATTGGTTCTTTCCCGAACCCGGCGACTGATCATGTTAATGTTCAATATGGTAATGATAAATTTGAAGAAATTAGTATTAAATTATATGATATTCTCGGAAATGTAGTAATGTCAAGCCAAAATCAATCTAGTATTGGTTTTAATGAATTTGTTATTAATACTAATAATCTGTTATCTGGGATGTATACTGTAGTTGTTTCTAATCATAATGGACATATGATTGATAGAATTATTGTACAGTAATTATGTAATGCCTTTTGAAGTAACAATATTAGGTTGCTCTGCAGCAATACCAACATCATCTAGAAATCCATCCGCCCAATTAGTTAATCTACTTGGGCGGTTTTTTTTAATTGACTGTGGTGAAGGTACTCAAGTTCAATTAAGAAGAAATAACTTTAAAATTCAAAAAATCAACTATATATGTATTTCTCACTTGCATGGAGATCATTACTTAGGATTATTTGGGTTGTTATCAACTATGAGTTTGTTAAATAGAAAAAAAGAATTAATAATTTTCGCTCCTAAAGGACTATCTAAAATTTTAGATTTACATTTTAAATTATCATACTCCGTATTATCATATAAGTTAAAGATTGTTGAGCTTGTTAGTGGTGAAAAAACAAAAATTTTTGAAGACGATGCTCTAGAACTATATAGTTTCCCTTTAAAACATCGTATACCTTGTTGGGGTTTTAAATTAATTGAAAAAAAACAACCTAGAAAGATGTTAAAAAATATAATAAATAAATATGACATTCCTTTTGATTTAATTAATTCGATTAAATTAGGCCAAGATTTTACTGCTAATAATGGTGAAGTGATACCAAATGAAAAATTAACCACTTCTTCTCATATTCCGCGATCATATGCTTACTGCTCTGATACTAAGTATTTTGAAAAATTACCACATTACATAAAAAATGTTGATATATTATATCATGAATCTACTTTTCATTCTCTTCTTTCCAATAGAGCTGTTTCTACATTTCACAGCACCTCCCAGGATGCGGCTAATGTTGCATTAAAAGGAAATGTTAAAACATTATTGTTAGGACATTTTTCTTCTAGATACAAAGATTTAGATTTATTAAAACATGATGCGGAAAAAATATTTAAAAATGTTGAAATAGCTATGGAAGGTAAAACTTGGAAAATTAAAAAATACTTTTTAGATGAAATTAATTATTGAAAACGGTGGAAGTAAGCTAGATTGGATAGTTGCTGGAGAAAATAAGATAAATACATCAATAGGAATTAATATTTTTGATTCCAAGGATAGTATTATCAAATCTATTAAGGATAATTTTTCAATGTTTCAAACAAATAACAATCCAATTGAAATCGAATTTTATACTACTGGAATTACCAAATTTACAAAAGAAAAAATGTTCAGTATTTTTACAAATTCTTTTCCTAATTCGTCGGTAAATATTTACAGCGATATGCTAGCTGCTAGTAGAGCACTATTTAACGACAGCAATGGTATTGCTTGCATTTTAGGAACGGGATCTAATTGTGCTTATTTTAATGGTCATAACAACCAGCCAATATCATATTCTCTAGGTTATTTGTTAGGTGATGAGGGTAGTGGATATGACTTAGGTAAGCAATTTCTTATTCATTATTTTCAAAAAAATCTTTCACATAATACTGTCAAGGATTTTGAAAGCCAAATACAAATGAATACAAATGAATTATTGACAAGTATTTATAATTCTAAGAAACCTAAGTATTATATCGCATCTTTTGCAAAATATTTAAAAAAATATGAAGATGACACTAAAGTATATGAGATTATATATTCTTCTATGTTAAATTTTTTAGAAAATCACCCTTTTAAGTATCCAGGTTTTCAGTCCAAAAAAATTGGTTTTGTTGGAAGTGTCGCATTTAATTTTAGAAATTATATTGATATTATAATGAAGGATAGAAATCTTGAATACTTGGTTTTAAAAAAACCAATTATTAAGTTAATAGATTACTACTCATCTTGAGTTTTTTATGAAATCAATTATTGTATTTTCTTTATCGGGATCAATAACATGATATTTAGATTTTTTGAACCAAGTAATTTGTCTTTTAGCATATCTTCTACTATTTTTTTTTATTTCGATAATGGCTTCTTCTAAAGAGCATTTTTTGTCAAAGTATTTAAATAACTCTTGATAGCCAATGGTTTGCATTGATTGATATTCTTTGTATTTATATATTTTTTTTGCTTCTTCAATTAATCCATTCTGTAACATGTTGTCAACTCGTTCATTTATTCGATTATAAAGAATGTTGCGTGGCATATCTAGTTTTAAAAATATAGTTTTAAAGTTTCTTGTTTTGATTTTTTGATTTGTAAAAAAAGAGTATGGTTTTCCGCTTGATCTATATACTTCAAGAGCTCTAATAATTCTTCTTGAATTATTTTTATCAATTTTTTTGTATGTTTCAATATCAATTTTTTTGAGTTCTTCTATTAATGTTGCTAATCCACTTTTATGTAATTCATGTTCTAATTCTATTTTTATTTTTTCATCTATTTTTGGAAAATTATTTAAACCATTAGTCACGGCTTCAATATATAATCCTGAACCTCCACACATCATAATGTAATTGTGTTTTTTAAATAGTTTTTGAAGTAGATTTAAAGCATCTTTTTCATATTTTCCGATAGAGTATGGTGTAGTAATCGATATGTGACTTATGAAATGATGGGGTATTGCATTAAGCTCTTCCTTTCTAGGCTTTGCTACTCCGATGTTTAGTTCTTTGTAAAATTGACGAGAGTCTGCTGAAATTATTTCAGATTTTAATTTTTTGGCTAATTGTATAGCTAATTTGGTTTTACCAATTCCTGTTGGACCTCCTAATACAATTAATGTTTTATTCATCTTGGATTGAGACCTATTTCTTTTGCAACTTCATACATTAATTTTTCGGCATCTTTATAGTTGTTTTTTATTTTTCCATCTAAAATTGCTTCTTTTATCTTCTCTTTTATTATGCCAATATTCTTGCCTCCTTTAGGATTTGATTTACCTCCTTTAATATTGATTTTTTCAATTATTATTTGTCCATTAATTGGATGCCTCCAATTTCTAATTTTATCTATTTCTTCTATCTCTTGTAGTTTTTCAGCAACAATTTTTAAGTTATTTTGATATTTGATAACTTTTTTTTCATTTTTTGAAGTTATATCAGCGTGACATAATTGCAATAAATCATCTATGTCATCTTGGGCATCAAATAATAATCTTCTTATTGCTGAGTCAGTTACTTTTTCCTTAGATAAACCTATTGGTCTTAAATGTAATAAAACTAATTTTTGAACATATCTCATATTCTCATTCATGGGAAGTTTTAATTTTTTAAAAATTGATAATACCATTTTTGATCCTAGGTGTTCATGTCCATGAAACGTCCATCCATTTTTTTTGTTAAATCTTTTTGTTCTAGGCTTGGCTATATCATGTAGTATCGCTGCCCATCTAAGCCATATATTGCTGTCAGTTTTGCAAATATTATCTAAAACTTGTAGTGTGTGATAGAAGTTGTCTTTATGAGATATTCCATTTATAACTTCAATTCCTCTTAATTGTTCAAATTCAGGAAAGAATAAATTTAGTAGGCCGGTTTCTGATAATAAATTTATCCCGAATGAAGGTTTTTTAGATAATATAATTTTATTTAACTCATCTGTTATGCGTTCTTGTTGAATAATTTTCAATCGACCACTTAATTTTTTGATTGCTTTTAGTGATTTTTCTTCAATCTCAAAATCTAGGATTGATGCAAATCGTATTGCTCTTATCATTCTTAGAGGGTCATCGTCGTATGTTTTTACAGGGTCTAATGGAGTGCGAATAATTTTTTTTTCAATATCATTTATTCCATTAAAAGGATCTATGAATTC
>MDSW01200401.1_pt1 | contig 17271 bp, 16 predicted proteins | sample 811171 | NCBI WGS metagenome assembly MDSW01 (sample SAMN05326641, study PRJNA326480) | marine metagenome | isolation source: seawater | place: Atlantic Ocean: North West | collected 2012
ATTATTTGTTACAAAAGAAATGAATAGTAATACTACACTAGATTAATTTACCAAACAAAAATGAATAAAATAATGAAAAAAGATATTGTTGCCGGTTTAGGTGAAATTGGAATGCCAATTTTAAAATCAATCTCAAAAAAAGAGAACGCTATTGGATATGATCTTGATAAAAAACTAATGAATGAAAATAAATTCAATAAATTTCAAGATAAACAAACTCGCTTTTTGCATATTGCAATACCTGTAACTAAAAAATTTAATTCAAATGTTCTAAAATTATACAAACAATTCATGCCGGAATGTATTGTTATACATAGTACTATCAGTCCTGGAACTACTAATCAATTACAAAAAAAACTGAAAATACCTGTAATTTTTAGTGCAACTCGAGGTGTTCATAAAAGAATGTTAAAAGATCTCCAAAGATATACGAAATTCTTTGCTATATCAAATTCAGCACCAAAAAAACAATGGGCTATTTCACAATATACTTCAAGTATGAAGAAATGTGGAATTAAAACTCAAAGAATGTCAAAACCAGAAACTCTTGAATTAGCAAAAATTCTATGTGATACATCTTATCTTGGATGGCTCATTAATTACGCTCAATTAACTAACATGATTGCAATTCAACACGGTGTTGATTATGATGAAATGTGGAAATTTTCTGACGAAATTCATAAGATCTTAGGTAATAGACCCAAAATGTATCCTGGATTTATTGGGGGGCATTGTGTTATACCAAACTTAGATTTGATGCATAATCAAACTTTAGATTTAATAAAAAAAATTAATAGAAATTATGAAAAAAGTGTAAAGAACTCAAAAACAATTTATAAAAAATATTCAAAATAATTCATCAATTTTTTAGATATGGCTCAATAGTTCTCAAGAATTTTTTTGCTACTAATTCCCAATTGAATTGTTCTTTGATAAATTTTGAACCATTTTTACCCATTTCTATTGCCAGTTGTTTATCATCTAAAATTTTAGATATTTTTTCAACAATATCATTTGCATCTCCTTCCTTTACAAGGAATCCTGTTTTTCCATCAACCATCATTTCTTTATCGCCTCCTACATCAGTTGCAATCACTGGTTTTTCCATAAGCTGTGCTTCTTTCAATGTTAACGGAGCAAGATCCATCCCAGTAATTAACGCATAAACATCAATTGTGTCTAAAAACATGCGCACATCTTCGGGATATTTTTGTCTTCCAATCCATTTGAAGTTTTCATATTTTTCTAATCTGTTTGTAATTCTATTTCTATACTGTCCATCTCCTGCCCAGTAAAAACTAACATTAGGCATTTTTTCTAAAACTTCTTCTAAAACTAATAATTCTTTTGTCTTACCCCACCAATTAGCGTCTTGAACCAATCCAACACATGGATGATTTAGATTCATTTTTTCTGTATGATACCAACGTGTCGAATCAATTCCTTCTAAAAATACCCCCGTATTTTGTTTAGGATGGTGTTCTTTTACAATTCCTTCTAGATATTTGCAAATTGGTAAAATTGCTCTAGCTTCAGAAAAAACCTTTTCAGCTGTTCTATTTCTGAACCATATAATTATTCTAGTTAGTGGATTACTTCCCAAAGTTTTCATTCCCCAGTAGTATTCTTGCCAATAATGCCCTCTAAGTAGAATAAATGTTGGAATTTTTGTTTTAATAGAATCTATGGCAAAATGAGATTGTCTATCAGCAAAAATTGCATCAGGTTCAAATTCTTTAATTAATTCTTTAAATTTTTTATTTTCTCCAAACCATTCTGAGATTTGTTTACTAGGAAAACCTCTACTGTAATCTGTATCTTTTACTAATTTTACATCAATTCCTTCTTTTTCCAAAGCAGATGAAAACTCCTTCAAGTGAAATAATTTTCCTAGACTCCCATACGCAATTAATATTTTCAAATTACGATCATTCGAAAAATTATCTAATATTAAACTCCATGGATTATTTTGATAGTTACCAGTTTTCATAAAATTATTGAGTCAAATACCTAAGATCTATTACTAGTGAAATTGATATAATCCAAAAATCTTGAATTCATATGGCAAGAAACAGGGGGTTTAGAGGCTGGTTCTACTTCAGAATGGGCTGGAGTACATATTTTGCATTTATCTTTGCTGCAATTAACACATTAACCGTCACCTTTTATCTTGCTATTGAAAAATACCCTACACTAGAATTCATTTTTCCAACATTTTTCCATTATGTCATAATTGTTAGTTCTATTGGAGTTCCAATGTTAATATTTATTGGATATGTACATTTCAAACGTACTAAGGCAAGACGTGCTGAAATGGATGTTTCATATGAAACTAATCCATATGTCGCACGAACTTTAGTAAATACTCAGATTCTTGTCTCATTAAACCTAAAACTAATCGATGTCATTCTAAAACAATCGATAGAGCAAAAATTATCTGAAAAAGAAATAGATGATGTAAAAGAATTGCAAAAAGATTTGAGTAAATTTATCTCGGAACGAACATTTGCTAATAAAATGGATTTGGAATTTTTCAAAAAAATTGAAGAAACTGCTGATACATAGAGATTAAAAATGAATATTGCAATTGTTGGTTTTGGATATTGGGGACCAAATCTAGTAAGAAATTTTAAAAATATTGATAATTGTTGTGTAACTCATATCGCTGAATCACAAAAAGATCGACAAAAAAAAATCAATGAGTTGCACCCTGAAATTGAAATTCAATCTTTTGATGAAATAATCGATAATCCTAGCATAGACGCAATTGTCATTGCTACCTCTATTTCTTCACATTATAATTTAGCCAAATTAGCATTAGAAAATGAAAAACATGTTTTGATTGAGAAGCCCATGGCTGATTCACTTGAACATGCAGAAGAACTGATCAAACTATCAAAACAAAAAAACAAAATTCTGATGGTTGATCACACATATTTGTACTCTCCATATGTACAAAAAATTAAAAAAATTATTGATGAAGGTGACTTAGGTGAGATTTTGTATGTTAATTCAATTAGAACAAATTGGGGCAAATTTCAATCTGATTATAATGTGATATGGGATCTTGCACCACACGATCTCTCAATAATTAATTATTTGTTGAATGAAACACCAATCTCAGTTCAAGCTATTGGAAAAAGTTTTACTAAAAATAAAATAGAAAATCTTGCATATCTAACCCTACGTTATAATTCGGATAAAATTATACATATCAATAATTCCTGGGTATCTCCTAGTAAAGTAAGAAACATGATCATTGGAGGTACAAAGAAAATGTTAGTTTTTGATGAACTTGAATCCAAGAAAATTCTAATTTATAAGAAAAATCTAGAAAAACTTTCAGACTCATTCAATACAATCGATAAAGAATTTTCTGATGAACCTAGATCAATTGAACCTGATTCCACTTTGAAAGAACCACTTTTAGTGATGGCTGAAGACTTTGTAAATTCCATAGAAAATAAAATTGAACCTTTATCAAATATGGTAACAGGCATGAATGTGGTAAAAATATTATCTGCATCCCAAAAATCAATCAAAAATTCTGGCCAAGAAATATACATCTAATTTTTTTACAAAACTTTCTTAATTGTTTCACAAATAATTTTTACATCATCATCCTTTAATCGTGGAAATGATGGAAGTGAAAGTACTTCATTAGAAAATTTTTCACTAATTGGTAATTTGTAGTCTAAATTTGCGTATAATGGTTGTTTATGAATTGGAATTGGATAATGCAATCCAACTCCAATATTATTTTTTTTTAAATGGGATACTATGTCATCTCTTTTTTCATGTTTGAAAATTATCTGGTGATATACTGATTTACCATTAGGGTTTTCTTTTAAAAAATAATCTTCACCTAATTCGTTTTTGTATAATTTTGCAATCTCTCTCCTTCTATTATTATATTCATCTAGTAACCGTAATTGGATTCTTCCAATTGCAGCACTAATTGTATTCAATCTCATTGTAAATCCTAACTTATCATGTTCTACTCTAGTTTTTCTTCCATTATCTCTTAATGATTCAATTTTATTTTTTAATTCTTCATTGTTTGTAGTTGCCATACCTCCATCTCCTCCGACTGTCATGTTTTTTGTAGGATAAAATGAAAAACATCCAACATCTCCTAATGTCCCAACTTTCTTTTGATCATAAATAGCCCCATGAGCTTGACACGCATCTTCAATAATAGGAACTTCATTTTGTTCACTTACCTCTTTAATTGCGTTGAAATCACATGGATTTCCATAGATATGAACTGGTATTATTGCATCTGGTTTTTCATCTGTAGTTTTAATATTCATATTTCCATCATCACTATGAATATCACATAAAATAGGCTCTGCACCTACCATCTTGATACAATTTGCTGATGCGATAAAGGAATTTGTTGTTGTAATAACTTTAGAATCTTGTTTTATACCCAAACCAATCAAAGATAATTGCAATGCAGCATTACCCGAACTAACAGAAATTGCAAATTTAGTTCCTGTATATTTGGCAAATTCTTCCTCAAATTTAAAAACACTCTCTCCCATGACAAAATTTTCATTTCTCAGTGCATCTATGGCTGCATCCTCCATCTCTTTCGTGAGATCAGAGGTGAAAAATGGGATATTACTCATTGTCAACCATCTGTATTATCAATTTATAATTCATTGTACTAAACATATTGACGTGAATGTTTTAAATCATTAAATTTTTTGTTGAATGAATATGAACTCGAAAGCATTCATTGGGATTATCATTCCTGTGATCTTTTTATCATTATCTTATGGAATTCTAGTTGGTGCTTACGAATTTTTTCCGTATGATCAAATATCACAGATTAAAGAAATTACTTTTGATGAATTATCAAGAGAAGTATCTATGACAAATCAAGTAAATTTACAAAGTTTAGAACCGGTTCTGATTGAAATTAATAATAGTAATGATATTACTCAAAAACAAAATTCTTTAATTAAATATATTTGGAAAAATAATTTTCCTACTGAACTTCCTTTAAAAATAGAAAATGATTTTTCTGATAAACAAATTGGAGAGTTTAAGAATTTAGATAGTTTAGAAAAAATTTCAATCCCAATGGAATATGGAATAGAATCAGTTGTTTATCATCTCATTTCTGAAAAACCAAATAATAAATTAGTAATATATCATCATGGTCATTCTGGAGATTTTCGTTTTGAAACTGATACGATTAATTATTTCCTAGATAAAGGATATTCTGTCTTAGCATTTAACATGCCTCTCAAAGGAATGAATAACCAACCAACTATTGACACTACTGATTTTGGAAAAATAAAATTTGTATCTCATAGACAATTTCCACTTTTAGAATCTGATGATTTTTCACCACTAAAATATTTCATACATCCAATTATTTTATCATTAAATTATATTGACGAATTTTATAATTATGCATCTTATGATATGGTTGGATTATCTGGAGGAGGATGGACAACCATCATTTCTTCTGCAATAGATAATCGTATTTCACAAAGTTTCTCTGTAGCTGGTTCATATCCACTTTATCTTAGATATGAATCACAAAATATTGGAGATTATGAACAGCTACATCCAGATATATACAAAATTGCAAATTATTTGGAACTCTATGTAATGGGTTCTTCTGGAGACAATAGAAAATTAGTTCAAATTTTTAATAAATATGATCCATGTTGTTTTACTGGAGAATTATCTGAAAGTTATGAAACATTAGTTAAGAAAAAAGCTTCCGAATTAAATGGAAATTTTGAAATTTACATAGATGCTAGTCATAAGGAACATAAAATCTCCCAAAATTCACTAGAATTAATTCATGATTCACTGAATAAATCTGAATAGCTAAATCAGAGTTTTCATTAAATCTACTAGTGATTCACACGCTTTATCGTTATTAAAATTTGCAATAGCATGTTCTCTACCTGCATTAGCTATTTTTTTCCATTTTGGATTTTCTTGATCAGATAAAAACTCTCTAAATTTTTCTTGATAATTATTCTCATCTATGAAAATACTTGTTTCATTATCAATAAAGCCAAGATAATTTCCCTTATTCTTTTTTGTTATTTCCATAAATGTTAGACACCCGGCCGCAGGAATTTCCCAATATTTTATAGTTGTTTCAACTGATGTTGCAGCTATTGCAGCTCCATATTTTTGTAGTAAGAGGGTATACCTATCTCCTATGAAATTATGATCTAGTGTGGCCGTATAATCTACATATGGTAATTTATTACATTTTGTTCGTAATGTATAATATCTATATGAATTCCATTTTGGATTACGTATTGAATTAATTATTCTAGATAAAAATTTGGCATTTCCTATTGCACCAGAATTTAAAATCCTATTTTTAATTCTATCTTCAAATGGAGAAACATTTTGGTATAACGAGGGTTCAATACCAAAAACTATGCTAGTATAATTGAATTTTTTTGGAAATAATTCATGGAATAATTCTTTTGGATAGTAGTGAAAATAATGATCAATCTTCCATTTCTTATGAAATTCTAACGCATTCTTTGCATCTTGTGGATCACAAACGTCTGCAATAACTGGAATATCCAGTTCTTGTATACCTAAAATCTCTTTTGGCATACCAAATTCTGTATTCTGCCATAGCAAAATAATATCAAAATTATCTTTCAAAATGGATGCATCAAAAATTTCCTTTGTTGGGAAATAAGTCATTTCTAACCTCTCATTACGTTTTAACGCGTTAATGAAAAAATGATAATAAGTATTATCGAAATGGTGTCCAGATAGAAAAATATTTGATGATTCAAAAATGAATGCTACTCTAATTTTTTTCATATTTCACACCTAGTATCCACAAATTAAAATAACAATATAAGTAATCAATATCTGTTTATTATGAAAACTAACTATCTAAAGGAAATCAAAAAACAGGACCATTCACTGAAATTCATCATTGCAAAGTTGTTAATTCGAACTAATCTCTGCACACTATTTCATATAAAACAGAATTCATACAAATTAAAATTCTATCCTTCTGCACTTTCTAGGCAATTATGGATAAATCCAAATTATTCCCATACTGCTTCAAGATTTTTTCAAGATTATTTACAAAAAAATGATTGTGTGGTAGATGTAGGATCGAGCATAGGAACAGTAACATTGACATCCGCATCAATTGTTGGATTAAATGGAAAAGTATATTCAATCGAACCAAACCCACGCATATTTGAGTATCTTAAAGGAAATATCAAACTAAATAACTTCAATAATATTCAAACATTTAACATTGCATTAGGAAATAAAGATGGAACAATTTGTTTTTCTGATCAAAGATCAGATGATACCAACTCGGTAAATGATCTAGATATTGGAATAAAAGTCCAAATTAAAACACTAGATTCTTTATCCATCTCTGATGAATCAATTTCTTTATTAAAAATTGATGCAATTGGATATGAAAAATTTGTTTTATTAGGAGGATTAAAATTGTTACAAAAAACTAAATGCGTACATGTTCCAATTGTTGAAAAACATTTACAACAATATGGATATGGTTTTCAAGATATACTTGACATATTAGTTAAAAATAATTTTGAATTATTTGAATTTGTTAATCAGAAATTTATTAGAATAGACCCTGAAACCTACATGCCACATGACGAAGATATAATTGCTGTAAAACACATGGATGATTTCTTAAAACGTACCAAGTATGAATTATAATTAAAATTATTTTTAATCCAAAAAATCTCTTTTAATAATTAATGCACACGGAATATTTTTTTTAATTCTTGAAATTGCCCAATCGCAGTCTCTTTTCCAGGTTTTATCATTTAAAACTCGGTTTTCCAATTCTAAAGATTTCAATAAATTTGGTTGTATTTTTCCAATTTTTTCATGTTCTGGAGCGTCATCTTTCAAAAATCCTCTCCATCCAATAAGAAAAATCATTGGAATTTCATATAATTGAACCAAAGAGGTAATTGTGCTTAATGAATTTGCAAAACCAGCATTTTGCATAAAAACTAATGTTGAACTTTTTGCTAAAAGCATTCCCGTGGAAATTCCAATTGCTTCTTCTTCTCTACTTGTAATTAAAATTTTTTTGTACCTTAATCCCTCATCAATAAAATATTTTAACGTAGAGTCTGGCACACCTACAAAATTTTCAATTTTATTTTTTAACAAATAGTTAAAGATCTTTCTCTGTACAGATTCTTTCAATTGATATATCCCATTTTTTTGAGTTCTTCTTCAATTTTTCCTTCTCTTGATTTATGCTCATACATTTCTTGTAATTTGAATATATCCTCCATATCTGACATTTCTTGGAAAACATCACTAATACTTTCTGATGATAACATCTCTTTAAGTAATTTTGACATTGCTAAATGTGAAGTTCTTAATGTTTGATTAGCAAAAATGATCATTCTAATTTTATGATCAATTAATTCAGAAATTTTTACAGAGTCGTATGTTGTAGGAACAACAACTATTGGAACATTCCCATCCCATTCATTAACAAATTCAAAAACTTCTTTGGGTGTTTTCTGTTTTGAATGAATCAAAATTGCATCTGCACCAGCTTTTTCATATGCGGTTGCTCTTTTCAAGGCTTCATTAATACCCGCACCCGAAATTAATGCCTCAATTCTTGCTATTATCATGAATGCATCATTTTGTTTAGCCTCTTTTGCTGCTAAAATCTTTGCAACAAATTCTTTCTCTGGTAATAAATCATTTTTTCCATCCTCAAGTAAACTGTTTTCTTTTGGAAAAATCTTATCTTCTATGCATATTGCAGCAACTCCTGCATTTTCATATTTTTTAACAAGATGTGAAACATTTGATGGTCCTCCATATCCTGTATCACAATCTGCAATGATTGGAATATTGCATGCTTCAACCATTCTTGATGTTGCATCAAGAAATTCTGTCATTGTTAAAATACTTGCGTCTGGGAGTGCATGCGTGGCAGAGATAGCAAAACTTCCAGCCCATACTGCGTCAAATCCTGCATTCTCTACCAGTTTTGCTGACATTGCATCAAATGCTCCACCCACTTTGACAATTTCATTATTTTCAAAAGACTTTCTTAATAATTCTGCACTTGACAAGAGGCTCAATCTTCAATTTTTTATCAAGTATTAAAAACATCCTAAGAATTTACTATTTGTATGCATACTATAAAACAACCAAACCAAATCCTAATTGGCAATAATTCTACTAAGAATTTCAAATTCCCAAAAAATTGTCTAGTAATTACTTCAAAAGGTGCAAAAAATCGTGGATGGTTAAATTATCTAAATCTTGAAACCGCAGAAATTTTTGACAGCGTTGAGAACAATCCGTCCATTGATACAACTGAATCAATAATTCAAACATGGAAAAACTCTGAAATCTCATCAATAGTTGGTTTGGGCGGTGGAAGTTGTTTAGACGTAGCTAAATTTGTAGCATACAAGTTAAAAAAAATGAAAATCCTTATTCCGACAACTTTTGGTAGTGGAAGTGAAGTAACTAGAATTTCTGTATTAAAAGTTGATGGTAAAAAACAAAGCTTCCATGATGATAAATTATTTGCAGATATTGCAATCGAAGATCCATATTTCTTATCTCACACCCCAGAAAATGTTTTTAAAAATTCAGTAATTGATGCATGTGCTCAATCTACTGAGGGTTATGATAGTAAATTATCTAATCCATATACCAAATTCTTTTGTAAACAAGGATTTGAAAAACTTGAATATGGAATTTTTAATAATGATATGGAAAGTATCGTCATGGGTTCATTGTATACTGGGTTAGGATTCGGTAATTCATCTACAACATTGGGTCATGCATTATCATATGTTTTTTCAAATGAAGGCATATTCCATGGACATGCATTAGCTTTTACAACATCCGTTGCCCATAAATTTAATAAATCACAATTTTATGAGAGATTCACAAAAATTGTAAAAAAACTAAATTTTTCCACAATTAATTTAAAACAAAATCTAGATGATGCTGCAGATTTAATATTGCAAGATAAAAAACATCTTGATAACAATCCTCATAGTGTAGATAAGAATCATTTAGTAAAATTATTAGAAAAAATAAATGATAACAAAGTATTTGAATAATGAATATTGATAGGTAAAATGGTAAAAAATAAGAAAAATTTAGGATTATTTTACTCACAGTTAAAATCCAGTACAAAATCTAATACTTTGAAATTTTTACATGATAAAATAACCAAGTCAAAAATTGAAAATTTGTATGATTTCACTATTCTAGATTGGAATAAAAAGCAATCAAAGATAATTTCAGATATTCAAACAAATTATAAAAAAAATAAAATCATAATCAGAAGCTCAGCAATCGGAGAGGATTCATATGAAGAGTCACAAGCAGGTAACTACCTCAGCATACAGAATATTGACACAAAATCAAAAACTCGATTAATTAAAAATATTGAAAGAGTAATTGATTCATATTCAAAAAAGAATAATCCAAACCTACAAAATCAAATTTTAATCCAAACCTTTTCAAAAAATATTATTATCAGTGGAGTGGTTTTTTCCAAAACTCCTGATATTGGTTCACCTTATTATGTAATCAATTATGAGGAAGGCGTTTCAACTGATGGTGTTACTCATGGAAGAATAGGTAATACTGTTAAAATTTTTAAAAAATTAAAAAAATCTAGAATTCCTACCAAATGGCAAAAACTACTTAACTCGATAAATGAATTAGAAACTTTACTTCAATCTGATAAATTAGATATAGAATTTGGAATAAATAATAAAAAAGATGTTATTATATTTCAGGTTCGACCAATTACATCAATACAATCTTCTCAAAATGATAAATCAATTCAAAAACTTCAAAAATTAATTCTCAAAAATCAAAATCAATTTGAAAAAATCAATAAGTTAAAAAAAATTCCCGGTTCTTTTACAATTTTTTCTGACATGACTGATTGGAATCCTGCAGAAATTATTGGTAGTAATCCAAATCATCTAGATTATTCATTATATGATTATTTAATTATGGAAAAAGTTTGGAACCAAGGAAGAACTCTCATTGGATATAAGGACGTAAAAACTAATTCATTAATGAAAAAGTTTGGAAATAAACCATATGTTGATGTAAGAGCAAGTTTTAATTCATTGATACCAAATTCAATTCCAAAAAATCTTGAACAAAAATTAATGAATTTTTATCTTGAAAAATTAGTTCAAAATCCTCATTTACATGATAAAGTTGAATTTGAAATTTTATTCACATGTTATGATCTTACTTTAGAAAAACGGTTACAGGAACTAAAAAAGCACAAATTCACAAAAAATGACATTCAATTACTAAAAGAAAGTTTGAAAAAACTCACGAATAACATAATCAATGCATTCCCTGAAATTTCAATTGGTACTGAAAATGCAATAAAATCAATGCAACAATCTTTTATCGAAATTCATCAAGAATTAGATTCTAAAACTACAAATCATACAAGTATGTTAACTGCCGCTGAAGAACTTCTAAAAAATTGTAAAAAATTTGGAACAGTAAATTTTTCAACTATTGCCAGAATTGCATTTATTGGTTCTATTCTTATGAAAAGTCTTGAAAAAGAAGGACACATTGAAAATCAAGTTATTGAGAATTTTATGAATTCCATTGTTACTCCTGTATCTGAATTACAAACTGATTTTAACCAATATGTATCAAATAAATTGTCTAAAAAACAATTACTCAAGAAATATGGTCATCTACGTTCTGGAACATATGATATAACTGCATCTAGATATGATAAAACAGAAAAATTTCTTGATAAAATAAAATATGCAAATAAACAATCAACAAAAATAGAAAATTCTATAATGGAAACACCAAAAATTCTAGGTAAACATGGAATTGATTTCAATCAAATATCTTTCTGGGATTTTATAGAGCAATCATTAGTTCAACGTGAAAAATTAAAATTTGAATTCACAAAAAACTTGAGTGCTGCACTAGAATTAATTGCAAGTTCAGGATTATATCTAGGATTTTCCAGGGATGATGTCTCCCATTTGGATATTCAGACTCTAATTAAACATAAAAACAAAACAAAATCAATCTTAAAAGGAATTCTTAGAAAAGAAATAATTCGTAATGGCAAAAAGAAATCACTTAACAGTTCATTAGTCTTACCTCCTCTAATTTTTTCAAAAAATGATTTTGAGGTTATTCAATATATGATTACAAAACCAAATTACATTACCACAAAATTTGTCTCTGGTAACACTGTGATTCTGGATAATTTAGAAACCAAAATACCATTATTTTCAAACAAGATAGTCATTATTGAAAATGCTGATCCAGGATATGACTGGATCTTTACAAAAAATCCTTTAGGTTTGATTACAAAATATGGTGGAGTTGCTTCTCATATGGCCATTAGATGTGCAGAATTAGGTCTTCCAGCTGCAATTGGGTGTGGTGAAATATTATATGAAAAATTACTTAAAACAAAAAAAATACTGCTGGATTGTAAAAATGAACAAATTATTTTATTAGAATCTGAAAATCCTGATGAATTTCTTGAAGAAAAAAGAATTCTTAAATCATTAGGCTACATAAAATAAAATTAGATAGTTAAATCATACGTGAAATATATTAAATTGAAAATGGTAATAAAAAAATGAATAATTCAAAAATCAGGTTAGGAATATCATTAAGAATAGTTGAGGAAATAAATTATGAAGAAAAACGTGATGCATTAAGTCACGATTGGTTAACTTTAATTGAAAATTTAAATGCATTTCCAATTCTTATTCCAAATAATTTAAAAAATCTTGATGAATTTCTTTTAACTTCTAATTTAGATGGAATAATTTTATCTGGTGGAGATAATATAGGTAAAAATCCCGAAAGAGATCATTCTGAAAATATAATTATTGAGTTTAGTCTAAAACAAAAGATTCCAATATTTGGAGTATGTAGAGGAATGCAAATAATAAATAATTATTTTGGTGGTTCAATTAATATTAATTCTACAACCGAACATGTAAAAAATTCTCACAACATCCAAATCATTAATTCAAAATTTTCTAACATGATTGGAAAATCATCATTAAATGTTAATTCATTTCATAATAACACTATTACTAAAGAAATTTTAGGCGAAAACTTACAACCTTTTGCAATTTCTGATAATGATTCTACAATTGAAGGTTTTTTCCATACGAAATTACCTATTGTTGGTGTAATGTGGCATCCTGAAAGAGATCATGCTGAAAATAGTGAACTAATTTTAAGAAATATTTACGACGATAACTTTTGGAAATAAATTCTTGAAAGTAATAATTTTATCCGCTGGTGAAGGAAAACGTTTACGTCCTCTAACTAATGAACAACCTAAGTGTTTAGTTAATCTATTTGGAAAAAGTTTACTTCAATGGCAACTACAAGTTTTTCATAATTTAGGTATAACTGATATTACAATTGTCAAAGGATATTTGGGAAATAAAATAAATCTTCCAAACATGACATATTTTCAAAATCTAAATTATAATACTACTAATATGGTTGAAACACTTTTTTGTGCGAGAGAGAAACTTGACGGAACTGTAATTGTCTCTTACGGTGATATAATATTTGAACAATCTGTAATGAAAAAATTAATGTCATCTGATGATGATATTTCTGTTGTTATTGATAAAAATTGGAAATCATTGTGGAATGCAAGATTTGATAATCCTGAAAATGATGCAGAAAGTTTGCTATTAAATGAAGATGGTTTCATAACCAATATTGGTCAAAAAATTAAAAATCTTGATGAAATTCAAGGACAATATATTGGATTAATGAAATTTCAAAATGAAGGAGTACAAAATCTAATCGATCTCTATGATTCTGCAAAAAAAAATTCTTCTAAAGGAAAAAATATTTTGAACTCCAATATCCCTTTTGAAAAATCCTATATGACTGATTTAATTCAAGGGTTAATCAATAATAATAGCAGAGTTGCATCTGTTCCAATAAGTGGGGGTTGGCTTGAAGTAGATTCAATTAATGATTACAATCTTTATCAAAAAAAATATACTGACAACACAATTTCTGAATTTATTGATCTTGATAGTAACTGATCATCATAATCAATACCAATGTATATTATTATAATATTCTAATTTATGGTATGACAGAATTAAAAAATTTTAATATAATTTTAATTAATCTTGATGGTCTCAGGCAGGATAGAGTTGAATTAATACCATCATTAAATAAATTAAAACAAAATTCATATTATTTTCCAGAAATGAAAACAGTAGCTCCGTATACATTTGCATCATTACATTCAATTTTTTCAGGAATGTACCCGTCACGTCATGGTGTAAATGGTTACTACAATATTTTCAAGTTTAAAGATAGTATAACGACTATTACTCAATTACTTAAAAAATCTGGTTATTATACTTCATGTGATCTTATAGATGAATCAGTTATTCCAAAAAATGGTTTCGATGAAATAAATATTTTTGATGAAAAAACTGTAAATTTTTCAGAAAGACATGAGGAAATTATAAAGAAATTATCAGAAAAACAAAAATTCTTTTTGTTTCTTCATTATACAGAAATTCATAAACATTTGGTAGATGCTGTAATTCAAAAATATGATCAAGAAAGTATAGACGATGATTACTTTTCTTCACAAGATGAAAATAATCAAAGATTGAATTCTTATTTACCTTATTGTGATAATTATGTATCAACATTACAGAAAGTATTAGAAGAAACAAATATTGCTGATAAAACAATCTTAATCTTTTTTTCAGATCATGGAACAAGTATTGGTGAAAAGAACGGAGAGAAATTTTATGGAGTTTATGTTTATGATTATACATTAAAGGTATTTTGTATGATTAGTATACCAAAAATATCGGCAAAAACTTTAACAAATCAATGTAGGACCATAGATATTTTTCCAACTATTGCCGAAATTATCGGTCAAAATATTGACCATTCTTCAGTAAAAATTCAGGGTGAAAGTCTATTTTCTTTAATTAACAATCCGAATTTGGATGATAGAGAAGTGTTTGTTGAAACAGGAGGTTTGTATGGTCCATGGCCTTCACCAACAAAACATAATGTATTTTGTGTTAGAAGTAATAATAAAAAATTAATCTACAATGATGTCCCAGAAACTTGGGAATTCTATGATTTAAAAAATGACCCTGATGAATTAGATAATATTTACTCTGAAAATTCCGAGGAAATTATATTTTTTAGACAACGACTAATTCATTATCTTAATGAAAATGAAATAGATACAAAATTAAACTAAACAAAATTTAGATTTATACAATATTTCTAAGTTTTTGATCTAAAAGATTTGCAATTTTTTTATTTCCTAGTTCCGAATAATGACCACCGTAGTCATTTTGGTCAGAGTACAACTCATCTAAATTTTCTTCAGGAATCAAGTTTTTTGCTATATCTACCACAACCAAATTTTCTATCTTTGAAATATCATTAACAAATTCTTCATAGAAATGTTTATGTTTTCTAATAAACAGTATGTCGTCTTTTTGGGGCAGAAATACAAACATTGGTTTGAAATTATTTCTTTTTGAATACGATACAAACTCCTCTATAATTTTCCTAAAAAGATCTACAGTTTTTTTATTTTCATACAATTCAATTCTCCATTTTAAGTTAATTTGCATAATTATTTGCATTGGTTTCCATTCAATTTTAGTTGTATCTTTACCAATTTTCTTATAGATTTGAGTCAAAAATATCCAAAAAATTAATGAAAAATTACGTTTCATATTTTTGAATAATAATAAAGAATAGGGAAAATATAATTTTTCTTTCAAAAATTTTTTCTTGTAAAAAAAATCATTTTTTTTAATTTCATTAATATAATCTCTATAATCAATAAATTTTGTTTTATCATCGATTGGATTTTTTAAAAGTTCTAAGATTTCATTTTTTAGAATAAAGCGTGGTTTGAATCCAAATGTATTGCCATATTCATAATAATGCTTCCATATGCTAACAATACGACTAATTGTATCTGGAACAACTCCAATAATTACTGTTTCAGTTTTATTATTTGGAAATTCTCTTTTTAAACGCAATAGTGTTTGATCCAAACCGTAATTGCCAACTCCAAAGTTTTTTACATTTGTATTTTGCAATTTAGATATCCAATGTTGCCAGGTCCCATCATCATTAACCTGACGACAAAATGTAAATGAATCACCATAAGTTGATATTTTAGAATTAATTTTTTCAAATTCTAAATTATTTCTTCCACCATAATCATTTATTGTCCATTTTGTAATTCCCTCTTTACCTTTTTCTTCATGTGTTGTATTTGGTTTCCTAATCCAGCCTAGCTCTGAATCATAACCATGTTCAAAAAATTTTTCTAATCCTTCTTTTGATAACTTTGGATTTTCATCTTTTTGCATTATTAGCCATTGGAATTTTTTATTTGTATATGAAATACTAACATAAGCTAAGATTTCTATTAAACAAATTATACTTAATACCCATATTAGGATAGAAAAAATTTCTATTTCCATTATCTAGATGTATCCTAATTTAGATAACACCGCTCGTGCTTTTTTCATTTCTTCTTTACTCAAATCTTTAGATTCATCATGTTCTAAACTTTTACTTTGTAAAATTTTCTCAATAGTTATTTCCATTTTTTTTACAAGTTCATGATTTTTTTCTGAAATATTATATTCCTCTAATGGGTCATTTTTCAAATCATATAGATGAACATTTTTTGTTTTTTCATTTCTGTCTCTAAAATATTTGTATTCGGAAGTTCTGATTCCAATAACATTGCTATCAGATGATCTTTTAGAATTTGTTGCACTTTCCAAAAATGCAGGAAATTCTTCAATTTCTTTATTTTTTAATAAGGGTACTAAACTATGTCCTCTTCTTCCATAATTTGTATTAATTAGACCAATTATTCCCGCAATAGTTGGGAATATGTCCACACTTTGGACTTGTTGAGTAATCATCTTTTTTGTTGGAACGTTATAACCACTAAGAATTAGCGGTACGTGAACTCGGTCATCATAAATATGTGCAGTCGGAGCAATCGCATTTTTCATTAATCGTTTTTCGTACGGTCTTAATTCTGAGTTTTCTATTTTTTCAATCTCTGGTTTTATTCTTTCTTTAATTTCCTCATCTGCTTTTGATGTATATTTTTCAGCCAGTTTTTTTCTAACTGGTAACATTGATTTGGGAAATTTATGCGCAATTTTTTGCCCTATTTTAAAACCAACA
>MDSW01158104.1_pt1 | contig 17269 bp, 14 predicted proteins | sample 811171 | NCBI WGS metagenome assembly MDSW01 (sample SAMN05326641, study PRJNA326480) | marine metagenome | isolation source: seawater | place: Atlantic Ocean: North West | collected 2012
AGAAATTGAATTTTATTTTCTGCCCTACTACTGTAGTAGTAGACCAAAATCACGGCCTTCACAAGTATTATACACGGTTGAAGACGAGGTGTGACTCCTTGCAATGACGAAGCAAGGGTCCTCAACAAACAGGTCAAGGATGTGAAATATTGAATAATAATACAAATAGAAATAACAGAGAAATTGGATGGTTATGGCAATGCTTTGATTGCAAAAATCACCTTAGAATGAATTCAAAATTAGAATTACAATGGGATAACGCTTGCCAGCAATGTTGCGCAAAATCTACCAAAGCGTTGAGAGAAAGAATTCATGCAACCGATGTTGATTTAAACCAAATTCGAACTGTGCAATATCTGCTAATTAACAAACTTGTACAGATGGAAAAGGATTGGGACAATAAAGTTCCATCAGATTCAGAATTACCAGATTTATTTTCAGAAAAATATTCCGAAAGAAGTGAAGAAAAATCTGATGAGGACGAGTTTGGAGAGAGTATTCAACCAGAAATTGATCGAACACCTCGGAATTTTGATTCAACATGGGATGAAGAAGTACGTCTTCCAGATCCGAGGCCGCAATGTAAAAGATGCGGAGGAAATCAGAAACCGTTTGGTAGTGGTTGGGTGAAATGCAGAGATTGTGGTGAAGAAGTGTTTGAGGGATGAATTTCCTTTTGAGGCGAATATAGACCTCCGACATATCATTTCCACGAAATCGCAAGGGTTCTTCCAAACCCCTCAAGACATTATGGGGGAGTACAATGGGTGTTCAGTCCCCCAGTACACTGCCTACCGACGCGTGAAAAACTCACTAGAGGGTATAGTTCCTAAGCCCGTCTTCGGAAGGGTTTCTCTTTGATAGCAACATTGATAAATTTGAATAATTGTCAGCAAATTGGGTGAATTAGATCGAAGACGAGGTTTTGGATGCAGTGGGCAGCGTACTCACCTTAGTAGTAATTAGTTTGATCATATTCTTCATTTTTAAACTTGCGAAAGGGCGTCGTAAGAAAAATAATGAGGCTTGGAAACAAGCTGCAGCAGAACTAGGATTTAATTTCACTCCCACAGGTACACTCGGCAAATATACAATGAGTGGGGTGATAACAAATGGTCTCAAACAATTGAGTTGTACGGTTTGGGCGCATACAGAACATTATGGACAGACTCATATTACATTCATGAATTATGAAGTGAGTTTTTCTCCGTCAGTCGAATTTGTTTCGAATTCGAATTCGCCTCATTTTCAATCTAAACTCTTAGAGGCAAATAATGTCCTGAAGAAGGTGGAAGTTTCTAGTCATTCTATCAAAGCCACTCGTGTGCGTGGATTCATTCGCAAATCAGAGATTTTAGTTCAAAATGTCAGACTACTGATACAATTGGCTGAGTTAATTATTCCGAACGAATAAGTTGATTCTATCTTAAGGATATTTAATACCGTCTGCAGGTGACGCAGAAACGAATTTGATAATCAAATAATTGAATTCGGTTCATTCGCAAGGGTATGAGCAGAATGTCTTTGAATCTTGAATGTAATTTCACACCGTCTCTTGTGGGTTGATACAGATAACCGACATATCATTTCCATGAAATCGCAAGGGTTCTTGCAACCCCCTCAAGACATTATGGAGAAGTACAATGGGTGTTCAGTCCCCCAGTACACTCGCTACCCTCGTGTTTGACGTCGCATGCAAGGGCCTTCCTTGATGAAAATTTTCACCCGATTTGGAGCATGCCCTTAGGCACTCCTGAACAGTGGGCGATGCAGGATTCGAACCCGCGTCGACGGGTTCGAAGCCCGTCAGGATATCCAGGCTACCCTAATCGCCCTTATCCTTGCCAGATGCCCCCCCTTCTTGAAGAAGGCGGAAGGATTGGCTCGTCTATGGCGCGCTCTCTCCCATGCATCCCTACAGGCTGCTCCGCCTGTTGTCGAGAGACAACCATGCCCTTGACCAAGGCAGAAGCCGCCCTCTTAACGCGCAGAACCGGAATGGCTATCGAAGATTTCACTTGGCGAAATAACGGTATACTCACCCTTCTTAATGATGAAAAAACTCGTGCATGTGTCTTTTTGTTGACTTCATCTGCTGACATCAATGCAGAAGGTATGTGTTCAGTGTATGAAGTGAGGCCACAAGGGTGCCGAACCTATCCGAATGTATTGAATAAAAACGATGAAGCAATCCTCGATGAAGGTTGCCCACACAAGGCTCAATTTCCTGAACCAACTGAAGAAGATGCGATTGTTCTTCTCAATCTTGAGGAACAATTGTTGCGTGAAGTATGAGTCGGCCAAGACTGGCGTGAACATGCTCTACCCATCGTTGGTTGATGTGCCATCCTGTTATCGAAAAAGTTGATTCGATGTCATCCCATTGACCGTGTAAAAGGTCCACTGGCGCCCCTACTGCGAGTGCTTCATCAGCGAGTTCTCCAAAAGGATGCATCGGTAAGATCAACACTAAATCAGCATCTTCAGCAGCAACATCTCGAGCACTCTGAAGTACGGATTGAATCAATTCAGCATGGTCGAGAGAACCTTGTGAGTTTCTCCCATACGGTGGGTCGAGAACAAATCCACTGATACGGCGATGTGCTTGTTTGGGAAGTACTGTAGATAATTGAGTTGCATCACCGAAGAGTAATTTTGCATCCGAATGAGGCATTGCCCAATCGAGATTTTTCTGAGCACCTTCAATCATCGAGGGGTCGAGGTCTATGCCGTATGTTTCACGACCAGAAAGGGCTGCTTCAAGAACAAATCCACCGGTCCCGGTCATGAGGTCCAATGTTGCTCCTTTTTCACGAGGACCTGATGCTACATTGACGGCCAACCGGGCCAGACGGGGGTCAAGGCTAACCGGTTTGAAGAATGGTCGGTCAGTTGCACGGCGAGAAATGATTCCATCAGAATCGTCTCCTGAACCAACCATCCAGCCGCATGCGATGATTCCAGCACTGGCATCAAGCACCATTCCAAGCCGGTGTTCAGGAGATTCAAGGTCGATTTCATAGCCTTGGGCTGACATCATGCCGCCAATTTTCCCGGCGAACTCTCGACTGCTAACACCTACCATTTTCCCTTCATGCTTCATCGAACGAACAGCAACTGAGCCATTGCGAGGATGGGTTGTGAGATACGTTTGAATACGTTCAAAAAATACGGAAGAGTCCTCTTCTCTCTTCCAAACCACAGCATGGCAAAGCAAGGCTTGGCATCCACTTGCACACTGAACTGCAGATTGCATTTCTTGAAGAGAAATATCTCCCTCGAGTTCGACCAACCTCCGAGAAGAAAGTCGCGTCAATGTAGCATGTGGGAGGAGTGCTGATATCTCAGCTCGAGCCAATGCGGGATGCCAGCCACGTAAACTCGCTACATGACTCGCCATGGTGAGCGCTTGCGCCTCGCCTTCTTGACCGATTCGGATGCGAATATACACATACTGTCGCCCCGTATTCCCTCCATGGGCTGCAATCTTCGAGACCTCGCTACGCCTGAAAACATCGATTTGGCGAGTCTTTCCGGAAAGCGCGTTGGCATTGACGCCTTCCTCACTGCATTCCAATTTCTGACAACAATGCGAGACCGTTCCCCTCAAGGAGACGGGGGACCTCTACGAGCAGAAAATGGAAAGGTTGTTTCCCATTTAATGGGTTTTCTCAATCGAACGGCGACGTTGTTGAATCTCGGCATCAAGCCAGTGTACATTTTCGATGGAGAATCACCAGAATTGAAAGCCGATGAATTGGCATCGCGGCGAGCGCGTCGAGATGAGGCTGAGCGTGTACACAAGGAAGCGTTGGCTGCTGGAGATTTTGCTTTGGCCCAAAAGATGGCCCCTCGTATCATGCATTATACTCAAGAGATGGTTGATGAAACCAAGCAATTACTCGATTTACTCGGTGTGCCTTGGGTTGTGGCAAAAGCAGAAGGCGAAGGACAAGCAGCAGTGATGGCTGCGAGAGGACAACTCGATGTTGTTGCAACTCAAGATTGGGATGCACTGCTCTATGGCACACCCCACCTCGTTCGTAATCTCATGAGTGATGGTTCGAAGCAGCATGGACGTGTTGTACGGGCGCAAATGATTGACTTGGACGCCATGCTTGAAAGCCATGACCTCAGCCGAGCGCAATTGATTGATTTAGCCATCATGATTGGTACAGATTTCCATCCTGGCATCAGAGGTATTGGACCGAAGACAGGAATCAAACTCATCAAAGAGCACGGGTCCATCGAAGCCATTTGTCAAGTAAAGGACAAGGAGGTTCCTCAACGGCTGAGTGAAATTCGTGAAATCTTCCACCACCACCCTGCTGTCGATGTTGATGATGAAGACCTGCTTCCAGGGCAAATCGATGTCAAGGGGCTCATCCAATTCTTACAAGTTGAACGTCAATTTAGCCAACGACGAATGGACAATGCGTTTGACAAATTACGAGAAATCGGTTTGATTCGTGAAGGTGGTCAAACTTCACTCTTCTCGTTTTGAAGATTGCATAAAACGCAAAGGACTTGCTAATACATCAACGCCTTGGTATTGAGTCACTGCTTGACGCGCTACGCTTTGTGGGTCTTGAAGTGCTTCGAGAATTGTATTGACCGGTGCGCATGGAACACCTGCTAATTTTTGTTCGAGTTCATTTCGATTGAACTGTGATACAGCATTTGAGACACAGGTCTCGACTGCTTCTCGGGCATGAACTCGTCCTTCATTCGTAGCCCACTCTTCTTGATTCTCAAGCGCCAAAGCATCGACTAAAGTGAGCCACTGATTATCTGAGCCGACACCGATAACAAACCACCCGTCTTTTGCTTCAAAAGCACGGTATGGTACCAAATTCGGATGAGCAGAACCCATTGGAGTTGGATTTTTTCCACTCGCCATTGCATTGTGAGCTTGATTTACCAATGCGGCAACAGCACAATCCCAAAGCGACAAATCAATTCGCATGATTTCACCTGTTCTTTCTTTATGCAATAAAGCAGCAAGAATTGCATTCCCGGCGTTGAGGCCTGTGATGACATCGATCCATGCAACGCCAACTTTGACCGGCGCTCCACCGGCTTGGCCAGTGATTCCCATGATGCCACTTCGAGCTTGTAAAGCGACATCGTAACCCGGTTCATCGCGTCGAGGACCAGTGGCGCCGTAAGCCGATATCGAACAGAGTATGACCTCGCTTGGTAAAGGACCCACGAGGCGCTCAAGAGTGCCTGGTCGGAAATTTTCAACGACAACATCGGCGGTTTCTATCAATGCTTGTACTTCCTTTGTTTCACGTTTGAGGTCAAAGGTAACGATGTCTTTGCCTCGGTTGCATGATAAGAAGTAGGCCGCAACCTGCTTTCCATCGAACCCTGTGGTAAATGGTGGACCCCAATGGCGGGTGTCATCGCCCCATGGTGCTTCGATTTTGATAACTTCAGCGCCAAGGTCAGCTAGCATTTGGGTCGCATATGGACCTGCCAATATTCGCGAGACGTCGACGATTCGAATCCCCTCTAAAATTCCGCCCATGTACCCCCGAAGTGTCCGAAAGGGTTGAACCTCTCCCCCCGAACCGTTGCCTATGGAGCGGTTGAATTTCGAAGATGACCGTCTTTGGACTCGTCTACTGATTTTGGGTATTCTGCTCAATGTCATCGTGTGTTTCACCAGCGATTTAGGATTAGATACACAAGTCAAAATGGCCGTTGATGAAAACGGCGCATTACCTTGGGGCGACCTGCGACCTGAAATCGCAGGAGAAAGTAATCCAGATGATGGCGGTTATCGAATCGTCTTGCCTTTGTATGAGATGTCTGAGATTGGAATCAAAATCATGGCTCTCCTCACCTTCGCCGGTATGACTGCTTGTTTGTATCGATGGGGTGGTGTGCGCTCTGCAGCTCTTCTTTCGCTTTCCCCGGCGCTTATTTTTTCAGTTGGCCGAGGTTATGAAGAAGTGTATTTAGCAGCTTTTTGTGCTGTTGCATTGATTCTTTTTACTGGGCTATTATCCTCAAAAAACAGACCCTTGCAATCATTCCTTGGCGGGATATCTTTCATGATGATGCCTTATGCAAAAGGATTCTCAGATGGAACTGATGTGTTTGTTGGTGGCCTTGTATTGGCGGTATTGGTCACTGTTTGGAACGAAATGATTCGGCGAGGCGGGGAGAGAACCAAATGGATGTCGAAGCCCCATGTTGTCGGAATCGTTGTATCTGCAGTCGTAGCATTGTCCATGATTCTTCTCGGCATCCTTGGCTATAACAGCACACTGGCAATACTGGCTGAAAGCCCTGTTAGATACACGACTGCATTTGCCTTTTCACTCTTGGATGTCCTTGTCATCTTCACTTTATTTGGCATGGTTTTGTGGCCGTTTGTCGGCTCTATGCTCCATGGATTGGGTTCTGTCGAAGACTCAAAAGTTGCCATGATGGCCGGATATATCGCCGGTATCTTGACGGCAGTGGTGTTCTATGTCGCTGCTCTTTGGACGTATGAAGCGAATATATGGGGGGCTGATTGGCCAGGCATAATTTGGACCATGGGCAATAATGGGCGATATGCGACTTTACTGTTCATTCCCTTTGTTCTCCTCCTTCAACAACTGCGACACCATGTTGAAATTCCAACATACGATGCTCCGCTTGCAAAAGCCAAAGTCATGGGTTTGGTCGTTGTTCTCTTGTTACCACTCTCGCTTCTTGCAGCATTCCATGGACAAACCATGTGGACTGATGAAGCGGCAAGTGCAATGGAACTTGAAAGCGGTGATGAATTCCTCTTTGTTTCAGAAGACACATTGGGCATGCACTGGCTCTATACATTCTATGCTCCGCTTAATGCGGAGGAAAATGCGATTACCGGACATTGGAGATCGGTCGATTCGAACTGGGAGTCGGATTTGAACTCCTCTTTGTCGCAAGTAACAACACTCGTTGTTTCACCTGACGTAACGTTAACACCCAATGGGTGGATTGTTGAATCAAGTGGAGAAGTAGACCTTCTCAACGGTGGAGGCGAGTGGCGCGTGTTCACGCGCTCCTAACCTCAAGCGTTCTTGTCTGCTTGGACTTGGGTGCGCACTGCTTGAGCAGCGGACTTTGCACCTTGCATAGCCTTGCGCACACGGGTACCAGCAGCAGCGTTACCCTTGTCATGCTTGACAGCATCAGCAAGAGCGGCAGTTAAATCATCAATCATCGTTTGAACCATAGCCTCGACGGACATAACCTGCTCGCTGAGTAATCGGCTTTTATTGATTTCTCCGGTAATACATGAAAATACGGTACTCGATTCGATGCATGCATCGCCAAACCCTTCCTTTTCTGTCAAAAGACAATTATGAGCACTACAAGACTGGGTTTTCAAGCGAGGGGTTGAAAACCCCACGGTTGGACGGTAGAACAAGGAGGAGTAAGACATGCGCTTCGGTGTTCGAGGAACTTTACCGGACCCAGACCCTGTTGCTACACAGGAATGGGTCGATTCAATCCTTGCTGTTCGCGACCAACTCGGCGATGAAGAAGCGCGACGTCTCTTGCTTTCTACCGTTGATGCTGCTCGCCATGCTGGCGTGGAAATCGATGTGGTCAATACTCCTTATCTCAATTCCATTCATCCTGAAAACCAAGGCACATATCCCGGCGATTTGGAAATGGAGGAACGCCTCCATGGTATCATCCGATGGAATGCGATGATGGTCGTCACACGTGGTAACAAAAACTTCGAAGGTATTGGAGGCCACATTTCGACCTATGCTTCAGCATCTCATGCTTGGGAGATTGGATTCAATCATTTCTTCCGAGGCAAAGATGGCGCTGGGCAAGGAGACCACCTCTATTGGCAAGGACATGCTTCTCCTGGTATTTACGCTCGTGCTTGGCTTGAAGGGCGTTTGACTCATGAACAAATGGAAGCGTTTCGTCAAGAAACTGGCGGCAAAGGTTTGTCTTCATATCCGCATCCAAGACTCATGCCAGATTTCTGGGAGTTCCCAACCGTCAGCATGGGGCTTGGTGCAATGACTGCCATTCACCAAGCTCGTTTCAACCGCTATCTCGAAGACCGAGGTTTAGTTTCAACTGCAAACTCCCGTGTATGGTATACTATGGGTGATGGTGAGTCCGATGAACCGGAATCATTGTCTCAACTTTCTCTTGCAGGGCGCGAGGGCCTAGATAATATTGTCATGACCATGAACTGTAATCTGCAACGACTTGATGGACCTGTTCGTGGTAATTCGAAGATCGTCCAAGAACTCGAAGGGAGATTTCGTGGTGCTGGGTGGAACGTCATCAAGGTTCTCTGGGGCACCAGTTGGGATGATTTGTTTGCCCGTGATTCTGCAGGACTTCTTGCTGCACGCCTTGATGAATTGGTCGACGGTGATGAACAGCGAATCATGACTGCTGAAGGGGCAACTATCCGCAAAGAATTGTTTAATTCAGAGGGATTGCAAGCCCTTGTTTCTCACTTAAGTGATGACGATTTAATCGATTTGTGTGCCGATGTTGGCGGTCATGATTTCGTCAAACTCCACGCGGCTTATGCCCAAGCTACCGCTCACAAAGGGCAACCAACCGTTGTATTGATGCGCACCATCAAAGGATTTGGGCTTGGCCCAGCCTTTGCAGGCCGGAACACAACACATCAAAAGAAGAAGGCGGGAATGGAAAGTATCCAATACATGCGCGACGATTTAGGGCTCGGTTTCTCGGATGAAGATTTGGAAAAGTACCCCTATGTTATGCCCGAAGATGTTCCGGAATTGGTTGCTTATGCCAAACAACGTCGTGCTGCTATGGATGGATTCATGCCAAGTCGTGTTGTGCCTAAATTTGATTTGACATTACCAGAAGAAGGAACATATGCTGAATTTGATGAAGGTACCAAAGGAAAAATGCAGGTCTCAACCACAATGGCCTTTGTTCGAATTCTACGCTCTTTGATGAAAGACAAGGAGTTTGGTAAGCGTATCGTCCCAATTATTCCTGATGAAGCGCGTACCTTTGGAATGGACCCGTTGTTTTCTGAATTTGGAATCTATCACCCCGAGGGTCAACTCTACAAGCCAGTTGACCACAAAGTTCTGATGAAATATAAGGAATCAGCAAAAGGCCAACTTTTGGAAGAAGGCATCAATGAAGCCGGTGCAACCTCTACGTTTATTGCCTCAGCTACTTCTTTTGCAACACACCATTATCCAACAATTCCTTTCTACATTTTCTATTCTATGTTCGGATTCCAGCGTGTGGCTGACCTCATATGGTCTGCAGCCGACCAGCGCGCTCGCGGCTTCCTAATGGGGGCTACTTCTGGCCGAACTACACTCAACGGTGAAGGTTTGCAACACCAAGATGGTCATTCACTCCTCATGGCACACACCAATCCGGCTGTCCGTGCCTGGGACCCAGCGTTTGCTTACGAATTGGCAACCATCATTCGCCATGGCATTGATGAAATGTATGGACAAGATAAGGATGTCATCCATTATATCGCCGTCTACAATGAGAATTATCCTATGCCACCAAAACCACAAGGTGTTGACCAAGGCATCATTCGCGGCATGTATTTACTGCGCAGTGCCCCAAAGGGCGACGGTCCAATCGTTCGCCTTATTGGCTCAGGTCCAATCATGGTGCAGGTGCTTGATGCTGTTGAAAAACTCGAAGCATATGGCGTTCGTTCCGAAATATATTCAGCCACCTCTTATGGGGAATTACGCCGAGAAGGTTTGGAATGCGACCGATGGAATCGCTTGCATCCGGCCAAAACTGCTAAGCAGCCATGGGTTGAACAAATGCTTGGGAATGCAGAGGTCCCGGTTGTTGCCGTCAGCGATAATATGGCTGCGGTTCCCGATATGATTCGCCAATGGGTCACAGGTCACTTCACCGTCTTAGGGACAGACGGTTTTGGGCGCTCAGATACTCGAGAAGCGCTTCGCAGATTCTTTGAAATCGATGGAGCAGCGGTTGCGCTTGCAGCGCTCTCCTCCCTTGTAAGAGATGGTTCAATTGAGGCCAAGGTCTATGAGAAAGCCGAGAAAGAATTCGGAATTTCTACTGAACGTAAGGACATCACTGAACTTTAAGGGTGAAAAAGTAATATTCAAAAGCAAAACCATACTCTCAATCAATATGGTTGGCGAAGTCTCTGAAGATGGAAAATGGATATGGGATGGAGAAAACTGGAACCCGAAGACTGACGAGGAACACACAACATCTCACCCAGAGAACACTGTCAATGAAGTTGAAACTCCAGAATCCCATGCAATACCTGTCGAAATTGAAGATACTTCTGCTCCGATGATGGGCGCTCTACCTCTGCCGGACTCGGTCCCAGCCCCGCTTCCAATGCCGGCCTTCGACCCCAATTTTCAAAACCAAATGATTGGTGAAACAGGGAGTAAAGCTCCAAAAATCCTGAGGATTTTATCTGGTTCAACGGGCATTTTGATGTCTGTGGTTATGATTTTATTTATTGTAGGATTTGTTCTCGGCGTAAATGCCGACAATATTTCCGGTTTCCAAGATGAAGGGACCTCCGCAGGAGATGACTTCGCCGATGCAATTGGCATCATACAGATTCTAACATATGTCTCTCTTCTCTTCATTGTCGGAATCATTACTGTTTCGGTTTTGACAATGATGAATAAGTCGGCATGGTGGGTACTACCTGCATCGATTATGCTTTTGATATTGCTCTTTGCAGGAACTGCTTTCTACATGGCGCAAGCTGCAAATGCGTATTATGACACATGTGACTCAGAAGTGTACTATAATTGCCCTACTCAGGACGAAACAATGTTTGATCAAGACGCCATGTTTTCAGGATTTTGTGGTATTGGTGGCCTTTTGATTGTAGGTATAATGTCCCTCATTATTCGTGCAAAATCTAGAAACTCTGAAGAAAAATATGTGACACTTGCCATTCCGGAGGATGGAGAAGTACTCGGCTCCCAAATTGCTGAAAAAGACGATAAGAAAGTGAAAGTGGTCTTGGCGATCAGCGTCATCGTGATCATATTGGGCAGTCTCTTCGCATATGGTATTGGAAACGCTTTAATGAACCCTGTAATGGCAGATTCAGAAGATGATGCCTATTTTGTCTTTGATGTCCGTGATGCTTGGGATTCTTCAGACGGGCATGTCATGAGTGAAGATCCAGGTGATGCATTGGTCGTTGTTGATATGCTTCAAGGTAATTCAGAGAGGCACTGGGAATTCGTTTCAATAAAAATCGTCGCCGAAAGTGGAGAGGCCTATACTTGTGAGTGGTGGCAGTTAAGCCGAAATTCCGGTTGTGAATTTGATGAATTAGATGTTAACGAGGACGGTTACTGGGCCGTGGGTGAAAGTTTGATAATTTACGAAGACAGTCTCACCAACATATGCTCCGGCGATAATGGAGGCTGTGAAATAGCCGTAGAGGTCAATATTGGTAGTATGGATGGGAATTGGGAATACAATTCTGAGTGGTATTATGGGTATGCTGATGCTGCCGAATGAAATTGAATCTTGGACGTTCTCAGCATTGATGCACTCGATGAATAATTTGACTTTGTATTCAGATTGCAAATTATCCTCAAATGTGAATGGTATGGCATAGGGAACTGCTAAGAACACAGCCAATACACGTGAAGATGAGGGTGTTCAATTGAAACTACGGCTTCATCAATTTCTTTCGAAATGTGGGGAGTTCACATCAAAAAGTGATGTCAAACAAGCCATTTGGGATGGTGACATCACCGTCAATGATTCGGTTATCAAAAACATCGCCTATGAATTCAAACCTGCAAAGCGCACAGTAAAGTACCGTGGCAAAGAATTGTTTCTTCCCCAAAGTGATGTCTATTTTCTCCTCAACAAACCTGCGGGTTGTATTTGTTCTCGACTGAATTCACAAGAACTTGAACTCAACAAAGTATCGGTCTATGAACTGTTTCGGAATGCCGTGGAACCCACTGTTTACGAAACGCTCGTAACCGTTGGAAGGCTCGACGAAGACACAACTGGTTTGTTATTGGTGACAACCGATGGAAAATTGGTTCATTCAATAACTGACCCAAATAGGAAAATCAAGAAGACCTATCGCGTCGAAACTGAAGAGCCGATTACAGATGCTCAACTCGATTCAATTCGAAAAGGCGTGAATGTCTCTGTGGTCGAATACGGCTCGTTAGAAGAGTTTCAAACTCGCCCAGCAATCATCGACTTGGAAAGCCCATCGTGCGCTTTGCTGACAATCGATGAAGGCAAGAAGCGGCAAATACGCCGAATGTTCACAACACTTGGAAACCATGTGAGCCATTTACATCGTGTGTCCACCGAAGGATTGGTGCTGGAAGAATATGCGCTTGAGCCTGGCCAATATTGTTCAATTACTCGTGAAGACATCAATCGAGCACTGTTTTCGTGATGGGCGTCAACACTCAATTGGTCCGTTTCATATCCTCTGACCAAAATATGCCTAAGATGAATTTCGTAACATTAGAAGCCGTTTTCTTGAAGCCAACCGGTAACGGGGAGGTTGTTTTGACGTAAAACTGCAGCAGCTTCAGTTAACAAGGTTTGGCGGCGTTGAATGTCTTGCCTCTGTTCTGCAATAGCGGCGAGTTGAATGAGTGCATCCGAATGTCCTTCATGGTCATTCACCGTTTTAGCAAGGCGTAAACTCAATTCAAATTTCTCTTGGGCGTCCTCAAACTGCTGTCGATAAAGCAGGGTATTTCCAATGTTAAATTGGGCCATTCCTTCGCCTTGGCGGTCGCCAAGTTGCCGCATAATATCGAGTGATTCATTGAAGTAACGTTCTGCTTCAACAAATTGGTCTTGTTCTTCGAAAAAGACGCCTAAAAGGTTGAGAGTGTCGGATTGGCCGCGTAAATCTGAAAGTTTCTTTTTCATCTTCAATGCCATTTTGTACAAACGCTCAGCCTCGACGAAATCACCACGCTGTTTGGCTTGGTCAGCAAGTTGGATATTGGAGAATGCCTCGCCTCTCCGGTCACCAATTTGCCGCTTGATTGCGACGCTTTCATTGGTTAGGCGTTGGGCATCACTCATGTTTCCAAGGCGTTCAGCAACTGTGGAAAGATTCGCGAGAATGATTGCTTCACCTTCCAAATCCTTTTGCTTTCGTTTGATGATCAGGCATTGGCGATAGTGAAGTTGTGCCCCCTCATATTCTTTTTTCGATTCAAGAATGTTTCCAAGGCCGTTGAGAGCAATGGCGACACCGTTTTCATCGGCATGTGATTCTTTAATTTCGAGGGCTTGAGAAAACAAGTTTTGGGCTTGTTCGTATTCATTTCCACTAAGGGCGAGGTTTGCCATGGCTAAAATCACATCAGCCTCGCCATTTTTCTCGCCGAGTTCTAATTTCATTGCTTGCGCATCTTGGAAATTCACATAGGCACCAGGTACATCACCTTGATTCAAAGCAAGATATCCAATATTGAGGAGGGCGTCTGCCTCACCACTGCGATTTGATTCTTCGCGGAATGTCTTGAGCGCTCTTTGGTAATGCTCCATGGCCCCTTGATATCGTCCGGTCAAACGAGCTGCATTTCCAAGTTTCAAATCGGTTGAACCTTGAATTTTGATACCTTGAGAATTGAGTTTATCGCCTGCTTTCAGAAGGTTTTGAACATTGGACATCTGTTGATTCGATGGTTGTGAGTTTTGGACATTCCCCACAAAACCAATTTGTTCAAGGGCCAATACCATGGCTTTTGCCATATCCTCGGGACTGTTTTGTACAATTGTTTGCGAAGTAAGATTGCCCATAATGACGCTGTCAACAATTTTTTGCTGAGTGTAGACATTTGCCCCTGACGCATGGTGCACTTCTGTACCGACCGGAACCCATTCCGAACCAGTCCATTCGGACTTCCCGTCTGGGCTCAGTTTCCGCTCCACCATGATTCATACAAGAGGTGTTCAACTATCTAACTATTGTTTCAAATCGGCTTTTTCTCGATTAAAATCGAAAGTCGGATAAGTACTCTTAAATGATATATCAAGGCCATTAACCCTCATAGGGGGGCGCTTCAGCATGGTGAAAATAGCAATTTATGTCGACACCTCTGGTTCGATGAATGAACGAATTCAAGGTGAAATGAGTGAAGATTTCTCTGGAGAGACCAATTCTATTTTCGGCAAAATTCGACGAGGTCTCGGGCTCAAAGGAAAGGTCAAAAAGCAATTAGTTGCTAAAGCAATGTGGGAAAATCTTGTTCCGACATTCAAAGACCGTCAAACCAAAGTTTCGACCATTAACAGCAGAGGCCGTTCCAGAGTCCTTGCCCCTCTTGACTTTCGTAGCCATGAAGATTTATTGAAAATCCAGTTTCCAAAAGCCAATGGTGGGACATATCTTTGGAAATTCTTGGTCGAAGAAGCTGAAGAACTCGGCAAGGACAGTGTCGATTGGTTGTTTTTCTTAATCAGTGATGGAATGGACATGAGTTCCCCTCCGCCGTTCAATGGAGTACAGGGGTTCCAGCCGTGTATCGAGGCAATCAAAAAAATTGGTATTGATGTTGAGTTTCACATCATTGGTCTTGGATTGCCCGATTCATCGGTGAATGTATTTCGCCAAGTGAGTGGTGCAAGCGGGGGTTCATTCGTCAATATCGTTGAAGCAGGAGACGATGTCGAGCAAGCCGTCGAAGAAGTCGGCGGCGCCCTTGAAGAATCGCTCAACCCAATTGCTCGTATGGCAAGTCGGCAGAGAAGGCAACAAGAATATCTCGAGTCTCGACAGGAAGGGGACCTTGATATCACAACTGAAATCGCCCCTCCCGCTCCTGCTTACACAGGCTATACCTATGGCGACATGACGATTGAGGACACCAATCCTGAACAACTTTCTCAATGGCAGAACGACTTGCTTCGAATCCGAGGGGATGAGCAAATTGAGAATATTCAAGCCTACGAAAACTGGGTTTCGATGCGTTCTACTCCTTTGTTTTCAGATACGCCAGGAATCCCAATTGATTCATGGGCCCTATCTGCAGCCGATGTCTCACTTATTGCAAGCATGAAGATTGACAACCTCTTCACGTTCCTTTCCCAAATTCGAAGTTCAGATGTTCCTATTGAAAACCGTCGAATTATCGTTCGGGGTGAAAACATCTCCGAGACGCTCTTGGATACGCTTTCCAACTCTGGTGCAAGAGTGGTCATCTATCCAGAAGAACTTCCACCCCCTCCACCGCCTGAATTGGATGATGAAAAGTGGGAGCGAAATGAGTACGACTTCAATGACAACCCTACTCGTGAATGGGAAATCTATCCACATTTGGGAACAAGTAAGGCGCGATATTCAGTGGTCATCGACCCTCCAGTCTATCCCGCATATGTTGAGAAACTTTCTGAAGCCTTTAACAAAAAAGGGATGGTTGCAGAGTTGGAATCCAAATTACGCCCAATTCAACGCTCGTATGCAGAATTGATTTTCAAGCCTTCATGGAATCACTTCAATGACAAGTGGGTGCCTGATGATTGGCCATCGTTAGTTTCACTTGAGCCGCAAACAGTTGGTGAAGCATTTTGTGAATCACTTCGTATTGCTTACATTCAAGTGGTACATGAATGGCTCTTTTCTCGTGGGAATCGTCCGAAGTTCATCTTAATTCGGCTTTCCAATGAATCGAAAACACTCGGCTTACACAAACACCCTTGTTATTTGGAATTCCAAACGCTGTTGGCAGACATGTTCCATTATCAAAGCACAAATTTGCGGATCAAGGCACCGCGTGTTGAATATTGGTGAATATTTGAGCGTAAGAGTTCAAAAATTACCGGTAACCACATGTACTCCCTCTACCTGTAAAGCAACATGGGTTTCTTTGCAACGATAGGTCGCGGATGGAAAATGAGCAAATTAAGTATGTCAGTGGTTAAGAAAGACCCTGAATTGATTATTTACATGTTTATTTGTGGTATTTTGAGTATTTTGACGATGGCTGCAATGAGTATCCCGCAATATCTGGAACAGGGTTGGGCTGTTGATGCTGAAGGGCAAATGACTGGGGCATTCATGGCTTTCATCTTTGTAGGATACATGGTTCTTTCAATCATTGTAACGTTTTGGAACAGTGCCATTGTAGCAAATTCACATATCCGACTTACAGGTGGCGACCCGAGTTTTATGGACGGCGTGTCCGCTGCCATGAGTAAAATTCACATTATTATCCTCTGGGGAATCATAGCAGGGACGGTTGGTTTGTTGTTGAAACTCCTCAACCAAGCTGCAAGAGATCAGAAAGGAGGAGCTGCGATTGTTGCAATTATTCTTACCGCCATTGGAGCGGCTGTTTGGTGGATGATGACGTTCTTCATGATTCCACACATGATTATCGAAGACCAAGGTCTTGGAGACAGTCTCAAATCAAGTAAGAATATGTTTTTCAAAACCTGGGGTGAAAACATCACTTCTGGCCTTGGAATTGGTTTGATTGGAGGGTTTTTCGTTGTCCTCATCGCCATCGTTTCGTTAGGAATGATGGTTGCACTTGGCCCACTCTGGTACATCGGTTTGGGAATTGGCGTTGTCGGGATTTCTATTGCACTGGCATGGACCAATGCGGCTGAACAAGTCGCTGTTACTGCACTCTATCTTTATTCGAAGAACGGTGAGATGCCTGAAATTTACCAGAACTTCGGAATGAATCACTTCCACATGGACCCAACGGTCGCTTGACTCAATTCTCATTCGAAAACCTGAGTTTTTTTCAGTCAAATTCGGATTACGAAGGCTTCCAATCTTTGTAAGCGATTTGTGCAGGAACGACTTCCTCTTCGCCGTCATAATAGTCAATCATTCTTTCAGCAACCCATTGAAGCCATTCAAACGCTTGCTCGCTTTCCTGCTCTTTTCTGAAATTTTCAATAATCAACTTGTTCTTTTGCCATGCAGTAATCATGGAGAGAGAAAATTGTTTTCGAACAACATCGAAATCAAAATGCCCATCGTGAAGCGTAATTGCTATGCTTTCCCAAGTCAGCAATACGGTGAAAACTTTCGGATAATTTTCTCCATGAAACTCTTCCAATTCTTTGAATGATTTCAAGTCATCAGGTTGCATCCAGATTGATATGCTTCCGTGTGAGAAGTCTTTGTTTTGCCATAATTCAGACAGTTTCAATGAAGATGACGCCTTTCTATCCTTCTTCATTTCCTTAATTGTAATCCAGCTGTAAATCGCTGCTCCAAAAATGGTTACCAGTCCTAAAACTTCAGCCCATTGTG
>MDSW01048153.1_pt1 | contig 17268 bp, 15 predicted proteins | sample 811171 | NCBI WGS metagenome assembly MDSW01 (sample SAMN05326641, study PRJNA326480) | marine metagenome | isolation source: seawater | place: Atlantic Ocean: North West | collected 2012
TAATTGAATATTTCGATTTAAAAAACATAATAACTTAAAATGTATATATCAAAAACATTTATTCCAATTTTAAAAAATAACCCTACAGAGGCAAAAATAAAATCTCATAAATTAATGTTAAGAGTCGGAATGATAAAACAATCTTCAGCCGGCATTTACTCATGGCTTCCAATTGGATTTAAGGTAATGAAAAAAATTGAAAAAATTGTAAGAGAAGAACAAAACAAAATAGGTGCACAAGAAATTTTGATGCCTACAATTCAGTCAAGTGATATTTGGAAAGAAAGCGGTCGTTACGATGATTATGGAGATGAGATGTTAAGAATTAAAGATCGTCAAGATAGAGAAATGCTATATGGACCAACAAATGAAGAGTTAATTACAGATATATTTAGATCTAATATTAAATCTTATAAATCTCTACCTCAACTTTTATACCACATACAATGGAAGTTTAGAGATGAACTTAGGCCAAGATTTGGAATAATGCGTTGCAGAGAATTTTATATGAAGGATGCATATTCTTTCGATATAAGTGATGATGAAGCTTTATATTCGTACAATAAGTTTTTTCTCTCATATCTCAAAACTTTTAAAAAGCTAGATCTAACTGCTATTCCAATGGCTGCTGATACTGGTCCTATAGGAGGAAATTTATCACATGAGTTTATTATTTTGGCTGAAACTGGAGAAAGTAAAATTTTTACAGACAAAAGAATTTTCGAAGTAAGTTACGAAGATGCTACTCTCAAAAAAAAATCACTTGATGAATTACGAAAAAAATATGAAACTTTCTATGCTGTAACAGATGAGAAATTTAACAAAGATGAATTTGAAAAAAAAGTTTCTTTAAATAATAGACTTATAACCAAAGGCATTGAAGTAGGGCATATTTTTTATTTTGGAAATAAATATTCAAAACCATTAAATGCAACTGTAGATTTACCTGGAGGTAAAAAAGATTATGTTAAAATGGGCTCGTATGGTGTTGGAGTTTCAAGACTGGTCGGAGCTATAATTGAAGCTAAATATAATGAGAAAGAAGAAATTATGAAATGGCCTATAAGCGTTGCTCCATACGAATTAGCAATAATCCCTATAATTAATAAAAATGATACATCAAATCTAGAAAAAGCTGAGAAAATATATAAGTTTTTTGAAAGTAAAAAAATTGACACAATTATTGATGATACTGATGAAAATTATTCTTCAAAAATGAAAAAAATTAATTTAATAGGAGTCCCTTATCAAATCATTATAGGAAAGAAATCTGAAGGTGATTTGTTTGAGTTTAAAGAAACTGGAAAAGAGTCTCAGAATTTATCAATTGATCAAATATCTGAACTTATAAGTCAACAAAAAGAAAAAATTTGATTTCTGTATTAGAAAAAGAAATTACATTTAGATATTTGAAAACTAGAAAGAAAGATGGTTTTCTTAATATCATTTCAATTTTCTCATTCATTGGAATAAGCTTAGGAGTTGCTGTTTTGATTATAGTTATGTCTGTGATGAATGGTTTTAGAAGTGAGTTAATAGATAAAATTGTTGGTTTTAATGCCCATGTAATAGTTGATCCTTATGAAGTGCAAATAGATAAATCAAAATTAAAAGATGAAAAATTACAATTAATTTCAAATAATTTAATTTTTAGCAGTAATGGAGAAGCAGTTTTATTGAACAAAGATTTTACAAAAGGTATAGTTTTGAGAGGGTATAAAACAAAGGACTTTTCTAAACTCCAAATTATTAATAATAAGAATTTTATTGGTAATAAAGAAAATCTAAAAGGTAACAGTATTTCAATAGGAAAAGAATTGAGTTTTTCATTAAACTTAAAAATTGGTGATAAAGTTTCAGTTATGTCTTCTACTGGAATTGAAACTATTATTGGTAATTTACCTAAACAGCAAACTTTTGTTATTAATTCTATATACGATAGTGGTTTTTCTGAATTTGATCATAATGTAGCATTTATTAATTTAGATGTTTTAGAAGAATTTTTTAATTTTGATCAAAGTAGTAGAAATTTAGAAATATATTTAAAAAATCCATCAGATATTGAAAATACTAAAAATATAGTTCAGTCTATTTTTAAAGATCAGTTCATTTATACATGGTCCGATATGAATAGTTCTTTATTTTCAGCTTTAAAAGTTGAAAGAAATGTAATGTTTATAATTTTATCTTTAATAATAATAGTTGCAGCCTTTAATATCATATCTGGTTTGACAATATTAGTTAAAAATAAAACTCGAGAAATTGCTATTTTAAAATCTATTGGTGTATTAAATAAATCAATTACAAAAATATTTTTCTTAGTAGGAGTTACCATTGGAACTTCAGCAACTTTATTTGGAATTATTTTAGGTGTTGCATTTTCTGTGTATATAGAAAATGTTAGAACACTTTTAAGCACGATATTTAATATAAGTTTATTTCCTGAAGAAATTTATTTTTTGAGTAAAATGCCTTCAGAAATTAATTTTTTTTCAATCCTTATCATATCAATCTGCTCAGTATTTGTTACCATTATAGTTTCTATATTTCCTGCTATTAAAGCTTCAAAACTAGATCCAGTTAAATCATTAAAATATGAATAATTTAATTACTCTTAACAATGTGTCTAAATCTTTTATTACTAATAAAAAAATATTAGTTTTAAAGAAAATTAATTTCAAATTTAATCCGGGTAAAATTTATTCAATAGTTGGGCCTTCAGGATCAGGTAAATCAACATTATTAAATATATTATCTCTTATTGACAAGCCAAGTTCTGGATTTGTTAAAATTAACAAAAATATAATTAATTTTTTTAACTCATCAGAAAACGATAAAATTAGAGCTGAAAAAATTGGAATTATTTACCAACAAAACAACTTACTTCCTGATTTTACTGCTTTAGAGAATGTCTATCTTGCAAGACTGTCACTAATTAATAACAAAAAAAATTCTATTGATTCGGCAAAAAAAATTATTAAAAAAATGGATTTATTTGATAGAATCAATCATTATCCCTCTGAATTATCAGGTGGTGAAATGCAGAGAATTGCAATTGCAAGAGCTTTAATTAATGAACCACAAATTATTTTAGCTGATGAACCGACCGGAAGCTTAGATCAAACAACTGCAAAAGAAGTATTTGACGTTTTATATAAACTTAAAAATTCGAATAGAATAATTATTTATGCAACTCACAATAGGTATTTTGCCAATAAGGCTGATTGCAAACTAGAAATGATTGATGGTAATATAAAAACTATCAATGCAGGAAACAAATAAACAAAAATTTAACCACATAAAAATTCATACACAATACTCAATTTGTGAGGGCGCAATTAAAATTGAGGAACTAAAAAATTTTTGTAAAGATAATAAAATAAACTCGGTAGGCTTATCAGATACCTCTAATTTGTGTGGTTCTTTAGAGTTTTCAGAGAATATATCTAAAGCTGGATCGCAACCAATAATAGGCACACAAATTAATTTTACTTATGAAAATACTACAGGTTTGCTTCCGATTATAGCATTAAACAAAACTGGATATAAAAGAATATTAGAACTTTCTTCCCAATCATATTTACTTAATGATTCAACATCTGAGCCTAGATTAAATATTTCTGAGTTATTTAAACTTACTGAGGGAATCGTTGTTTTGTCAGGATCAATAAATGGTCTTTTTGGAAAATTATTTTACAAAGGTAAAATAGAAGATACTAAAAAATTATACAAACATTTGTTATCTAAATTTGGTGACAGATTTTATATAGAAATTCAAAGACATGGTGACAATTATGAATTTGAATTTGAAAAAAATAACTTAAAGCAATCTGCAGATTTAAAAATTCCTATAATAGCTACAAATGAAGTTTTTTATATTAATAAAAATATGCATGACGCTCATGATGCACTAATTTGTATAGGAAAAAAAACATATATTAATGATAAGAACAGATTAAAATATTCCAATCAACATTACTTCAAATCTAGTGAAGAAATGTCAGAGTTATTTTCTGATTTGCCTGAAGCTTTACAAAATAACTATAACCTACCTTTTAGATGTAACTTTAGACCAGAAATTACCGAACCTGTATTGCCTAATATTAGTTCTGAAAAAGGTGGGGACGCTGATGAGATTTTGCTTAAAGAGTCAGAGGAAGGATTAAAAGATAAATTTTTTAAAATATTTAATATTGACAAGGTTAATTTAAATAAAAACGAAAATTATTCAAAATATAAAGAAAGATTAGACCATGAGTTAAAAATTATTACTAAAATGAGATATGCAAGTTATTTTTTAATCGTATCTGACTATATAAAGTGGGCAAAAAATAATGACATACCTGTTGGTCCAGGCAGAGGATCTGGCGCTGGGTCATTAGTTGCTTGGTGTTTGTCTATTACAGATGTAGACCCATTAAAATTTAATTTAATTTTTGAAAGATTTTTAAATCCTGATCGTATATCAATGCCAGATTTTGATATTGATTTTTGTGAAGAAAAAAGAGATTTAGTTTTTAAATATTTAACTTCAAAGTATAAAAATGGAGTGGCACATATAATTACTTTTGGAAAATTAAAGGCTCGTATGGTTATAAGAGATGTTGGTAGAGTTATAGGGTTACCGTATGGGTTTGTAGATAGTATTTCTAAAATGATACCTTTTGATCCCTCTCGACCACAAACTTTGACACAATGTATAGGCAATGAACCTAGGCTACAAAAATTAATTAAAGAGGATCCAAGAGTAAAAAAATTAACCGATCTATCTCTTAAATTAGAAGGTTTAAATAGAAATGTTGCTACTCACGCTGCAGGCGTTGTTATAGCTAATAAAAATTTGTCTGAAGAAGTTCCTCTATACAAAGACTCATCTGCTAATTTGTTATTACCATCAACACAGTTTGATATGTATTCTGCAGAAAAAGCAGGATTAATTAAGTTTGATTTTTTAGGTTTAAAAACTTTAACGGTTATTAATAAAACACAAAAGTTAATAAATAAAAAAAATATAAATTTTAAAATAGAAAATATTAAATTTGATGATCGAAAAGTTTTTGAATTATTGTCTAGTGGTAATACCGTTGGAATATTTCAGCTTGAAAGTGCTGGAATGAGAGAAGCTTTGATGAAAATGAAACCAAGTCATTTAGAAGATATAATTGCGCTTGTTGCATTGTATAGACCTGGACCAATGAGCAACATACCAATATATAATGATTGCAAACACGGAAAACAAAAACCTGATTATCTCCATCCTTACTTAGAAGAAATTTTAAAGCCAACATATGGTGTTATTATTTATCAAGAGCAAGTAATGCAAATAGCACAAAAACTCTCAGGATTTTCAGCTGGTCAAGCTGATATTTTAAGAAAAGCAATGGGCAAGAAAAAGCGAGCGGAGTTAGAAAAACAAAAAGAAAAGTTTATTGAAGGTGCAGTAAATAATGGTATTAAAAAAGATGTAGCTGCGAGTATATTTTTAAAAATCGAACCATTTGCCGAATATGGTTTTAATAAAAGTCACGCTGCTGCATATGGAATAATTTCGTATCAAACAGCATATTTAAAAGCACACCATCCAAATGAGTTTTTCGCTGCATCAATGACAATGGATATATCAAATCAAAACAAACTCAGTGAATTTTTTGAAGAATTAAAAAGATTAAATATGAATATTGTTAGACCTGATATAAATAAATGTTTTGCTAATTTCCAATCATCAAATGAAAATTTTTTTTATGCCTTAGGGGGAATTAAAAATGTAGGTTATGAAGCTATATCAAATATTGTTGAAGAGAGAAAAAAAAATGGAGAATTTTCATCTATAAATGATTTTATTAATAGAGTAAATCCAAAAGACATTAACAAACTACAGTTAGAAGGATTGGTTAAATCCGGAGCATTTGATACTTTAGATAACAATAGAAAGTCTATTTTTGAATCAATTCCAAAATTAATTCAAAAGTCAAAAAACATTTTTGATAATAAAATAGCAAATCAAATTGCTCTTTTTAATACTGATGAGTCAAGTGAACAAAATCTTGCTGTTTCTAAAAATGATTGGAAATTTGAAGAAAGATTAACAAAAGAGTTTGAAGCTGTTGGCTTTTATATATCTGACCATCCATTAAACCAATTTAAAGATATTTTTGATGATTATAAAATTATAGATTTCAAAAAATTTAAATCTATCAATGAGTCAAAAGAAGGAAATATTGCAGCAACACTTTTAAAGATACAAGAAAGAAAAACTAGCAAAGGAAATTCATATGCCGTAATTAAACTAACTGATTTAACTAGTGTGTTTGAATTATTTATTTTTTCCGACATTTTGGAATTAAACAGAGAGACATTAGTTGAAGGGAATTCTATTTTAATGACTTTAGCCAAAAATTCTATTGAAGATGAAAATAGGTTTAAAAGAATAAATGTAAAAAAAATAATGTCTTTAAAAAACCTATATAACAAGCCTATTTCCCAAATAGAATTTGAAATCACTAGACATGATCAAATGAAAGATATTTCAGAATTAATTAAAAATGAAGGCAATACTGCAGTAAAAATTAAATTTAATGATGGTAAAGAAGAGCTTATATTCAAGTTAAAAAATAAAAGGTTTGTTGATAGAAAATTGATAAATATTATCAAAAATCAAGATATTCTTGCTACTATTTATTAAAAAACACTTGTTTATTGATTAAATAATTTGTAAATAACCATTTAAATTAACACGCACACAGCTTGTGGTTTTATACCTCCGGTCCTTTAGTGGAAATAGTTGTGGTGGCATAACCGGGAATAAATATGAAAATACCAAGTTTAACAATACAGCAATTATTAGAGGCGGGAGTGCACTTAGGTCATAAGACGCTAAGATGGAACCCAAAAATGAAAAAATATATTTTTGGCAAAAGAGACTCGATACATATAATTGATTTAACACAAACACTCGAGCTAACAAATGTAGCACTTGAAAAAATATATGACACGATAGCTAACAATGGAAAAATTTTGTTTATATCAACTAAAAAGCAGGCATCTGAAGCTATTGCTGATGTAGCAAAAAGCACAGGACAATATTTTGTTAATTATAGATGGTTAGGAGGAATGCTAACAAATTGGGGCACTATATCAAACTCTATAAAAAAACTTCAAAAAATTAATCTAGATTTAGTATCTGAAAATCGTGGATTTACAAAAAAAGAATTATTAAAAATGAGCGTTTTGAGGGACAAACTTCAGAGGTCATTAGGTGGGATTGCTGAAATGAAAAAAATTCCAGATCTAGTCTTTATAATAGATACAAATTATGAATCATTAGCAATAAAAGAGTCAATCAAATTAGGAATACCAATAATTGCAATATTAGATACAAACTCGGACCCTGGAGGAATAGATTATCCAATTCCTGGAAATGATGATGCAAGAAGATCAATTGATTTATATTGTTCATTAATCAAGGAAACAATTGAAAACGCTAAAAAAGCATCGCCACAAAAAATATCTGAAAATGAAAAAAAAGTTTCTAAAGAAGATATTAAAAAACCAAAAAAAATACTTGAAAAAATATTAGAACAAAAAAATCCAAAAAAAAAATTGAATTAGACTAATATGAGCAGTATAGAGAAAGTAAAACAACTACGCAAATCTACAGGTGCAGGTTTTAAAGATTGTAGCGCTGCCTTGGATGAATCAGGTGGTGATTTAGATAAAGCTGTAGAAATATTGAGGGTAAAAGGCATATCAAAAGCTTCAAAAAAAATGTCAAGAGTAGCTAACGAAGGTGTAATTGCTTTAAGTGGTGATGAAAAAAAATTATCATTAATAGAGGTAAATTGCGAAACTGATTTCGTTGCAAAAAATGATGATTTTATTAACTTCGTTAAAGAGTTAAGTGAACTAAATAATTTAAATAATTCCGACAAAGAAAAATTAAATAAATCAAAGATGAAAAATAGTAAATCAGTTGAAGAATGCTTGGTAGATTTAATTGCAAAAATAGGAGAGAAAATTACCATTGGTAGAGCAAAGACATTTAGCCATAATGGATCTAAAAATTTTAATTATTTACATACAGTAGTAAAGGATAATTTATCTAAGTTAGCTGTAGTTGTTTCATTAGAAACAAAAGATGTATCAGATAATTTAAAAAATTTTGGTAAACAATTATCTATGCATATTGCGGCAAGTAATCCACTAGCTTTAGACTCTAGCAATATTGATAAAAGTATTTTAGATAAAGAAATCTCATTAATAAATGAAGAACTTAAAAATACAGGTAAGCCTGATGACATTATTAAAAAAATAAGTTTAGGTAAACTTCATAAATTTAAAGAAGAAAACTCTTTATTGTCTCAGCAATGGGTTATGGAGCCTAAAAAAAAAGTTCAAGATATTTTAAATGAACTTAGTATAAGTGACTTAAAAATAAAAGATTTTTATCGTTTAAAAATTGGTGATTAAATGTTTAATGAAAAAAATTATAACCAGAAAATGGATAAAACTTTTGAAGTTTTTACTAAAGAGCTAAGTTCATTAAGAACTGGTAGAGCCAGTTCATCTATGCTTGATCTAATTAAAGTTGATGTTTATGGACAAAAAATGCCAATAAACCAAATTGGTAGCATAACTACACCTGAAGCTAGAATGATTAATATTCAGGTTTGGGATCAAAATAATGTTCCTTTAATCGACTCAGCTATCAGAAAGTCTGACCTTGGATTAAATCCCCAAATAGATGGACAATTAATCAGGTTACCAATACCTGATTTAAGTGAAGAAAGAAGAAATGAAATGAAAAAGATGATTAAAACAATAGGTGAAAAGTGTAAAGTTTCAATACGAAATATTAGAAGAGAAGCTAACGATAATCTTAAAAGTTTATTAAAAAATAAAGATATTAGCGAGGATGAAGAAAAAAAATTTCAAAAATTAGTTCAAACTTTCACAGATAATCATATTAACCAAATAGATGAGAAGGTAAGCGCTAAAGAAAAAGAAATTATGACAATATGAACCATTTAAAACATGTGGCCATAATAATGGATGGAAATGGTCGATGGGGCATAAAGTATAAAAATTCGAGAAATCTTGGTCATAGAGCCGGTTTAAAAACAGTAGAGAAGATAATTAAGTCAACAATTAAAAATAAAGTTAAATATTTAACTCTATTTGCTTTTTCAACAGAAAATTGGAAAAGACCAAAAAATGAAATAAAATTTTTATTTAAATTATTAGAAAGTTTTATTGAAAAAAAAACAAATGAATTTCATAAAAACAATATAAAGCTTAAAATTATTGGAAATATTAACATATTTTCTCATAAGCTTAAGGCTAAACTTAAAAAAATAGAAAGATTAACAAGAAGGAATAGCAGGATGCAGGTAAACCTAGCACTAAATTATGGTTCAAAACTCGAATTAATTAATGCTTTTAAAAAAATAATTAAAAATAAACAAAGCATAACAATTAAGAATATAGAAAAAAACCTGTATACATCAAATATTCCTGATCCTGATATTATGATTAGAACTGGAAATACTAAAAGATTAAGCAACTTTTTACTATGGCAAATGGCATATTCTGAAATATTTTTTGAAACGAAATTATGGCCAGACTTTAATGAAAAAGATTATAATAAAATATTAAAAGATTTTAAAAAAATAAAAAGAAATTACGGTAATATTTAATGAAAAATGAAGCTCTTAAAAGAATATTAAGCTCTCTAGTATTAATCCCTATTGCTTTTTTTTTTGCATATAAAGGTTCAGTTTTTTTTATATTTTTTTTAAGTATTTTTTTCTTACTTACATCTTACGAATGGATAAAAATGTCAAAAAGTGAATTATTAAAATTCTTGGGTATAATCTATTTGATATTTGTATGTTATATAGCATATTTATTTAGAGGATTTAGTTTAGATGATTTTTTTGTTTTTTTATTTGTAATAATAATTTGTATTTTCACAGATATTGGAGGCTACATTTTTGGGAAGCTATTCAAAGGACCAAAATTAACAAAAATTAGTCCCAACAAAACATATGCTGGTGTTATAGGAAGTTATTTTTTCTCTATAATTTTTGCTTATTTTTATATTATTAAATATTCAAACATTCTTAATAACGAGTCAGAATTTTTAATTAAAGTAATTATAATTTCTACTGTAAGTCAATTCGGTGATTTATTTATTTCCTATTTTAAAAGATTAGCTAAAATTAAAAACACGGGAAGATTATTGCCAGGACATGGTGGTCTATTAGATAGAGTAGATGGAATTATTTTTGCTATTCCTTTTGGTTACTTCTACATGATTGTTTTTAATCTATGAAAAAAAAAATTGCAATTTTAGGATCAACTGGTTCAATAGGCAAAACCACTGTAGAAATAATAAAAAAAGATAAACAAAATTTTGATGTTGTTCTATTAAGTACTAACAAAAACTTAAAAGAAATAACTAGACAAATTAAATATTTAAAACCTAAAAATTTAGTAATAAATAACCAAAATGTTTATTTACAGCTTAAACGTAAATTTAAAAATATAAATATATTTAACAATTTTAATATTTTTTTTAAAAAATTTAATAATAAAATCGACTATACAATGTCCGCAATTTCAGGTTTATCTGGTTTACAACCTACTCTAGATATAATTAAGCATTCAAAAAATGTGGCTATTGCTAATAAAGAGTCAATTATTTGCGCATGGAATTTAATAGAAAAAGAATTAAAAAAGAATAATACACGTTTCATTCCAGTGGACTCTGAGCATTTTTCAATTTGGAATTTATTAAAGAATGAAAAAATTAAAAATGTTGATGAAATAATTATAACCGCTTCAGGTGGACCTTTTCTTAACTGGAAAATGAGTAAAATTAAAAAAGCTAGTCCAAAATTTGCAATCAAACATCCAAATTGGTCTATGGGAAAAAAAATTTCAGTTGATTCAGCAACTATGATGAATAAGGTTTTTGAATTGATAGAAGCCCAAAGAATATTTGGTTTTGATAGATCAAAATTTAAAATTTTGATACATCCTCAATCATTAGTTCATGCAATTATTAAATTTAACAATGGGTTAACTAAAATTTTAGTTCATGACACAAATATGAAAATTCCTATTTTTAATTCAATATATGAAAATTTAATAAAAAAAATTGATACAAAAAATATAGATCTAAGCAAATTAAACAATTTAAAATTTAAAAAAATCAATTTAAGAAAGTTTCCATCAATTAAAATTTTAAAGCGCTTACCAAAAAGAATATCTCTTTTCGAAACTATTTTAGTTAGTTGTAATGATGAGCTTGTAGACCTTTTTATAAAAAAAAAAATAACTTTTTGGCAAATTTATGGAATTTTAGATAGGTTATTAAATATGAAAGAATTTGCTAAATATAAACGGATATTACCTAATAATATTAGTCAAATTTACAAATTAAGTGAATATGTTAGATTGAAAACTAAGACATTAAGTATAAGATCCACAAGATGATTAGAACTTTTATTTACTCTACTATTTTTACTTTGTTTTTTTTCTGCAATGCTATTTCTGAAATAGTAACTGATTTTAAAATTGAGGGAAATTCAAGAGTTTCAAAGTCAACTATAATTAATTTTTCTTCTGTCAAAAAAAATACTAATTTATCTACAAGTGATTTTAATAGAGTTTTAAAAAATCTATATTCAACTAACTTTTTTGAAGATGTCTCTTTAAGTTTAAAAAATGGCATATTAACTATTAGTGTTAAAGAATATCCCATTGTTCAATCAATTACGTTTAATGGAATAAAAGCTGAAAAATTTAAAGAAGAACTTTATGAGCAAATATCATTAAAGGAAAAGAATCCATATAATAAATTGTTATTAAAGGATGATTTAAATAATATTAAAAATATTTTTAAAAGGTCAGGATACTACTTTGTTGAAATAAAATTAGACGAAAAAGTTAATACAAATAATACAGTTGATCTAATTTACAATATCGATATGGGTGAAAAAGCTCTAATAGAAAAAATTAATTTTATTGGTGATAAAAAATATAAAGATAGAAAATTACATAGCGTTATAACTTCTGAAGAGGCTAAATTTTGGAAATTTATATCTAGAGGAAAATATTTAGATGAAGAAAGAATAGATCTAGACAAGCGTTTACTTAAAAATTTTTATTTGAACAAAGGATATTACACTGTTTCTATTGAAAATGCTTTTTCACAACTAGTAGATGATAAATATTTTACTTTAACATATAATATAAATTCAGGTAATAAATTTAAATTTAATGAATTATCCTTGGTTATTGCTGAAGACTTTGAAAAAGAAAAATTTTCTAAGATAACCAAAGTTTTCAATAAATTAAAAAATGAAAATTATTCTTTGTATAAAGTAGAGAAGTTGTTAGACACAATAGATCAAATTGCTTTAAATGAAAACTATGAATTTATAGACGCAACAGTTAAAGAAGAAATTGTTGATAACAATAAACTAAATATACAATTTACTATTGAAGAGTCAGAAAAGTTTTATGTAGAAAGAATTAACATTTTAGGAAATCATATTACACAAGAAAATTTTATCAGAAATCAACTTATTGTTGACGAGGGTGATCCATTCAATGAAATTTTGCATAATAAATCAATTAATTCTCTAAAAGCAAAAGGAATCTTTTCAAAAGTTACCTCTGAAATTAATGATGGATCTAATGAAAATCAAAAAATTATTGATATTACAATCACCGAAAAAGCTACTGGTGAAATATCAGCAGGTGCTGGATATGGTAGTGATGGCAGTACTTTTGGATTTGCCATTTCAGAGAACAATTTTAGAGGAAAAGGTATAAATTTATCTTCAACCTTTGAACTTAGTGAAGAAAGCATTAAAGGAAGTTTAAATTATACACATCCTAATTTTAATTATTCTGATAGAGCCTTAACTACATCATTACAAAGCACTACCACTGATAAATTAACAGATTATGGTTATAAATCTTCACTTAATTCGGTAAGTCTTGGTACTAGATATGAACAATATGAAAATCTATTTTTTAGTCCTAGACTTTATGTAGGCAATGAAAGTCTAGAAACTGACAATAGTGCTTCAGCTAATTTAAAAAAACAAGAAGGTAGTTATTTCGATTCATCACTTTTTTATGGTCTTACATTTGATAAAAGAAATCAGGTATATAGACCAACTTCAGGATATGTGAGTAAATTTATTCAAAATTTACCAATAGTTTCAGATGGTTCGCCAATTTTAAACGGATATGAAATAAGCTCTTACAGAGAAATTGTTGATGATATGGTTTTTAGCCTTTCATTTTATGGTAGAACAATAAATTCTTTATCAGATGATGATGTTAGAGTTTCAAAAAGATTATATTTACCAAGTAAAAAATTAAGAGGTTTTGAGAAAGGGAAGGTTGGTCCGAAGGATTCAGGAGATTACATAGGGGGAAATTATGCTACTGCAATTAACGCTGCATCAACAGTTCCATATATATTTCAAACTTTAGAGACCTTAGATATGAAAATGTTTTTTGATGCCGCTAATCTTTGGGGAGTTGATTATTCTGATGACGTAGACGAGTCAGACAAAATCAGATCATCAGTTGGAGTTGCTATTGATTGGTTCACTGTAATTGGTCCTCTCAATTTTTCACTTTCCCAACCAATTACAAAAGCAAGTACAGATAAAACTGAAACATTTAGATTTCAAATAGGAACTACATTTTAATGAAATTTTTTAAGAATTTTTTTTTAATTTTTATTTTTTCAATTTTTTTTAATTTCGCTGTAGCAGAAAATAATGTAGCCTTTATTGATATGCAACATATTATGGATAAGTCACTTGCTGGACAATCACTCAAAAAGCAACTTGAAAGTATTCATAAAAAAAATTTAGATTATTTTGAAAAACAAGAAGATTCGTTAAAAAAAAAAGAACAAGATATTTTAGCAAAAAAAAATATTTTGTCTAAAGATGAGTTTCAAAAAGAGATTTCTAATTTAAGAAATGAAGTTAAAAATTATAATGATGAACGTAATGAAAGAATAAATTCATTAACAAGAAAAAGATTAGAAACCATGGAAAAAATTATAAGAAAACTAAGTCCATTACTTGCTAAATATTCTGAGGAAAATAATATTTCCATAATTATGGATAAAAAAAACATAATAGTAGGAAAAACTGAACTTAATATAACATCTCAAATTCTCGCTTTATTAGACGATAAAATTAAGAAAATTAAATTAAATTAATTAATATGTCAGACTCTTTAAATAAAGCTCAAATTCAAAATTTATTGCCACATCGCGAGCCAATGCTTTTAATTGATGAATTGATTAATATTAAAAAATTATTTTCTGCAACAGCAATTGTAAATGTAAAAAAGAATAGTTTTTTTGTTCAAGGACACTTTCCAGGTCAGCCTGTAATGCCAGGGGTTTTAATAGTTGAAGCATTTGGTCAATCTGCTGCTGCCTTAACTGCTCATGGTTTAGACAAATCAACCTATGAAAATAAATTAGTCTTTTTAATGAGTATTGAAAAAGCTAGATTTAGAAGCCCTGTTATACCAGACTGTAAGTTAGAGTTAAATATTGAAGCAATAAGATCACATGGAAGAGTATGGAAGTATAAAGGCGAAGCGTTCGTTGAAAAAAAAAAAATGGCTGATGCGCTATGGTCTGCAACAATAGTTGATAGGAAATAATTAGAAACAAATCTTGATAAGCAATTAAAATAAGTTTTGATATTAAACTTATTAATGATAAATCCTTTTTTTAAAAATACAGGGCCATATCGTCTAAATTATATATTGGAATCTTTGAGTTTAAAATCTATAGATCATAATGCTGATATAAATGATATTAAAGATTTATATTCATCCAAAGATAAAGATATTACTTTTTTTCATTCCAAAAAGTATAGTGACCTTGCTAAAATCACTAAAGCCTCATTCTGCATAACTACTGAAAATCTTAAATCATTATTGCCAAATACATGTAGGGCAATAATTTCAGACAAAGTTTTATTACATACAGCACAAGTAACAAAAATTTTTTATCCAGATTCAATAACTGATGATTTTGATAATACGGTTGAAGATATAGGTCTATCAAAATTTAAAGAAAAAGTTAATTTCGGTAAAAATGTACTAATTGGTAAAAATGTAAAAATTGGATCTAATTGTTTAATCGGGCATAATACAATTATAGAAAAAAATGTATCTATCGGTGATAATTGTTCAATTGGATCTAATGTAATAATTAGAAATTCATTAATTAAAAATAATGTCTATATATTAGATGGGTGTGTAATTGGAAAAAAAGGATTTGGTTTTTTTCCGGATAAAATCTCTAATTTTAGATATCCCCAAATTGGACTCGTAATTATTGAAGATAATGCTGAGATTGGTTGTGGATCAACTATTGATAGAGGATCTCTTTCAAATACAATAATTGGAAAAAATACTTTTTTAGATAATCAAATCCATGTAGCTCACAATGTTAAGATTGGAGATAATTGCGTTATTGCTGGTCAAGTTGGATTTGCTGGCAGTTCAACATTAGGGAACAATGTGATGATAGGTGGTCAAGCAGGAATCTCAGGTCATTTAAAAGTTGGAAACAATGTTCAAATAGGTGGAGGAAGTGGAGTAATTAGAGATATTAAAGACAATAGTAAAGTTATGGGCTATCCATCCAGAGACCTAAAAAAATTTATTAAAGAAATTAACTAGAATGATTCATAAAACCGCAATTATAGACTCAAAAGCAAAAATTTCGCATTCAGTAAGTATTGGTCCATATTCAATAATAGGTCCAAATGTTCAAATTGAGGAAGGCTCAAATATTCATTCGCATGTTAATATATCAGGTTATACAAAGATTGGAAAAAATAATAATATTTATCCATTTGCATCAATTGGAACTAATCCACAAGATTTAAAATTTAAAGGTGAAAAAACAGAGTTAGTGATTGGTGATAATAATGTAATTAGAGAATATGTGACAGCTAATCCAGGAACTTCCGGAGGAGGCGGTGTTACAAAAATTGGTAATAAAAATCTATTAATGATTGGTGCTCACATTGCACATGATTGTTTAATTGGAGATAATGTTGTTGTAGCAAATAATGCAGCAATAGCAGGACATGCTGAAATAGGTGACGATGTAATTATAGGGGGCAATTGTGGTATACAACAATTTGCAAGAATAGGAAAAATGGCAATGATTGGTGGAATGACTGGCGTTTCTAGAGATGTAATACCTTATGGTCTTTCATTTGGTAACAGAAATTATTTAAGTGGAATTAATTTGATTGGCTTAAGAAGAAAAAATGTATCTAATAAAGAAATTTTAACTTTAAGCGATGCGTATAAAGAAATTTTTAAAACTGAAAATTTGCATGAAAATTTGATCAAATTAAATGGTGAATTTATAGACAATAACTATGTAAAAGAGGTAGTAGATTTCATTAACAAAGATAAAAAAAGACCAATTTGTACACCATTTAGTAAATAATAATGATAGGCTTATTCTTTGGAGATACTGAATTTCCAAAATTAATATTAAAAAGTATCAAAAAAAATAAAAAAAAGTATTTTATTATAGATTTATCAAAAAAAAATATATTTAAGAAAGACTCCCATTCATACCGTATAAGCATAGGTCAGTTTGGAAAGATATTAAAATTAATTCGAGAAAAAAGATGCAAAAAAGTTATTTTTGCAGGAAAAATAAATAAACCTAAATTCTCTCAATTAAAATTAGACATGACAGGCATTTATTATATCCCAAAAATAGTAAAAGCCGCCAAAAAAGGTGATGCGGCAATTCTAAAAGAGTTGATAAATATTTTATTTTTGGAAAAAATAAAGGTAATTAGCTCTACATATTTTAATCCAGAACTTTCATTAAGAAGAGGAAATTATACTAAATTGAGGCCCAATAAACATGATTTAATTGATATTAAAAAAGGTATAAAAATTCTGCAAAATTCAAATTCTTACGACCATGTTCAGGCTATTATTGTAAGAAATAACATCGTTGTAACAGAAACACATAAAGGTACCAAAAAATTAATTCAATCGGTTAAAAAAACAAAAAATAACAACGGTATTTTGATTAAATTTCCTAAAAAAAAACAAGACCTTAGAGCAGACCTACCTACAATTGGACTTGACACATTTAAAGATTGTAAAAAAGCAGGACTTAAAGGTGTAGTTTTAAAAAATAAGCAAAATATTTTTTTGGAAAAGAAAGCA